>MDTE01041415.1_pt1 | contig 21803 bp, 11 predicted proteins | sample 811231 | NCBI WGS metagenome assembly MDTE01 (sample SAMN05326651, study PRJNA326480) | marine metagenome | isolation source: seawater | place: Indian Ocean: Red Sea | collected 2010 | reverse complement strand
AAGAATTAGAAGAACGTGTGAACCAACCAGGATTAGAAGAGTTTGGAGCAGAATTAGTTCTCCCTTCTTTGAGGATCAAGAACTCAATGCCAAAGTTTGTATGTGACTGGTGTGGAATCCCTGCTCGCTTTGTTGTAGAAGACACACCCACAGGAACCAAAGCATTTTGCACTGAGACACACATGGCCATGTTCTTAGGATTGCCTATCAAACCTCAAGGATACTATGGCTATGAAGTTGAACGTCGAGCAGAGGGCTGGCAAGGTATTTCCCTAACAGGAGGTCTTGAAGACATAGATGAAATGTTAGGAAGGAAAATCCGGAAAGCAGCCGAAAGCAGTTCGGCTATTAACTTAGAAGATGGCGATACTCACAAAATCGTTATTCAGAGAGGCACAATTCCTTATGGAGTGATCGAGATCTCTCGTGCAGGAGATGAGGTAGATATCTATTCCCGACGTTACCATTCTCTGGATGCCAAACATTTCAAAGCACCATATCAACCTGACCAAACTTTGGGACAATACTTTACTCCCGATTTGGTGTATACCAACACCGTTAGTGAGGATTGGATGACCAGTGCTCTACGATTTGGAGATGGGCCAATGGCTGAGGAATACGCAGCGCATGGCGATATGGGCTTTATAGCCCGATATGCCTATGAACCTACTGAACATTTCAACGATCCAGAGTGGAATGAAACTCATGGAGCAGAATCTTACAAACCCCCTGCCGCTGCTATCTCCGCAGCCAAAAAAGGATTGGCTCAACGCAAGAAATGGGGTCGTGGTGGGTTATCACCCAGCGAAGCCAAGGCTCAAGGTATTGATTCGGGCGTTACTCGAGCCAGAAAGATTGCTTCTGGTAAAGTTTCCAAACACGATGTCCGTCGTATGTCTGCCTTTAATCGCCATCGAAAGAATAACCGTCCTGATAAAAAGATGCCTGATGGTGATGACATAACTCAAGTAGGCCAAGCTCAAGAGCAAGCTGAAATTACTAACACGCAAGAGCCTGTAGCGGGTTTGGACCAAGAATCTGATACTTTCTTCCCTTTGCCAGGGCAAGAAAATATCAAGGAGAAAATAATATCCAAACCATACAATTATTCTAAAAAAGCGTTTGCAATTGACAAAGGAGATCTTAGAGATATAGAATCTGTAAAGAAAATGGTTAAACGTCATTATCTTATAACCGATAGTGAATTGGGTGAAAAAATCAAAAAAACTAAAGACGGGATTAAAAAAGTAGATGGGGAAATTAACCCATATTATACAGAATTTTTTATACCACTTAAAGTAGATAAAGATAAATTAGTGGGACAGAGCGGTAGCAAAGAGCATCAGTATTATCCTGTTGAAATTCATGATGAAGGTTTAAATGAAAGTCAACAAAAAAAACTTCATAAGAGACACAAGGAAAAAAGAGGATTTTTTGATAAAATCAAAATCAAATTTTCTAATGTCAACTTAAACACAGATAATACATTACTTGATGAGGATGATTTACTAGATGAAAATGAATCAATAGCTAGAAGGGTAGTTAAAGGAATTGCAAGAACATTAATTGGCTCCAGAACCGTAAGAAAAAATTTTAATGAGGAATATGGAAAAGATGAACCAGTTACTCAAATAACAGAAAGTAGTTCCTCAGAAATTAATTCCCCTGAAGATGAAGCAACATTAGCTGAACCTTCTCAAAGTGAAAATAACAACTATGAAAATAGTCAATATGCATCGCAAATTGAACAAGCAAAAAATTTAGGGAGAGCCTTCCTAGAGAAAATTTTGAATTTTGGAAGTATAAAAATTGGAGTGCCATTTATCAATCTTACTTCTCAAGGCTTACTCATGGATTTCATGTCTGCTGTGAGTATTCAAGAAAAGTATAAAGGTTTAATAAAATCTAGCGTTATTGTAAAATTTGGGAAAAAGTTTAGCTTAAATTATTTAGGCAGTGAATTAAAGAGCAATGCTATCAAAATTGGCTCAAGCAATTCTATATTATTGAATCTTGGATCAGTGACTTTGTTACACGACCCGAGCACTAGTTCTGATTTATGGGAAATGAATGAGTTTGATTTATCTGCGACTATTCTAAATGGAACTGTTGAATCAAAATTAAGAGCTTCGCTGATTGAATATGACAGTATAACCGGATTTAGAATTGAAAATGGTGATGTTCAAGGAGGTGTTAAAATAGGTGGGTTTAATGGTAATGTTAGACTAGGGGGAATATTGTATGAGAATAATACATTAAAAAGTTTTGGCGGTATAGGAACTTTAAATAAAATTCCTTTAACAAGTAATTTTTTAATTTCAGATATCTCAATTGTTGTTGGTTATGATGGGTCAAGCTACATCATTGATGGTGCAGCAGATATTGATTTCAATAGCTCTTTAAGTCCAATTGGTCTTGAGGATTTTCATTTGACAGGTAAAGTAAATGTTAATAGAGATTCTTCAAATGAAGCTCTTAATTACTCTTTAACTAATGGAAATTTATATGCCTCTTTACTAGGTCAAGATATCAAAATAAAAGGTGTCAACTATTCCAGCGAAAATCCTAAAGATATCACTGCTCTATATGCTAGTTTGAAGGGAAATATCTTAGATCACCAAGGAGCATTATTTATTCTAAACCCAAAAATTTCTGATGACGAAGGGTTTAATTTTAAAAAAATTACCGGCGTTATATATGATCTGAACTATGGCCAGTATGTTACTATAGATTTTTTAGAAATTGGCTTAGAAAAAGATGGTGCTAAATATAAAATTAATGGAGCTACTCAAATGCAAGTGAACTCTACTCCAGTTCCTGGACTTGAAAATGCTTCTATGAGTGGTCTATTTACAGCCTCAGGCTACAGTGATGGTACTGAAATTAATTATTCTATAACTAATGGAAATTTAAATGCCTCTTTTCTGGGCCAAGATATCAAAATAAAAGGTGTCAATTATTCCAGCGAAAATCCTAAAGATATCACTGCTCTATATGCTAGTTGGAAGGGAACTATCTTAGATCACCAAGGAGCATTATTTATTCTAAACCCAAAAATTTCTGATGACCAAGGTTTTAATTTTAAAAAAATTACCGGTGTTATATATGATCTGAACTACGGCCAATATATTACTACAGATTTTTTAGAAATTGGCTTAGAAAAAGATGGTGCTAAATATAAAATTAATGGAGCTACTCAAATGCAAGTGAACTCTATCCCAGTTCCTGGACTTGAAAATGCTTCTATGAGTGGTCTATTTACTGCATCAGGATATGATGACGGTACTGAAATTAATTATTCTATAATTGAGGGTGGGCTTGGTGCAACTCTGTTTAGAAATAGTCTTATGTTAGAAGGAGTAAACTATAACAGTTTAGAACCAACAGAAATTTCTGCAAGAAAGGCAAAATTAACTTTAAATGTTTTTGGTGTGGGCGAATTAGAGCCTATAATTAAAAAACCCCGGTTAAATGATAAAGGATTTGATTTTGATTCTGCCGAAATTAACACGGCTAATTTATTAAAAACAGATTTAGGAGCATTCTCACTAGAAGCAAATAAATTTACTTTGATGAATCATCAAAGTAAAGGTTATGAGGCTAAAGTAGATGGCATAATCAGCTTGAACTTAGGTGAGAATTCTCCAATAAATCTTGCGGGAAATGCTGAGGGTGCTGTTTCTTACAACTTTAATTCGAATACCAAAAAAGTGGAATTCCAAAAGGCTGAAATAGAAATTCCAAATCCTTTTCAATTTAACTTACCTAGTGACTTAGGCCTTCCTTGGCCCATTGAATTAACAATGGCTATTCCTGTTTTCCCAGGATTAAACATTGAAGTTGGTTTTTATTTATCAGGTGGGGTTCAACTAGGACAAAACATTACAGTTGTAATTGAAAATAAATCAAATGATAAGCTTTCAGTAGAGTTAAGCACTAATATTATAGGTCAACTGCTTGCAGGTATACTGTTAGGCGCACAAGTAGGAAGCTCATTTTTAGCTTCATTGAGTTTGAGGTTAAAAGCTGGGGGAGAACTTGACATTGACACATTAGTTTCTTTTGTAAAAGACTTTAATTATAATAATGCTGTTGAACCATCTGATAAACCAAACCCAAAAAATTTCCTCTACGAAACCGATGTTAATGTTCTTTTAGATACTTCGTTAGAGATAGTTGGAAGACTACTATACTTTTTCAAAAAAACATACAATAAAAAAATAGCAAGCTATAACCTAGCTACTTATAAATTTACTAATAAAGATGGTTTTGATTATAAAAATATAGACACAACTAATCAAGAAAATTTAACTGGAGATGATAGTAAAGAACAGATTTTAAATAAAATGGGGGTTAATGAAGGATATACATTTGAACAAATCGAACATATGGATCAATCCGTAAGGTTTGACGATAACACAGCTAACGAAGTTGTTGGTGCTTATGATCAATTAAATGAAACTGATGATGAAATAAAAAAAATATCGTTCTTATCTTCTTATGGAAAATTTATGCAAAATAGAATTAACTATGATACCTTAAATTCTATCCTTACAGCAGATAGGAATATCACAAACCAAATTTCTACGCAAAAACTTAAAAGAATAGTATCTGATCTTAGCGGTGCAATAAATACAAAAGATAAATTTAGTGAACAGTACGATTCTATTATTTCAAAAATTACTAGCACTGTTGAAAATAATCCTGCGTTAAACGAAATAATTGAAACGCACAGAACGAGAAATGAATTTTACTCAACAGCAAATAATTTTAAAAAGAATAATTTACATAGCAGAATATTAGGGGATACTACTTGGCAGAGAATGAATTTAAGCCTTTTTAAAGAACGATTTATAGAACAATACAACTCTGAGCTAAGTGAAGGTGGATTTTACAAAAATAATACTAAACAAAGTCTAGAAAAAAAGATCAAAGCAAAAGAAAATGCCTACTTAAAAAAATTAAACTCACCTGATAAGAATAGCTCTGAGCAAGACCTGAAAAATAAAATTAGTGAAAGTAGAAGTCGTCTAAGTAGTTAAGATGTCTTCCCTTCTTTCATCATTTCATTCTTAATTCCTTCCAATAAAAATTCTTTGGTCACCAATCGCTTTCCGCTTTGAGCTGCCTTAGTTACACAATACTTCAAAATATTCATGATGGAACCACCTGAAATTTCATGGTTTTTAGCTATATCCGCCAACTTAATCTCATGATCTAAGTCAATATTATTACCAAATGCCTTTTCCCAAAGTTGTAGACGATCTTTTACGTCAGGCATTTTAAAATATACTATACTTTGAAATCTTCTTGTGAATGCTTGATCAATGTTACCCTTTAAATTAGATGCAAGAATAACCACCCCTGGATATTCTTCTGTTCTTTGTAACAAATAAGAAACCTCTTGATTAGCATACCTGTCTTGACTAGAGCTTGTAGAGGTTCGTTTACCAAAAAGGGCATCAGCTTCGTCAAAAAATAAAATCCAATCTTTACTTTCCGCCATATCAAAAACCCTAGCCAAATTCTTTTCCGTCTCTCCTACCCATTTAGAAGTCACCATAGATACATCAATTCTGTAAACATCCTTTCCAGTTGACTTGCCTAATAGGCCGGCCGTTAAGGTTTTTCCTGTTCCAGGAGGGCCATGAAATAAAGCCCTGTAACCAGGCTTTACAACATTTTTTAAATCCCATTTATCTAAAATGATGTGATTATTATTAATCCATGATAGGATATTATCAACTTGCTCTCTGGCGTATTTGTCCAGTACTAAATTGTCCCAGCTTACAGTGGTTTCTACTAAAGAAGCTGGAAATTTTGAACTAAACTTGGGTTTTTTAGCTACTCCCAAGGTAAATAAATCTAAATAATCTTCAGCTATGACTAATGCCCCACTTAACATGGGTTCACTATTTTTTACTTCTGACAGGAACAAGATTTTATGTTTAAATAAAATATGAGTAGCATCTAAAAGATGCATTAATTCTATTTTAAGTCCTATGTCTTCACCAGCAATTAAAAATGAGGCTGTTTCTCCAGTAGGGATAAAACCTCCATGGGTTGCGCCCTTAATGCCTCCAAACTCTGTAAATCCTCTATTTAAGGTTTCATTTTTATTAAAAAAAATATCTAAAACTCTGGGCTTAATATGAGGAGCTAACGTCAAAATGATTAATAATCGCTCTGAAAAACTAAAATTGTAATACTTTATGACCTCTGCATAGACAGAGCTATCACCATCTAATTTTGGTGGTTGAATTTCAAATACCTCCTTAATGTTTGTCTTTTGATCAAAGTAAAGGTTAAACCGAGCTTCTATGACTTGTTCTAGCCAACCTAACTCTTTTTCTATGGTTTTACTATTTAGTTCTTTTTGGTCCATTCTACAAATATGATATAGTCAATCCAATGAAACTTAATTAAAGAAAACCCCCATGGTAATGTTCTAAGCAACACATCAATAGGTTTCTGTTCAACCTTAAGCTTCCAATTTTTGTCTTGCAATGTTAATATTCCTTCTCTTTTTAAAAAGCTATTTCTAAAAGTATCCAGTGAAGTGTTTTTCATTTGTTTCCACTTTCCTTTTACAGATAATAAAAATTGATCTGCCTCTTCTTTTTCTTCTTTTGATAATTCTATAAATAAATCAATAGGATCGCTTAGAGGCATTCCACAGAATAATTTATTAAGCACTAAAACAAACTCCGGTGATTGATTTCCGCCATCTATTACATATTGCAGCAAATGAACTGCTCTACTTTGATTTTCAGTATTAGTAAATTTATTGTCATTGGTATAGCCTAATTTTTTAAATAGTGTTCCAATAAATGGCCAAATAAGCGCAAGCCCAGAATTGTAAATTTTTATTTCATCACCACTGCTTAATTCAATTGCATTTAATTCATTAGAAAAATGAAGCTCTTCTTTTAATTTCTTTATTTCTTGCGTCTCTTGAAATGTGATTAGGTTTTTTAAATACGATTCATCTAAACTAACATTATCAATAAAGGAATTAACCAAATTCTCATTAGATTGAGTTATTTCTTTTTTGTTATTCTCTTGGATTATATCATTACTGAAACTATCCATTTCAAGCGTGTAATAAGCTGACTTTTCAAAGCTTTTAAATACCTTTTTCAATTGAGTTAACTTGCTTAATGATTTGTGTTTTATTACTAATTCACTTATTTGATCAAATGCCTTTACTAAAGGAATTTCTTTTCTGATGGCGAAATTTTCAGTGATTGCTTTTAAGATTTTAAATTCCCAATTCCTATAATTGAAAGATTTATAAAAATCAACTATATAGACAATATTTTCTGGAAAAAGGTTTTTAGTGTCTAAAACATGAAGAAGTTGTTGAAATTCAAAAGCTAATAGCGTACTGTAGTACTGCTTTTTAAATTCTGATAATATTTTTTCATCATCTAAATCTATAAGTTGATGATATAAATTGGAATCTTTAATTGATTTAGTCCTATAAAGAGATAGTAAAATGGTCTTTACTTGTTTTTCTTTGACATGCGATAAATAGTGTACATATCCTAAAATAAAATCATCTGTCTTTTCAATACTATTTCTTTGATAAAGATCATACAACTGATACAACACTTTTTCATGAATAGCAGTTTCATTTTCAGTAAACAATTCCTGAATAATGGCTTTTAATTCCTTTACAACTTTAGGGTAATTTCTTTTTTGCTTGTTAAAGTTTTCATCTATTTCTTTTAATTCATTATCAATAGCTTCTAGCCAACTTATTTTTTGATTAATTATTTCATGATCTATCCATAAATTAATAGGAGTTGTTTCTTGATTTTTATAAAATTCATCTTTAACCAAAATCCTGTGAAATAAAATTAGCGATTGCTTTCTGATTTTTTCTGCTTCTTCAACAGAGAATTGAGTAGTTAAATCTTCATCAAACAATCCCCTAATGATGGTCTTTAATTGTTGAACTGTTTTATTATCAATTTTAATATTTGAAAGTAGTAAAATTAGTACGGGTTGCCAGTGCTTTTTATCTTGGAAAGACACCTGATTATTTAGCAAGAAATCATAAAAGCTTTGGTGGATTCTTTGTTCTTTTTTGAAGTTTTCTTGATGAACTTTTTGTTCCCCTTTAACTTTTTTTGAACTACTTATTACTTTATTGATTTCGGCTTTGGTAAATAAATTTATTTTAAGCTCCTTATTTATTTTTTGTATAAAATCTTTTAATTGATTGAGTTTTAAAACTGCCTTATCAGAAGTATTTTGACTTATTCTGAAAATAGCATACTCAAAAAATAATTTAGAAAGTTTTAAACTTTCTTTCTCATTTAAGCTTATTTCTAAATATAAACCAATATCATTCGCTTTGTCATGTAGCAAAGAGTCTAATTCATATAGCCTCCAAATATTATTAATGAAATATTTAAACTCATTCAAAAAATTATTCTTGTATGTGATTTTATTATCTGTTGTATTTGAGCTAGAATCTAAAAGATTATCAGAAATACTTTTTTCTGAAAATAATGCTGTCAATTGCTTATTAGCAAGGGGCTGATTTTCATTTAAGGAACGAATTAAATCTTGTTGAAATTCAATTATTGAACTGTAAATTGACCATGAAGGAAGATGATTGTATTCAATTAAAAACTGTAAAACCGCAAAATTATATTTGAAAAGTGCCTTTTTAAATTCAATATTTTTTTCAAGGGATTCTCCTTTTTTTGCATCAAGACTTTTTAGATGTTTAAAATCTTTAGTTGAAATTTGGTTTAGTAAAACTTGACTACCCACAAAATAATTAGAAGGGAAAAAACTTTTACTAATAGTTTGAAAAAGAAGCGCTCTATACATTTTCTGATTGAGAATGTATGTTAAAAGGTTTTCATATAAAGCATTATTATTAAAAAATATCGAATCCAATTCTCCACTCTTAATGAAGTGAAGTAATTTATTCATCAGAAATTCTTCAGTAAATTTTGTAAAATAGCTTTCTTTAGAAATGAGTTTTTCATCCTTATAATTAATCCGTAATTTCTTAATTGAAAATGAGTTCTTAAAATAAGACGATTTTAGGCTTAGCGAAACTTCATCTAGTTTCTTGAGGTTGTTTTCATTTACATCTATGGATATACTTATTATATGATCAAAAAAGGCTTCTAGGGATTCATTCTCAAATCTATTAAGATAAATAAAATAAAACTCTCTTTGAGCAATGGGATATATCATGTTATGCCCAAATAAAGAACTAAAAATTTTACTTAAATCTTTTAGAAAAGATTGTAAACTATCTTTTTTTTCAACTGGTAAAAAATCAATTAGAAAAGTATCAAACAACAATTGATTTGTATTAAATATTAGTCTTTTTAATAGCTCATCTGAGTCCTTTATTGTTTTTAGAAAATTCAGATAGCTTGAAGTTGAAACTCTTTTAAAATCACTTAAAAGCTCTAATACTTGATTAGTATAATCTTCTGAACGAAACTTAAATTGCATTTTTGACCACCAAGGAATTTCATCATAAATCAAGATAAAAGACACTGTATTCAAATAAAAATTAATGGACAATTGACTTAATTCATCGAATTGATCTAATGTAGATGACTCTTTTTTGATGGTTAATTCCTTAAGACTTAGAACCTCTAAAAAGACATCAACAGTTGGTGTTTTTTTTGGGTAAAGAATTTCCGCGTTATAAGACTTTATTTTTTTAATCTTTTTTTCAGCTATCCATCTTATAAAAAACTCTTTATCAGGTTTGAAAAAAGGTGCTTTATTTAAAATAATATTTTCTAATCCGTTCCAGTAGAACTCTTTTTTCAGCTTTTGAATATTTACAAAAGAAATGATGTTATCAGCATTTAGTTCTTGAATAAAATCAAAAAACTGTATTTGTTCAGCATGGAATTTTGGAGAAAGAAAACCAATAATCTTCTTAATTTGAGTTGATGAAATTGACTGGATGAATTTCCATAAAAAACTATTGGTCTTTTGTAATAGAATTTTTCTTAGCTCTGTTGGATTAATGCGAGCTAATAAAACCAATTTTTCTAAAATAATTTTTTTTGTGTATTTATCACTTAAAGTAGGTAAAGAATCATTCTCAATTAAAAATTTAAAAAAACCTACAAGTTCATTTGTTTGCCTTAATAATTTACCCTCGGATTTATTTTCTAAAATCCTTATCCTCTTTCTAAATTCATTTAACCAATCTGAGTCAATATATTTTACTACAACATGTTTTAAGTTCTTTATCTCAATCCCCGAATCAAAAATAAAATCAATGAACGATTTCTCTAAGTCGGAAAGATTATATTCTGATAGAGGGAATTCTTCCCTCAATAATTCCACAACCTTGTTAAACACTAAGTCATAGTCTGGAAAATTATTTTTTATGTTTAATTTTCTTTGATTAAATTCTTTAACGTTTCTACTTTCTTCATCATTTATAAGAAAATCAAAATTTAGTCCAAGTTGACTTTCATAAAAGTTTTTTACAATAAACTCATCAGAAAAATCCTCTTTTAAATTATTGCATAAAAAATATTTATGCATTAAATATGAAATATGAAATCTCGACAATCCAATAGCTGACTGGTTAGAATTAAAAAGTTGATTTATTTTAGAATTTAGTCTTGGGTAATTTGGAAAAAGTGATGTTATGAAGTTATCTATCTTTTTATTTTCAATTAGTTCAATAAATCGAATGACTATTTTTTCTTTACTGTCATTTGCTATAAAAAATTGATGCAGTAATGTTAATTCCCTTTTAGTAAGTTGACTGAAAACATCATTAATAGAAGATTTACTTTTATTTAAAATGTATCCACTTTTTAAATATGTTTTAAAAATTTCTAATCTAGAATCTAACTTAATTTGAGCAATAGCCTTGTTAAATTTCTCATCAAATTCTTTTTTGAAAAACATGACCCATTTTGACTCCTCTTCTTTAGTAATTAGATTTAAATTTTGGACAGTTAATGAATGAATATTTAATTCGATTTTGTCAATGATTAACTGTTGAGAACCATCATAATCATCCATTTTTTTTTCTATGTATGGAAGGATTTTTCTTTGAAAAAGTACTTTTAAATAATCATCTATGTTTTCAGATTTTTTATTTAAAACTACGTTTAAATTAACTTTATTTATATTACTTAACTCATTCATTATTCATTAGAACAGATAAGAATTCCGTAAGTTTTTTTTCTTTTAATTTAAACTTTGAAGATTTGCAATCTATATAATCTTTATAACTTTTCTCAAGTTGAACCATTGCTTCATAACCTACCCATTTAATGTTTACAAAAACATGAGCTGGAGCCTCTTCAACTATTGTTTTAGAAATATGATTTTTAAAAGAACTTGATTGAAATCTATGAGGCCAATTTGGTAGAACAACCGAGATTATATTAGAAAATGGGTCATCTATCTCGTTATATATTTGATTAAATTTAGTAGTCTGTTTTATAAGGTTTTCAATATTGTCAACTTTACTAAAGAAAGTAGTGAAAAACTCAATGGCTTCAATAGCTTCATCTCTTGTTTCAAAGTAATGAGTAGAAATCAAAGCTGCTATCTTAACCTTATATTGATTATGTCCAATTTCAAGAATTTCATATGACTTTTTTACTTGACATGTTGACATAAAATTATTTTGCAAAGTGATTTGATCAGATTTTGATAAATTATAAGTTGAGGTGAAAATAGGTTTTTTGTAATCATTAATTTCAAGACCAAAAACTTTTAAACGTTCATTTGGCCTAAGTAATATATGATCAAATAAATATAATGACTCAGAATAAATGCTAGCCTTTTTCAAACTTTCACAAATATTATCTACACTGTTTGAATCTGTTTTTTTAGCTACATATGAACTAATTTTGCATATCTCATTTTTATGTAGGTCTGTTAAAATATGGTGATTTTGTTTCTTTAAAAAGTTATCTTTATTAATGCCGTATTTTATCAATTTTTGAATTCCTTCCGACATATTTGATTCTTTAAAATCAATAGCTAAAATGGCATTATCTTTATTTTTATTTAGACTTATTTCAATAAGAGATGAAATTGGTTTTTTAGCTTTTCCTCTAAAGCCTAATAAATTCATAATATAGTGTTCATAGCCTCCCTTGGATAATAAAGGTTTTGCCTCTGCTGATTCATGACTCAAGCCATTATATTTTGTAATGCCTATTAGTGGTAAATCAATAAGTAATTTTCGCTTATGTTGTATGGTTTCAGCATCTGTCAACATTGATACCATGTCAAAAGAAGACAAATCATAACCAAATCTAGCTAGCAAGTGATCAAGTATTTTCTTTCTTCTCTTATAAAAGAGAGACTTTGATTCTATAATTTTTTGTAAAAAGTCAAGTTGTCTTTTTTTGTTCTTTTCAACCCACAAATTCCATTCTTTAGTAAGAAGGTTTTCATCTCCTATATCGATATTTTTTAAAATGCTACTTTCAAGAAAAGGCTTAAAAATTAAATATTGCTTTGGTAAATCATTTAACCACTGAACTGCTTGTGTTTGAGAAATATCATTCAAAGAAAATAAAGCAGGTAAATGACTTAGTTGAGCAAAATAATTAGCCAAAATTTGATCAAAAAAAGTTAAAAAACTTTTAAACTGTTTTACATAAGCAACTCTTTCCTTTGTCCAACTACTAGGAACACCATTTTCGCCAACTCCATAAATGGATGGAAAATCGTATTGTATTGATCGAAATGATTTTAAATCCTGTTTTTTTCCTTTTTTAACTGCAAGTTTATTTTTCTTATGTGCTGCTTTAGTTTTTGTTTCAGCATAATTTATAAAGAAATCATTTGATGAAAAATTAAATATTTCGTTGTTTTGAAATGTAATAACAATATTTGTTTTACTTAGGTTTAATCTGGCAATACAATTATTTTTAACCTCATAAACCCAATTATAAGATTTTTCATTTTCATCCAATAAGTTTATTTTTTTAATATTCTTTATTGGTGATATGTCCATGATATGATTAATCAAATCAGAGACATATAAATGAGTTCTAATTTTGCTTTTATCTAATGACTGTTCATTTAAAAATCCATTTTTAAGTTTTGGGCCGCTAAAAATTTCTTCTGTCCTAAAATTATCTTGCTGTAAATCCTTTAATGTTTTAAACTGAGGTAATGGAGAAAAATAACCATCGATACAATCTAATAACTCTTTTACAATCTTGTTTTCAGCAACTTTTTTTTCTAAATCAATATGTAAATCAATACCTATTTTATCATGATTTAAAAAATAAACATCCTCAAAATCTAAGCCTAATGATTTATTAGAAGAAAGAATTGACATAATTAAATCTTTCACTTCTTCTTTCTGCTTGTTAGAGGCATCAGGCTCCATGAGCTCAATCCATATAGCGTGAAGCGAAGAATACTCTTTAAACTTTTGAGAGGGGATAATATTTACATTACGAACTTGATGAATATCAAGTATTATTTTTTTAAAATCCTTTAATGTTATTGCTCCGGAATTTAAAATTTCATGTGCTTCAAAAAAAGACCCTTTGACTTTATTGTCACTAAAAAAAATATCTTCTATCGGTGTTTCAGTTCTATAGCCAAGCTCTGTTATAACATAACATAACACTTCCAATGTGGTAATTCCTGGGTCGTGGATATTATAATCTGACCATATATCACCCGAAAGGTTTTGAAGCAATTCCAAACCAATTTTTTTAAGAGAATCAATGCTTTCAATATTCCTTAAATCAGTTTGTAGTTTTATAGTAGATTGATCTTCCAATGGTATGATATTTTACTAACGACCAAAATTCAATTTTATATTGATCTACTTATTCTTTTTTTTAGCTTGTAAATGGACCTTTTCAATTAGCTTATATACCTTCATAAAGGGTAAATATCCAAGAGCCTCAATAATAATATTGGCCTCTTTTTCTGTAAGCTCAAGTTGAATTTTGTTGTTTTCAATTTCTTTTTTATCCACTAATGAAATAATTTTGAGATATTATACTTAATCATTACTCCATCGCCATAATTTTTCTTTGATTTTAACTGTACTTTATAGTTAAAGTAAGTTCCTGACCACCTTACGTCTAGATTATTTCTTATAGAGCCATATCTTGCTCTAGTCTTTTTTATGGCTGGTTTAGACTTTCCATAAGTTGATAAAAGTAATGCATGTAAAAGTGCATGTGATCCTTTTTTTCCAGTGGATGCAACAAGTTGAAAAACGTTATATTCATCAAGATTTGTTAAAACATCATGCCACTTACCATCTGCCGGAATTTCTCCAAAAGCATAGGAACCTATTTGACCATGAGATGATACGAGGCCATTTACATCTAGTTTTGAATTTGGCTTTGTAATTCCAATACCTATATTTCCTCCTTTTTCAATAAATAATCGACTCCCACCATTAGGTTCGCTGATATTTAAGCCTTCATTACCATCTTCAGTCATTTGATTTACAACCCAATTAGGATTTAAGTCATTAATATTTTCATAAAATGACATTAATTCTTTATTTACACCATCAGAAACAATTTTAAATCCTTCTCCTTTCTCTCTAGAAATTCCATCATCAACCTTATTTAAACTAGCGTCAATTAAATCATGAAAATTTTCTTCCTTTGGAATGCTTCCCCTAAGAAAAAAGTTTTTTAATGATTTTCGATTTTTTGAAGACATGTTGAATTAACGTGTAATATAAAAAGTAAAATTAGACTTTAAAGTGTTTTTTTTCTGTTTAGGAGACATAATTTTATAACTTTTTTCAATAGAACCCATATTATCTGATGAAACTTCTTCATCATTTGAATAGTCCACAATATAATCTGTATTTATCATCATTTCGTTAATTCCAAAATTGTCACCTCCATCTTTTTGGTCAAAAGGGGTGATGATGTGAGTATCATCAGGGATTAATATTGAGATAATACTGCTTGGTTTAATTTCAATTGTATTTGATTTAGCAGATTTTTGATTAATGATTTTTCCATTTATTATATGAAACAAAGAAAAGTTCACCACAAAATCAACACAATCTTGTTTTTCAATAAAATTCAATAATAAAGCACTACTAATAGACTGACCTAAATCAACTTGAGCTTTATAATTATACATCCACGGACTAATAAATGATTTGATGTCTTGGATTAACTTTTCGTGATAGAAATTGGGGTCAAAACCATTTCTAAGTTTTAAACTAAATTTTAACTTAACTTTTTCATATATCGGATTCGTTATTTTAAACTTTACACCAATTGGGGCTATTTTTTTTAAAAATTGCTCCATTTCATCTAACTCAATACTTGAAAAAAATCTTGGCACTCCTTTTAAACTGTCATCAAGAATAGATTTAGGAATTACAACAATCAATACTTTTCCAATCGAAATATTTAAGTTAGTATCAATATTTGCCAAACATTTAACTTTATTAATTTTGGAGAAATTTTCAAGCAATATTCTTTCATAGTCCTGTGTTGATACAACCCTATTTTTATGCCTAAGTCTTTCAGCAACTCTTAAAAAGTAAGCCTTGTTATCCTCTTTTTTTACCCCGTTAAATCCAGCATATTTTTGAATAATCGATTGAACATCCTGCCTGCTTTTCTCAAAATCTGATATTTGATTAGAACTTATATTAGCATAAGTTACATTTTCGTAACTATGACATTTTGCCAAAGTACAGTGAAGTAAAACATCCTTCAAATAATTAAGAAATGAAACATTATTTTTAGATTCTACCTTAATCCAAATAATACCTTCTTTAAATAGTCCAGAATTGTCATCAATGGCTTCAGAAATATCGAATTTTACAATTCCTGATCTCTTGAGCTGATTTGTATCGTCACCAATGAGTTGATCTTCATTCATTTTTATCCATCTACTTTCTGAAAAATATGACCACTCTAAATCTAAATCGGTATTCTGTTTGTTAGCAAAACCTTCATTTATCTGAAATAGAATTGAAAATACTTTATTTTGAGTGTAATTCTCAATTCCAATTATTAGAGCAGAACCATTATTGTATCTCGGAAATAAAGATTCTAAAGAATTAATTTTTTGAGCTTTATATTGGTGTAAATGGTAAAATGAAAACTGATCACAATTTTCAGCACTATAAGACATTTTTGAAGATATATCAATTGATATTGATTTTAAAGTAGGTGTATATGGTTCATTTGGCGAGTCTATAGTTGCTTTTTTACTTACAGCCTTAATTGAGCTTTCTCTTAGTAGATCTGGATATTCAATATGTCCAAAACCTTGTAATGGATAACATAACTCCATTTTCATGAATCCATTTACAGAATTTATATCATAAGAAGTATTTTCTAAATCATTATCTGATGCAGTATTTAGCTCTAAATCTCTTACGTTCACTTCACTAATTCTTCTTATGTTTGAAACTGCTCCAGATTCATCTGGAACATCTTGAAACAAACAGACTACTTGTTTTTCTTCTTCTGGAACCCATCTTTTATTTTTTAAAAAACTCAATTTTGCTTCAAAAATATCGTTAGTTACATCCCAAGGATAACCTCTATAATGGTGTGAAAACCCGCCTTCAAAAGTTGGTAACCCATACCACTCTAAATTTATTTTTAAATCTTCAACAGGGTACAAAAACAAGTTAGGATGGCCGATAATAAAAGAAGAGTCTACTATTGGTTGTGATCCAAAGGGCTCAAATGGAGCTCCTTGTTCTAAAGAGCCAAAGTCATTACTGAGTAGTAGGTTTTTTATTTCTAAAACTTCAATATTTACATCAATTTTTGAAAGTTCTAATGTTTTCAGTAAGTGATACCATTCTAGTTTATTATTGTCTATTACAAATCTGAAATAAGGAAATTCTTTATTATCTATAAATTCTTCATCATCTAGTTTTAAAGAGGATACAGGCGGATTTATATTTTCAATTAAAACAATGATTTCTAATTTAAATTCATCTTGTTTATCATCTTTAAAATGAAAAACCGTATCTACTTTATCAATATCTAATTCAAACCAGCCGTCTTCAAATGAATAAGCGACTCTAAAAAGATTATTAAAAAAATCATTCTTTTGGATTTGAGTTGCTTTTTTAACAAAATTACTTGAAACCAAAGAATCCTTCAAAAAAGAAAATTCAAAACTAACTTTTCTGATCCCTTCATCAAGTTTTAGAAATCTTGAACCAAAAACAAAGCCAAGAGAGTTAACAGAACTTAAATTTATAACTGTTTTGTCCTGCTCATAATTATTTAGAAATAATTCATTTTGTTCGCAGAAATCAACACCAATAATTGATGACAGTTTTGCTTTATTAAACAATATAGGATTTTCTATTTCATATAAAATTTCACTTCCATTATCGTCTTTGCCTGCAACTAGTCTTTCCCCTTTCTTAACTTCAACTTCATTATCACCATTAGCTATGAAACTTAAATGAACAAAATCTGGTTTTTTTTGCTTAAGATTGATTTGTAAAACTTCATTGAAATAATAGTTTAAATGTCTTTTGCTAATGTTATTTATTGACAAACTAGCTTCTTCATAAAGTCTATGAAAAGTTAAAAGTAAACCTATATGTGGCGATACTTTTTTACTATTAATAATCTCTTCATTAAAATAAGTTGATGATGAAGTCTTTATAAGACTTAAATAATTTATAGTCTTCTTATAATAACTGCTTAATAATTTAAGATGATCACCACTTTGTTTACCAAGTAACTGAATTGGGGTTTTATTCCAGTGAGGGCCAAATTCAAATTCATTGGGAATACCAGAAGTTCTTTTATTTATCTTGAGAATATGATAAACTAATTGTTTGACCTCGCTAAGACCTAACTCTATTAATTTTTCTTGTTCAGATTTAAATTGGGGAAAGGCCTCTAATTTTATCAAATTAGATTCAATAAAATTGAACTTTTGAATTATTTTTTCAAGTTCATTAAATAAATAATCGTCAAATTTACGTGTAGAATCAATTGGCTTCAGTTCATCAAAAGAAAGATGAGCCAATCTTAAAATACTCAGTGTAGGGTCATTTTTTAAAAAAGAAGACCAATCCCCATCAATAAAATTTCGATCATTAAAGTATGTAAGTTGGGATGCAAATTTTGTGATGAAATTTAAAAACCTTGAAAAATCAAATTCATCTATTTTAAAATAGTCAACCGATAAGGCTTCTATATTTCGATCTAACTGGCTTAAGCCATAATTAGTATTGTATCGCTTATTTTCATCTAAAAAATACATAGATTATAAATCGGTTGCCTCATTCAAATAGAATGGATATACCATATTGGTTCTACTATTTGTACTTTTTATTTCATAAAATAAGTGGATAAAGATTACACCATTTTCTACATCCTCTTCAAATTTGACACTTTCAAGATTAATTCTAGGTTCAAACCTTAAAATTGCTGTTTCAATAACATCTGCAATTTTAGTTTGAAGAGATAAAGTTAGCTTTTCAAATGTCATGAAAGACAAATCACAACCATAGGTTGGGTGAAAGTGCCTTTCTCCTGGAATTGTTCCTAACAACAATTCAATGCTTTGCATAATATCATTATTCCCAGTTGATAGTTCAATTTTATTTAGGGTTTTGTTAAATCTAACTGGAAAAGACCACCCCTTACCTAAAAAATCTATGTTTAATTCATCTTGCATATCAACCTCCAATTTCCACAGTTGGACATCCAGCCACAATTGAGCCACCATGTGCTGTACTATCTCCCATTCTTGCAGCTGGCTTTCCTTCAATCATAACTGTAGAAGAACCTTTCACAATAGAGTCTGGCGGGCCAACACAAACACAATTACAACCAACAGTAGCTGCCGGCATATTACCTATTAAAACTGTAGGTGGACCACTTGGTAAAATTGGTCCACCTACATGGGGTATAGGTGGAACGCCTGGTGTTTGCATGGGGCATTGATGCATATCTGTAACTCTAGCTGCTGCAGGCATAATTAATTTATTTTTACCATTGAGCCTTTGACTATTGCTATGGCAGAAGTAGTTAGTTCTGAACCAGCACTTCCGTCAGCAGAAAACTTAGCCTTGGCTGTATTTTTTATATTCATTCCTTCAATTTCAACATCCATATCAGACTTAATGCTGATTTTTTTAGAAGATTCAATGTTTATATCTCCATTAGAAATTAAAGATATTCCACTACCATCTAATTTAATAGAATTCTGATTTTGATCTTCCAGAAAAATAGATTTTTTTTTGTCATCTAAAGCTATTTTGTTTCCAGATGGTGTTTCAATATTTATTGATTTATCCTCATCATCAATAATTATCTTTATTTCTTCTCTTGATATAATTCCTTTTTGAGAATTTTCTTCCTCAGGCTTAATTGGGGGAACATTTACTTTACTAAATAGTGAACCTAAAATAACTGGACTTCTAGGATCTGCATTTAAAAACCCTACGATAACTTCATCATCTTTCTCTGGCCAAAATATTTTACCTCTGTTATTTCCCGCATCTTCAAAAATCATTCTAGCCCAAATGTTTACTTCTTCTCCAGCAACAGGTAATGAAACCTGAACTCTAAATTTTTCATCTCCATCAATTTTCAATACTTTACCAATCTGTAACCCATTAACTGAGGGCAACAACTTACCAGCAGGAGGAGAGTTAATGTCTAATCTATCAGTATGCCAATTTGAGCTAAGACCAAATTGAAGGTGTGTAGCCCAACCTGCTTGATTAACCTCATGTCTAATGGCAGAAACCAAAACATTTCCACTAAATTTTGACCCAACACCTTTTATTGATATTACATCTCCTACTTTTATTGTAGAATCTCCTGAAATTTTTATTCTGCCTTTAATTTTACTAAGACTAGCTATTATAGCTTTAGAATTGCCCCAACTAGTTAATTCGTCCTTAGAAATTTCTCCACCATGGATTAATGAATTATCCACTGATAAAACACGCTCTAAATCTGTAATTTTTACCCCAGAATTTTCTAATTGCTCAAATGAAGATGAGCTCCCTGATACTTTAACAACCTCTTGTTTATCAGAATCCCAGGAAACCCCCTCAACAGTATTATATAAATTTTCTGCATCAGCTTCTGATTCATATTCTAAAATATCTTGTCCATAATTATAGGTTTTTACTGGTGATCCTGATAGTTTTAAATCTGATACAAGAACATTATCTCCATCAAATAAGACTACTTTTGAATTAGCTTGAGCTCGAAGCATGAAAAAATCCCAATTTGACACATCAAATTGAATAGAACTTTCAGAACTTAGAAATTCACCCATACAACTAAGACTTCCGCCTACACCACTACTGCTATATAGTTCTTCTATAATAGATTTATCATCTTTATTTTCAAAATAGGTTGTCTTTCTTCCACCACACATTTTTAAGGTTGCATGTTTACATTCTATAACAAGTAAAGATGGTTCTGCATTTCTTGATTTTATTCTATGCCTAATTATTATTCCCGAAAAAACTTCTGAGTTGTTACCATTGAACCCCAACTCTATACTTATTTTTTCACCTGGGTTAAAAATATCTCCAGAACTTAACTCAAAATCTTGTTTACTTGGGTCACCATCAGTAATTGATATACTTGCAAAGGGAATTTTATTAATTTCTGTGTGAGTTAAAATGGAAACAAATGGGCCTTGAGATGTGTAGGTTTTTGATCCAATTTTAATTGAATAAGATATATAATTATTCTCTGCCAAAGTTATTTTTTAAGGGGAGGAATAATTATTTTCTCACCTGCTTTTATGGATCTTGGTGAATTTAAGTTATTAAACTTTGCTAGGGCTAAATAAAGTTGCGTTGTCCCATATATTTTATTTGATATATAAGGTAATGATTCCCCCTCTTTAACAGTATAATAATGGGTCATGTCTGGTGATTGATTTCCAGCTTTTTTCTTAGCTAAATCTGGTGATATTGTAGATTCAAATTTCAAAATTACTTGTGCAACAATCAACTTACCTTCAGCATTTACTTGTATTTTTTTCTCTCCAAAGTCCTTGCAAATTCCTTTAAATAAGAAATCTCCGTATATAATTTTAACAAATGGAGGCTGGTGATTAGACCCATCATATTTCCAAATGACATTTTTAAGTGATTTAATTTGATCCTCAGCAGAGTCCCCTAAATGGCTAGATAAATCACCTGAGTTTAAAACTGTTTTCAAGTCGGAAGAACCAAGCTCAATAGTATCTTTTTCCTTAATATTTAAAGTTAGCGTTAATTTATCAGGTTTCTGGGCAGAAAAAGTGGTTTTTGGAAAGCCCCCAATAGGTTCTGTACTATTGTATTGATTTGATTGTTCCATCTCTAAACCTTCTGGACTTTCATCACTTTCCCATTTTTCACCTGATGATTCTGTACAGTCAGGATCTGAAAAGCTTTCAAATTGTATGGGAGTTTTTGTAGCCATCTAGTAAATCATCTTTGTTGATATATTCTATTATTTTCATTTAAATGATCAATGCAATCACTTATTATTTTGGGTTTAGCTTTATTTATTTCAGCATTTATTAATCTGACAATGTCAGACTCTTTAATATCACTATTTATAATATTTTCAGAAGAGTTATTTTCATTTATGGTTGTATTAACAACTAATTCTTTTATCTCACAAGGCATACTAAAACTTTAAGGGAATACAAACAATAAATTAAAGAAATTTATATAGGAATTACTCCTAAAAAGAAGACTTTTAAGAAATAGCGTTAAAAATTCTTTGTGATTGTTAATAAATTGAGTCTAATCTTTATTAAACCTTCGCCTAGATGATGTCCTGCTGATTCTAGAAGACTGCTTT
>MDTE01005482.1_pt1 | contig 21804 bp, 13 predicted proteins | sample 811231 | NCBI WGS metagenome assembly MDTE01 (sample SAMN05326651, study PRJNA326480) | marine metagenome | isolation source: seawater | place: Indian Ocean: Red Sea | collected 2010 | reverse complement strand
TCAAAATCCAGTGTTCGCAAGAACGTGTGGGTTCGAGTCCCACCTCTGGTACTTAAAACGGTTGTTACTTTTGCGAGTAACAACCGTTTTTTGCATCTGCAACCTAACGAATGAATTCGTTTGCCTAAAGAACTAAGCCGGCTTTTAACCGTTTGGGCGGTGGTTAGGACAATTAGTCCTCAGTCTGGTAACTTTTTGAAATCCCTGGCGTGAATCACACCGTTACGGTCAATCACGACCTGGCCCAAGGTGACACCACGCGGCTGAGCTGCGTCTTCACCCGGGGAAAAATCGAGTCTTTCGGGCACGATTAGCGAACGGTTGCGTTCGCTTTTGCTACCGTATTTCACATTCCATCCGCTGGATCCGTAGCCCAGCAACAGGGCCCCAGTTCCTGAGCTTCCGCCACCGACCGTGTTGGGTTGCACGCTGACATGGGCCACGTCGGTCGTACTGTCGTACCAGGGTGCCACGATCGACGTCGTGCCATGTGTCTCGATACCCGTGTGGCAGAGTTCGATGATCGGCCGTGAAATCAGGCACGCCTGGGCATAAGTTACAACCCCTTTATCAAGACTGCTGAAGTAACAGTCCTCGATCGTCACTCCGTTGCCTCCCATGTCTTGCCCGTTACCAAACTTCAGCCCGATTCCCTTGGGATCGTTGGGATACGTGTGGCCAATCCGACACTGGCGGACCGACACGCAGAGAGCATTACTGACGAATATCCCGTTCTGGAAGCCGCCGATTGTCGCCCGCTCGATCCTCACCGAACGCTGTGTTCCCGCTTCCGCCCGGATACCCCAGCCACTGGTCCGGCCGCTGGAGCTAAGTGTCAGGTCCGAGACCATAAAGTTGTCCGGGTCGGGAGCAAGGGTAATGCCGTCTCCGGTCGGGAGTGTGTAATCCAATTTCACACTGGCAACATGGACTCCCTTCAAATGAACGTTGGCACGCCCCGTGAGCCCCGTGTGACGGTAGACGCCGGCGGGAAAAAAGACGACACCACCGGTGCGAGCGACCAAGTCAATGGCGGCTTGAATGGTGGCAGTATCATCGTCGGTGGCGCTCTTCTCTACTACGACCCATCCAGAGATGCCGACTGGTTCAGGCGTTGGATACCTGGCTGCGACCAACGAGATGATCGCAGCAAAGACCAGTACCAGAAGCAGACCATGTCGGAGCCACTTACGGGGAACAGTAAAATGGTCAGATCGCGTTTTCATGGCTTTCCTTTCGAGTGGTTAACGATGCAATTGCATGTGGCTGCCGATTAATGATAACAGAACGAGAATGTTCAATAACGGCTGCCCATAGTTCCTGAGCAGCGAGTCGGAGCAGCTCAAATGGCCCAGTCAAACTCGCTACGCTACACCGAAGAGGACGAGTAGTCACAAGCCGCCCAGCAGCATGATTTCCCCCGAAATCCAAAATAGTAGCTCACGTCTTGGATCTTTTGAAAATGATCGTTACCGCTAATTAGTGCTAATCAATTGTGCTGAATAGGAATACTGATAGCATCATGTGAGTATGTCTTTGATTACGTGTCCGTAATCTCGGTCGAGTCGCTTATGACCGGGCACTTCGAGTTTTCGTGGATTGATACCCATGAGATGATTGACCGTGGCATGGATGTCGGTCACATAGTGGGGGTCTTCGACCGCATGGTAACCCAGTTCATCAGTAGCTCCGTTAGTCGTGCCGCCTTTGATCCCGGCACCCGCCATCCAGACACTGAATCCAAATGCATGATGGTCACGTCCATCGGCACCCTGTGTACCTGGTGTACGTCCAAATTCTGTAGCAAACACGACGATTGTGTCATCGAACAAACCGCGGCGTTTCAAGTCTTTCAGTAAACCTGCTGTAGGTAGATCAACTTGTTTGGCCAGCTTTGCATGGCCATTCCTTAATCCCGAATGACTATCCCAGGCGCCTGCAGCGCCGGCACCATGCATGATTTGGATAAAACGAACACCGCGTTCAGATAACCTTCGTGCTGCCAGCAATTGTTGACCAAAGGTTTTGGTTTCTGGTTGATCCAAGCCATAGAGCGTCTGAGTTTCAGCGGATTCCTGTGTGAAATCGAGTGCTTCCGGAACAGCCGTTTGCATGCGAAAAGCCAACTCATACGATTTCATTCGGGCTTCAATGACAGGATCCAGTGGGTACTGTTCCGCTGCAAGACGATTGAGATCGTTTGTAAGCCTGAGATTATCCAGTTGATCCTTTGAAGTCATACCATTGGTCGGTCTGGCAAAGTCCAGAGGATTTTGAGGGTTGATTTGAAGGTTGACCGCCTCATAGGCTGGACCGAGGTAGTGTGCATCCTTTTTGTCGAAATACCGCGGACCGATATTAATGAATTGGGGCAGATTATCGCTAAGCGAACCGAGGCCATAATTGATCCATGCGCCAATTGTCGGAACACGGGGATCCAGAAAGTGGCGACCGGAATGGAACTGTACCTGAGCACCATGGTTGTTGTCACTCGTCCACATAGACCGGATAAAAGCGATCTCATCGGCACATGCCCCAATTTTTGGGAACCAATCACTGATTTCAATTCCCGACGTGCCATATTTTTTGTAGCCAGTCTGCATTGGGAATATTTTAGTTCTTGTATGACCGTTGCCATCACCTTTGATAGGGATCCGCAGTTTCCTGATTCTTGATGGATCCAGAACATCTTTGTGGGGCGTATCGCCAATTGATTTGCCGGCGTATTTATTGAGCTCCGGTTTGGGATCAAAGCTCTCCATGTGGCTGACCCCACCTCGCATAAACAGCCAGATTACTCTTTTAGCCTTGGGTCTAAAATGAGGTTTGCCATCCGGCACAGCCTGTTGCTCCGCAGCCATGATCCCGTTAACTGCCAAAGCACCAAAGCCAAGGGCTGATCGTAAAATCGTTCGTCTTGCGATTGTATGTTCGTAGGCGTTGTTCATCGAATCATCACAAAGTCATTAAGGTTGATCAGAGCATTAATGAAATGCTCTCGGTTGGGGTGTTTTTCCAGATAAGCCAAGCTTACAGTCAATTCAGTTTCATTCGGTTGTCGAGCCAGAAGTTTTAGGAATGCAGCCTGAACAAATGCCTCTCGTGTTAGAGCTGAATTGAACGTTGTTGTGATTTGTTTCGCCGACGCAGTTGCGAATTGACTGTTCATCATCGCCAATGCCTGCTGTGGAACAATACTTTCACTGCGTCTGTAACATGCGAAGACATCAGCATCGTCGAAAGTTGTTAGGAATTTGGATCGTCCGTCTCTGGAATGAAAGAAATAGAGGCTACGCCGTCGAACATCAGGCGACGCCATCACTGGTGGGCCGCCAAGAGTTAGATCAAGTATGCCACCGATATAAAGCAAGCTATCTCGAAGGACTTGCGCTTCCATACGTCGGCTGTTCATCCGCCAATAGTTTTGATTACTTGCATCAACAGCCAGGGTGTTTGGGTCTGCTTTGAGATTTGAAGAACTACGTTGCCACGTTTTCGATGAAAGGATCAAACGATGCAGATGCTTCATATCCCACCCCGACTCTATTAGTTCTGCAGAAAGGTAATTCAATAGATCGTGGTGTAGTGGTTTCGGCGAACGCAAGCCAAAATCAGTTACAGAGGAAACTAAGGGAGTACTGAAATGTCGTAGCCAGATATGATTAACCGCAACTCTGGCGGTGAGAGGATGATCACGGTGGATTAGCCAGTCGGCCAGTGCCGTTCTCCGACCAGAACTTGTTTTTGGGTAGCCTTCACCAGCCGGCAGGGCATCTTTGTTTTGGGTCTTAACAAGAGATACAATACTGGCCACCAAAGGTTGATAGCTTGGGAAGTTGCCTGCCTCCCGGTCTGCTTCGAGTTTTTTGATTGTCTCCTCAGCTTGGGCAGCGGTTTTTGTGTTATATGATTCAACTTTTGCCTTGGCAAGATTCACCTCTAGCAGCAGGCGTCGGGCGATTTCTTCCGAACCTTGTCCCAATTCTTTGTAGATAGCGTTATCCGCGTCGACCCGTGCTTTCGCGAATGCGTATTCAGCTCTGGTCAGGTTGAGTTTGGCTTCCGCCAATTCGACGGTATTTGCTGTTACCACTGGTATCGCTTTTTCCGTCGCTTTTTTGAGAGCCGTCTCGGCTGGCAGATGTCTGACTTCGATACTGTCAAAGTCAGCCGTTGCATCATACGCCATAAGTTGAACAGCCCCTGGCTGACGTTTTGGCAAGTTATAGGCGAAAAGGAACTGCCCGTTTAAGGAGACATTAATCAGAGTATCTCGCACTTTCAAGCTCAGCGTGTACTCATGATTCAATAGGATAGGCCCCATTGAGATCGCATTGGTGTAATTATCCTTTCCATCGACTGTATGAGCCAGATGTACCTTACTACCACCGACACTTGTGTAAACGAAGTGTGAATTCTTTCCACTTGTGTCGACATCGAAGCGTATCCCTACAGATTTCCACTTTTCCCCACCGGTGGTTTTAAACTTCAGATCGAGTTCAAAGTCACCAGGGTGAATCACTTTTGATCGCAAATAGGATTTTTCAAGAGATGGTTTAGTAACGGAGAGTAGTCCATCCTGGTACTTTAAATTATCACCAACGCGTTGCCAGAGATCTGGCTGGGCTTTGTTGAAGTCGTCAGCAAAAACGACTTTGCCAGTAACCGGGGAGTCAGCTGGCGTCTTCTTTGCAGCGTCAGCGTCTTGACCGGCTACAGCCATTTGGAGTTTCAATTCTTTTAGATGAGCTTCAGCCTGTGCAACCTTTATTTGTGTTTGGCTGAGGAGATCCTGCTGAACAAAGTCTTGAAGATCGGGCCTCCAGGCTGCCAGTGGTAGTTCGACAGGTTTCGGTGGCTGCCAACCAGTACTTGCCAGAAAGGTTGGAGAGCCTACCTCAATATTTCTACTTTTATCAGGCTGGCTTTCTTCACCGCGCTGATGCAGATATGTTGCGGCATCGAGATTTCCGTCATAAACACGTGTCAAACCATTTGTTGTCAGGTCCGGATTTCCCGGCATGGCATCAACACGAACCTGATAAGGTTCGAATATCGCTCGGAACTTGTAGTAGTCGAGATGCGTGATCGGATCATATTTATGATCATGACACTTTGCGCAATTTATGGTGAGACCCATAAACGCTTTAGCTGTATGCTCAATCGTATTATCAAGCCAGCTAGTTCGATTGAATTTGTACCAACTTCTAGCTAGAAAGCCCGTTGCAGCCAATGCCTGTGGATCATTCGGAGCGACTTCATCTCCTGCGAGCATCTCGCGAACCATTTGGTCATAGCCATTATTGTTGTTAAGTGAATTCACGATCCAGTCACGCCAACGCCAGAGGTTCTTCTGACTATCGCGTACCTCATCGCCAAGACCATACCAGTCACTATAGCGCCAGATGTCCATCCAATGGCGACCCCAACGCTCGCCATATTGTGGGCTATCCAGAAGATTGCTGATAATTGTCGACAAGGGTTCTTCCGAAGTTAACTGCTCAATTGTCGGCGGGAGTCCCGTCACATCCAGATATAACCGACGTAGTAAAACTGTCCGCTCAGCTTCAGGTTGAGGAACCAATCCTTCAGATTTGTATCTGGCTGCAAAGTATGCATCGATTGGATTTATGTCCTCTCTGGTGAATCCACTCTGGGGTCGCTCAATACGTTGGAATGCCCAGTGGGATTTAGGGTCAGCTTCTGGTATTTCATCTATTGGGCTTGGTGCTCCACCTTCAACCCATTTTTTAATCGCCGTAATTTCATGGGCTTTTAGTGGCTCGCCGTCAGGCGGCATACGTATGTCTTTATCGGTGGCTGTAATTCGTGAAAGTAATTCACTATCTTTTCCCAGTATGCCGTTGGCTCGCATTGCGGCAACCGTATCAAGACGCAGATTGGCTTCTTGCTTCAAAGCTCCGTGGCAAGCAAAACATCGTTCTTTTAAGATTGGTTTGATAGCGTCCAAATACTCGATGCTCAATTCGCTCTCGGCATAACTAGTCTTCACTGTTAACGCCCAAAGTAGCATTAGCATTAGCAAGTTCAAACAGTTCCAATTCGGATGCGGTATCACTGTAGTTCGAAGCTTGTACGGTTTACTCATTTCAGACCTTCCCCTGAAGGCTGTGATGGTTGGATCGCCCATACCTGACTCGTAGCAGTGAAATGCTTATGGTCGGTAAATGTCCAGGTGATCTTTCTTTGGCTGGATAGACGAAACGCATGGGCGCCACGTCCAGAATTACCACGCAAAAAATTGGTAACCAGAATGGAACCATCATTTAGCTTTTGTAAAGCACATGCATTTGTGAAATTAAGCTCTGGGTGTTTGCTTCCATCAAATTCCCAGACAATGGTTCCTGCAGGTGTAACTTCCAGCAGTCGAGCTTGAGTGCCACATGCTATCAGTGTATTACCATTATCAAGTCGGAGAAGATCCTGAACTGTCCCGACGGGAAAAGGACGATTTCCGTACGGTGGTATTTGAAACCGCCAAACTTCCTTTCCGTTCTTGTCAATCTCCAAAGCGGTACCTTCACCCCACAGTTGGGCAAGATAGTTGTTTTCGGCTACGGCATATACATTGCCTAGTTGTCCATGATGATGCTTGTACTTAGCAGGTATTGGTAGTCTTTTCTGAATCTTCCCGTCAAAACTCAAAAAAATAGCCTGTGGTGGTTGTTGTCCACTTACGATCAATTGTGAACGATGTCTGGTGATATTCACAATCTCTCTGCATTCACTGCGATAGGCCCATGACCACTGCACATGTGCATCGAAATCGATGCAACGGACTTCTTGTTTATCGGTGATGATCGGGTAAACAAGTCGATCGTTTCCCAGAAGAACGAAGTCCCATACTTTTCCAGGTGGTTTGTGTTCCCACACCACCTCTCCCCGTGTATTAACTCTTGCCAATTTGAACTCGACATAGTCACAAATCAGCAGCTCGAAAGGAAGCTTTGTATTCGTTTGAGATGTGTTTGTAATTGTTGGTGGGGTACTAAGATCTTGAGCGGAGGCTGTAACAGGCAATCCGAACACGAAGAACAGAAAGCAGGCAATCGTCGGAAGTTGATTTTGAGGTAATCTGTTGTCCATAAATCTCATTGCAACTGCATACATTGATCTGATTGCAGATCGACCAAAAATCGTTTTAGTGTGTGAATTGAATTATAACAGGACTCGCGGATGTACCGTTTATTATGAGTCGCCTCTTAGGTAAATCCTATAATCACTGTGAGACCATATTCTCTTGCAAACCAGTGAATATATGTACTGCGATTTTTGAGCCATAACTTGAAGGGGGCTTTACTGGTTTAAAGCATCGTGAGTTAATAATCGTCGTACGATTCAACAATTCTTATGTAGGTATAGACGCTGTTAAATGAATCTCTATCGTATCTCAATCACCTTTCTTGCTTTATCTCTGATATTTAACAGCAACCTTCTGGCGCAGAATCAGAGCAAGAAGTCATCACTTCCTGAAGGCGTCAAGGTAATCAAGGATATTGAGTACGCTCGGCACGATGGCATTTCCTTAAAACTGGATTTGTACGTTCCTGCGAGTGCTCAAGGAAAAATTCCTGTGATTGTTTTTATCCATGGGGGCGGTTGGAAAAATGGAAGTAGAAACTCAGGTAAACAAGGTGCTTGGCTGGTTCCCCACGGTTTTGCGATAGCGAGTATTAGTTATAGGCTTACCGATGTTGGACAATGGCCGGACCAGATTAACGATTGTTATGCTGCAGTTCGCTGGCTTCGAAAGAATGCCAGGAAATATGGTTTAAACGGGGATCGGTTAGGATGTTGGGGTACCTCTGCAGGTGCACATCTGGCAGCACTTGTGGGCACGCGACCGTATCCCGGCAAAGAGCGGATATCAAGTCGGGTTCAGGCAACAGTTGACTGGTTTGGTCCAACCGAATTATTGTCGATGCCTCCAAATAATGTTGGTAACGGTAGGACTGAAGAAGATGTTGCCAACAGCAACGGTGCTAAGTTGTTAGGTGCTACAGTAAAAGATGTCCCTGAACTAGCAAAAGATGCAAGTGCATTGGATAACGTATCTGAAGATGACTCTCCCTTCTTAATCATGCATGGTACTGCCGACCCAGGGGTGCCCATTAGTCAAAGTGAAAAGCTGCACGCCGCGTTGAAGAAGGCTGGGGTGCCATCGACCTTTGTTGCTATAGAGGGTGCTAAGCACGGAGGGCGGGAATTCAATACGGCCATGGCTAAGAAAGTCTTCTTAGAGTTTTTTACAGAATATTTGAAGTAAAGTCTTCGCTTACAAATCTGTTTTAAATTACTACTTCAGCTTGCTTGACACTTCATTGAGAGGAGTGGGTTTCAGAATGTTAATCTGGTACCACTGCGATTTCTGAATTCTGCCTGATGTCTTGGCTGTAAAACGAAATCTAGCGACGTACACTAGGAGACAGTGAGCTAATTACTGCGCGCGGCGCACACAGTCTAACCACGTGCAGCGCTGAGATTGCAAGTCAAATCTGAAATAAGTAGGACTCGACGACGTTTAGATAATGCCGGCCATTTCCTGAAGCATATTCCAGTTTTCTAATCGATCTTCCTGAGCGAACATCAGAAGGTCTGATGGATTTCCTTCTTTGTCAAAGTGCTTTGAAAAGCGTCCTTCGCTTCGGCAGAAATCAATAAAGTCAACCTGCTCACCCGTTTTGGGGTTCGTCCACCAATCATTTTTCATTCCAGGGTTTCCTTGAAGTGAAAGACGATCGCGGATCTTGTCACCCTTTTCCGGATCATAGATCATCATTGGGAATGCCCGGGAATCAACCGCGAGGCGAGCCTGATCAGCAGCCATGTTATCCGCCACACCGTGTTCCGGCTGGCAAGTTGTATAGCAACTGATTACGCTCGGTCCATCGTATTCCATGGCCCGAATGACGCTCTTATAGAAGTGATTGGTATGAGCTGCAGTCGTTTGAGCAACAAAGGTTCGCGGATGCATCATTGCAATCTGAGCGATTTCTTTACGACGTTCTTGTTTTCCAGCAAACTTCTTGCCATGGAAGCTCATCTTGGTGTTTTGACCCGTGTAGGTACTCGTCGATGCCTGACCACCAGTGTTTGAATATACCTGTGTATCCAGGACGAATATATTTACATTCATGCCGGATGCCAACAGACGTGACAACGACTGGAAGCCAATATCAAACATGGCACCATCGCCACCGATACACCAGATCGGCTTATCATCCCAGCCCATTTGATCCCAGCGGGCTCGAACGCCCATGGCATCAGCCGGTGCATTTTCAAACAACGAGTTTGTCCACGGTACAAGATATGGGTTGTATGGGTAGGTTGACGTATAAACGGTATTACAACCGGTTGCCGCGACGATTCCCCATTGGTCACCGTACTTGGCGCCAGTTGCAGCACACATCATCCGAAGTGCAGTACCTTCGCCACATCCAGCACATGATCCAGCACCACCGACATAAACGTGTGTCGATTCCTTGAGCATCATGTCGATCAAGAGGTTGTCGTTTACATAATCTTCGTTGGTTGGACCGAATTCTTTGAAGTAACGGTGGCTCTTGCGGATACTTTCCATGACGTTTTCAGACTTTGGAATCATTTCCAATGCCTCGTCGTCACAGACAGTCACGCACTCTGCACATCCTTTACATTTACTTGGATCGATCAGGATTGCGAATCGACCGCCGTCCTTTCCTTTTTTGATCGGTCCATCGTAGTACTTACGAGTCTTTGACCACTGCTTTTCGAACATTTCACGGTCAGCTTCATCATCGATTCCACCGAGTTTTTCATTTAGCTCGGTTTCCGATAGTACTTTTCCGAGAATAGCGGTGTCTGGACACTGGGTAACACAATCCATGCAGCCCGTGCAGTTTTCTGTGATGTAGTCCGGGATTTCAGGAGCAACGTAACTGAAGTCACGAAGCGTTGCTGTGCCGGCAGGGATCAATGATCGTGCGACAGACATGTCAGCGTCGAGTGATTTCTCAGCACCACCTGCTTCATAACCGCGAATAATTCGGTCATTGAAGTCAGTTACGTCCAGAACAGGTGTTGCTCCACAGGATGGGATGTCGAGAACAGGCAATTCGACTTCCTTGTAGCCTTTATCGACGAGCGTGCCGTATGAATTATTATTGTGCGGGTCACGATCATTCGCATCGTTCATTGATGGTTTTTCAGCAGTCGCCATGCGATTTTAGTCTCCTGGAAACAAGTATTTCCATTGTTGGTATTTGATGTGTGTGTTTGGCAGATTTTAGTTAGGCGTTAATGATGTCTGCAGTAACTTCCTGCATTTCGCTAAATCCTCGTTTAACGCAGGTCAGGTTGTCTTGAACCACCTGTTCACCACGTTTACCGAAATATTTCCGTAGGGCTTTTTCGACACCGGCGTACACCTCTTCATCATCCATGCCACTGGATTCGGCATACGGTGTGAGTTTCAGGAATGCACCAAGAAGTACGATTCCTTGCATACGCATCTCAAGATCAGCTACCGATGCAACTTCACGGGCAATCGAGACCATATCAGCGAAGTAGAGGCGAAGGTTTTGGTTTCGAATCGTCTCTTTGTGTTCATCCGGAATCCGTTCCCAAACGTCGGCTGGGTTATCAAAGTGGCTTTGCATAAAAATTGCACCACCATCGATCATTCCCTTAAGTGGATTGCCCTGGAAAATTGCGTTGGTGTCGTTCAGCACGATCAGATCTACATACTCAAGTTCACTGTGTGAATAGATATGCGAATCTGCAATAGTAAGATAGTAGGTTGTTGGCAGCCCTTTCTTTTCAGAGCCGTATTTTGGATAGGCTTGTACGTCTTTACCAAATACTTGACCACCAATTGTAGCTATAACCTTGTTGGTTGTTACGGAACCGAACCCACCGACGGAGTGGCCACGCATACTGAATGCACCGCTTGGTCGAAGATCCGGGTCTTCGGCCATTTCAAGAGCTAAATGGTGTTTAATACCGAGGCAGAAGTAATCTTCTCCATCCGCAATCATATTGTTAAAGGTTGCGATAATATCGCCAGGTCGTACATCACGAGAGCCAAGACCAGCGGCACCATGGAATATTTGTGGCATCGAGTCAATTTTCGGCATACCATTTTGACCATTCATGGCATCACAGAAAGCCGCTTTGACTTCACGTGTTAAGTGATTACCTGTTGTGGAAAGTGGGTCATCCATTCTCTCAATAATGGTGAAGGCTTTACAGTCCTTAAGGGCTTCAACAATCGCTTCCGCAGGGAATGGTCGGAATACATAAATGTTTAGGCAACCTGCCTTGATTCCAAGTTCATCCCGTAAGTAATCAACCGTAGTCTGTGCCGTTTCCATATAGGAACCGATACCAACAAGTATGTAATCTGCATCTTCGCAGCGATAGCCTGAAATGAAGTCGTACTTGCGACCGGTCTTACGGTGGAACTCATCGAACGCATCACGTAATGCTGGCTCGAGCATATTGTAGTACGCACGCTGTGCGATCTTACCTTTCATATAAGAGTCTTGGTTTTGTACGACTCCGGACATGACCGGGTTGTTGACATCCATGATGTTGGTAAGTTTTTCACTTGGGTTACCAACAAAATCTTTCATGAACTCGGGCTCGATTAAATTAACGGACTCCACTGTGTGAGTTGTTAGGAACCCATCCTGTACGTTTAGAAATGGTGTAAAGGATGCCTCGGCTGCGCGACGGCAGATAAGACAAAGATCGCCTGCTTCTTGTGCATTTCTGGCAAATGTCACGCCCCAACCACAATCTGCGACGCTCATCACATCATCATGACCGGCATGAACGTTTAGACTATGGCTCGTTAGTGCGCGTGCTCCAATGTTAAATACAACAGGAAGTCGCTTACCGCTAATCGTGTATAGCACTTCCTTCATTAACACGAGCCCCTGGCCCGATGTAAAGTTAGTCACGCGACCACCCGCTGCGGCGAAACCTTCACAAAAGGTCGCCGCTGAGTGTTCACTTTCAGGTTCAACAAAAATTAGCTCTTCGCCCCATAGATTAGGGCGGCCATTCATTACTGCTGCATTGAATCCGCTTCCCATCGTTGTTGAACTGGTAATTGGATATGCACCCGAACCTTGGGAAATATGTGTTTCTACCCATACAACAGCTTCTGCGCCATCGCATGTTGTTGGTGTACCAGGATATTCGAATTTCTGCTCGTCTGGACCAGCACCTTCCGATGTCTGTTCAATAACTTCTGTTGCCATCAATGAGCCCTCACAAATCTAAAGAAAGCCAATTCCATGATAATTCTATTATCGAGGTCCAAAAAACACTGTTTCACGGTGTTTTTTGTCTGTAATTGGCTGGGATAGATTCGGTTTAGATGTTCAAAATGTGTGTAAGTATCAGTTAGTTGTAATAGACCTGAACTGTTACCGATGATACTATCATAACGTCCAAAAACACTCAACGTAGGATTCACGTTGAGTAGGTTGCCCAAAAACACCTAAGTTGTGATAATATCCGCTTGTTTTACCGATTTTTCAGCTATCAACACATATACTTGCTCTGATCTGAATTGAAGACTGTTGATTTATATCTCGACGAACGTAGGTTGTCTGTGGAGGACGTTTCTGAGGGGACGGGCATCCATTTTGAGCGTGTCGAAGCGATTGCGTTTGGTAGATGGACCCCGAATCCGAAAGAACGTGCTACAATTGCCGAGTTTTTGGAAGTTGGGATTGATGATGTCGTTTGGGGGCATAATATGGACCCAAGAAACGTACGATATCGACGCAAAGGCTTAGAAAAGGACTTTCAATAAGATGTCCAAAAGCGTTGCATTGTTGTGCAAAGAAAATGATATTACTATCGCCCAATTGCGAGAATTAACGAATATTGATGATACGCGCTTGCTTGCAATTGTGATGGGACGCTGGACGCCAAGTCCTCAGGACCGAGAGAAAATCGCCAAAGCGCTCGGCGTTACTAAAGACGATGTGACTTGGGGGCATGTCACACCTATTCAGCATATCTATGGACAGGGTCCAAGCTGATCTGCGCCAAATCCCGTTACCAGTGCACCACAGAGTCCTTATTACCATTGTGCACGGCGTTCATGGTAAAACCGATAGACTAGATCGTTCGTTCATTGAGGAATCGAAATCATGCAGCGCGCAACTCGGCAGTTTTTAATCCCACTAATCACCATCTTTATTCTCGGTGGTGCCGTCACGGCACAGGATGATGACGTCGCGAAGCAAAAGAAAAGTGAATATCAGGCAGCCGCTCTGAAAGCCGGAGACCTTAGTAAGGGAAAACTGGTGTTTCAATCTGAAAAGGCCGCTTGTAAGAAGTGCCATGAAGTTGGAGGCAAAAACAAACTTGCCGGCCCGGATCTCGCCGTGATCGGTGACAAGTACACTCGTGATCAGTTGATTCAGCAAGTGCTGGAACCTAGTGCTCGATTGCACCCGGATTACGCGTCACAAATTGTGATCACTACCGATGGACTGACAATTACTGGTGTCCTTCGTCAACAGTCGGATAAGGAATTGCAGTTGATTGATGCTGAAGGAAAGCTCGTGAAAATCGCTTCAGATGATGTGGAAGATCGGAAACGGAGCTCCACATCTCTGATGCCGAGTGATATCTATAAAAATATAACCGCAGATCAGTTTTCCGATTTGGTTGAATACCTCGCGTCGCTGAAGCAAGCCGAAGGTGATGCTTATCCGGGAATGCCTAGCGAAATCAAGGTAGTGGCAAAGCCGGCTAAAGTAGTACCACTTCATCCTGAGTCGATGCGATTCGATCATCCCGTGTGTGTCATCGCTAAACCTGGTTCCGGCAATACTCTGATGGTAGTCGAGCAACAAACTCGAAAAATCTATGCATTGACCGAAGGTAAAGACGGCCTGACCAAGGAGCTCTTTGCGGATATCAGTCACGAAGCGATTACCGGTCAATTCGAAGGGGTGCTGTGTCTGGCGTTTCATCCGGACTTCCTGAAGAATCGCAAGTACTACTTAAACTACCACGTTGAGGAAAATGACGTATTTTCGCCGGTGATTGTGGAACGGACGGCGACGGAGGATTTAACCAAGGACAAAGGCGGTGCGTCTCGTCGATTGTTACAGATTCCTCAGCCAACAGTGATGCACTGGGGAGGTATGCTCGCTTTTGGCCCGGACGGCTATCTATACATCGGGGCAGGTGATGGTGGTCCTCAAGAAGATCCTCTTGGTAACGGTCAAAACATGAGCCTATTCCTTGGGAAGATCCTGCGGATTGATGTAAATAAAAAGGATGCTGGAAAAGAATACGCAGTGCCCGAGAGTAACCCGTTTAAAGATGTTGGCCCTGCTGTTAAACCGGAAATCTGGGCATACGGATTCCGTATGCCATGGCGGTTTAGTTGGGATTCGAAGACCGATGAGATGTACGTTGGCGATATTGGCCAAAATCTGTTTGAAGAAGTAAACATGCCAAGAATCGGTGAAAACCATGGTTGGAATGTTTACGAGGGGTTTGAGCGATTCTCCGACCAATACAAGCGAGGTGAAGAGATGTTTACTCCACCGGTCGTTTCTTATCGCCGCAAGCGTGGTGTATCGGTAACAGGTGGTTACGTCTATCGTGGGACGCGCAGCCCATCATATGTAGGCGCATATATCTTCAGCGATTTTGAGTCTAAGACGATTTGGGCGATGACCCAAGAAGATCGGAAGCTTACGAAGATTCGAGAGATCGGAAAGGTTCCGGAAAAGCCCGCGTCTTTTGGAATCGATGCTGACGGTGAACTCTTGATTGTTGGTTATGAAGGCACGATTTTTCGACTCGAGCTTGATGAGTCGGTCTTTGAGTAGTTGAAATTGAGAATTTGAATTCAGGGAATCGCTCATCTCCTAACGCTTGATTTTTGGTGACCAGATAACAGCGGAGGTGATTCCCAAGGTGCGGCTATTGCCACCGGTTGTGGTGTTCCCCCATTGAGCGCCATAGTGATAGAGGAATACGGTCAAAATACGACCGTCTTTTAATTCGATAGAGCATGGACTGTGCATCGTCTGGTGCATAGCCCAACGGAATAGAGTGAACTTGTTCTCCCATTCCCAAGTCTTGCCATGGTCATTGCTGATAACAGCTTCAATGCCATGATAGATCTTTCCTTCCAATTCTCCCATTCTCGCGGCGTAGGTCATCAGGATTCTTCCATCCTTAAGTGTGACCAAATCACTATGGACTTTGCCGTATTTGAAATGTACTTGATGGTCTGTCCAGGACTTTCCGTTATCAGTACTTCTTGCTGTGGTTAGCCGCCTCCAGTGATCGCTAAATTCCGGGTATTCGGGAGGTTGAGATGTTCTCAGTGAGACGACAAGTGCTCCGTCGTTAGCGCGTGTGATAGATCCTTCAGATGTTTCCCATTGCGACGGAAGCCAGATGCCGTCGTTCCATGTTTCACCTCTGTCATGACTTGTTCGGATTAGGGATTGAGCTCTCCAGCCTGTCTTGCCATGAGGAGGTACTGTTGCCATGAAAACTGCGGAAACTGAATCAGCTTCGACCAGCACACTACCTTTGTGGTAGGTGATGTCTCCATTTGCCAAGCGTGGAAAGGGTCTCTTTTCGGACCAGGATACTCCGTAGTCAGAACTTCGTGTTATGAAACCATCGTCGTCCATCGGAATTATCAGGAGTTCATTGTTACCGAGGTGGATCGGTTGAGGCCGTTCGAGACCTTGGTGAAATAGTTGCGGCTGTGACCAGGTGTTTCCCTCATCGTCAGAAAAAGTAATAAGACAACCGCGCGTTTCTTTATCTGTGCCATCAATCCAACCGGTTATTACCATGGCAATGCGTCCATCTTCCATTCGACACATAGAAGCGAATTTTGCTGAGTGAATCAGAAATGTGTAGCTTGTGGCTTCTTGATAGCGTGGCTTGCGGTGATGATCCTGTCGCACAGCTAATGGCATATGTGGTGTGATGACTCTGTTTGGATCCCATTCAGCGTTTGCATTGCGTGATACGAGAGTTTTGAGTTTTTCGATAGGAATCGAGTCTACAGGTGTCGGGACCGACCGTGAGATGGATTTGTCGATTGCAGTTGGCAATTTACTTTGACCTGACACTTGATGACAAAAAAATGTCACAACAAATAACCCAGTGACAAAACGAAACATAGACTCAGCCTCACAAATAAAAATGAAATTCAGCTCTCAGCAACCATTAGACCAAACATAGACTGTCCATATTTACAAATCCGCCAATCCCAATCTTGCAAACATGAAAGTAATGGATACCCATTGTTTGACTACCAAAATCAAGACAGGCATGCACTTCAGCTTGGTTCAAAAAACTCAAACACTTAAATAACAGTGGCAAATAAAAAGTGGGTGTCCACGTTTTGCTAAGATGGTTGGATGGTAAATTTTTCGGGAAAAATCATTGGTCTAGTCTTGCTGGTGCTGATTTCAGGGGCAGTTGTCGCTCAGGATTCAGATCATTGGGCCTTCAATCCAGTCAGCCGCCCCTCGATTCCAAAATTGACTAACGACCATTGGTCGCTCACTCCCATCGATAAATTCATATCCCAAACCCATCGCCAGTTGGACCTGTCACCAAGTGACATGGCACAACGTGGCACTCTCATTCGTCGACTTTATATGGACTTGCTGGGTCTACCTCCAAGTCGCGAGGAAGTTGAACAATTCATATCAGATGACTCCCCCACTGCCTGGTCACGACTCGTTGAAAAGGTATTGGCTTCACCACACTACGGAGAGCGTTGGGGTAGACACTGGCTTGATCTAGCGAGATATGCTGACTCCAATGGCTTTGAATTTGATTTCGTACGACCCTACGCATGGCACTATCGAGACTGGGTTATTCGCAGCTTAAATCTCGACAAACCATACGATGAATTCGTTAGAGAACAAATTGCCGGTGATGAAATTAATCGAGCAGATTTCCAATCATGGGTAGCAACGGGGTTCTGTCGAAACGGTCCAACGGTCGGAAACCAAACTCTTGAAAAGAATAAATATGACGAGTTGCATGACGTCATCTCGTCCGTTTCAGAAGTATTCCTTGGGCTGACCATCGGTTGTGCTCGATGTCACGACCATAAATTCGACCCAATCTCTCAAAAAGACTATTACCGTATGCTTGCCATATTCCACACGACTGGGAAACGGCAGCATCTTATTGGCACTCCTGAACAAACGGCTGCATACAAAGCCCTAAAAGCGAGAGAGAAAGAACTCAATGAACAACTAAAGCAACTTACAAATCAAGCTTCTCGCGGTGACTGGCAAATCAATGATGGTCAGCTTATTCAGTCTGCGTTCACAAACAATGCACGAATTTGGTTTGGCAACCAACAATGGTCTGACTATACGCTTGAAGTTGAATTCAAAAAAACCAAAGGGACAAAGGAACCATTCAGCTTCAACGCCGGCGTTTATGTGTCTCTTAGAGCAAAGGATTACCAAAGTGGTTACACCGTGCATCTAGGTGCATCCGATAACCGAGAACACGGCCTCGCCTACGAACAAAATGGTGGGATCATCCCGCTTGCCCCCCGCGTTGCCGGATCCATACTTGTCAATCAATGGCACAAGCTCAAAGCAAGTGTTCGCGGTAACCGAATCCAATTCTGGCTCGACGATGAACTGCTGTTTGATCTACGCGATGCTCACAGCACCACCGGTGGAATTTCATTTGGAAATTGGTCATGCGAAACGCAATGGAAGAATCTAACGATTAAGAGCGTCGATGGTGAGTTGCTTCTACATTCATTTATGCCAATTACCGATTGCGTCGAGCCGGAATTCCGCCAAGCAGACATCAACAGCGACGTGATAAAGCAGGAAATTTCGCAGATAAAGAGAGACCTTGCCGGCCTCCCGTTAGCAATGTCCATCACAGATGACAGCTCTACACCACGGGAGACTCACATTCACATCAGAGGTGATTTTAAAAATAAAGGTGAGTTGGTTTCCCCTGGTCCACCTCAGGTTCTTGAAACCATTCCGGTGGATTTTCCAGAGGCTAAGGAGGGGGATTCAACAACTGGTCGACGACGGGTCTTCGCAAGCTGGATCACGGATAAACAGAACCCACTAACAGCACGCGTTATGGTGAACCGGATTTGGCAGTTTCATTTTGGTAAAGGACTTATTGAAACTCCAAGTAACTTTGGATTGACCGGCTTTAGCCCAAGTCATCCACAGTTGCTGGATTGGTTAGCAGCTGAATTCGTTGAGCACAATTGGAGCATTAAACACATCCATCAGTTGATCTTGAATTCTGCCACATATAAACAATCATCTAACTCTCGTACCAGGTCAGAGAAAGTAAGTCGCGCTCTCGATCCAAACGCTGTTTTCTTGACTCGCTACCCTAAACGCCGCCATGATGCCGAAGTAATCCGCGATCGAATTCTTTCAGCTAGTGGTGCTATCAATTTCCAAATGTATGGACAAGGTATTCACCCAAGAATCTCTGAGTCTATCATCGGAACCAGCACGACCAGAAAGTGGCCAACAGTTGAAGTTGAAGGTCCAGAACATTGGCGTCGTAGTGTTTATATTTTCGTTCGCAGATCCGTTCTGTTTCCACTGCTCGAATCTCTTGATGCTCCAGTAACGACACAAAGTTGTGAACGTAGAATGACCACAATTGTTCCAACGCAGGCATTACAACTACTAAACAACCCGTTTAGCAATGACCAAGCATATATGATGGCATTGGATGTGATAACTAATCAGCGTGAATCGATAAGGGATCAGGTAATTGAAGTCTATTGGCGAGCGCTCTCCCGCCATCCGGATGAATCAGAAATAAAAGATTGCATGGACTTTGTAAACCTTGCCATCCAATTACATAAGAGTCAAAAAAATTCGGATCTGGAACATGATCAGAATGAGCAGGAAATTCTTGTACAAGCTCTTTCCGATCTTTGCCACACGATGTTCAACCTCAACGAGTTTGTATATCACGAATAGCAGTTGCCTAAGTACATAATGAGTATCTTAAATCCAAATGCCGGTGATCATTTCGTCAGCCGTCGCCGTCTATTGCAAACTGCCGGTGCTGGATTCGGTACTCTTGCGCTGCACTCTCTGCTTGCCGAGGAAAATACACATGGAACAGAAGGTGAATCTGATCTAACGAGTCCTTTGCATGCGAAGGAACCGCACTTCGCAGCTCGTGCAAAATCGGTAATTTTCATTTTTGCATATGGTGGACCGAGTCAGGTTGACTTGCTGGACTACAAGCCCGAGCTCGCCAAATGGCATGGTAAGTCAATCCCCGTCTTTAATTCTGAAGATGCGTTTAATAAGAACACCAAAGATACGGCGATGATGAGTCCTTATGAATTTAAACAGCATGGAGAATCCGGCCTCTTTATTTCTGAGTTATTTCCGCACATAGCCACCTGTGCGGATAACTTATGCGTTATCAATTCGATGCACTGCGAGTCCAATAACCATGCTCCTGCTCTATTCCATATGAATACAGGATTCGTTCTTGCCGGCCGCCCGAGCATGGGATCATGGGTAAGCTACGGTCTTGGCTCTGTTAGTGACTCACTACCGGCCTTTGTGGTTATGTGGGATCACAGAGGTGGACCAATCGGTGGGTCCCAGAATTGGACCAGTGGGTTCTTGCCGGCCGCCTTTCAGGGCACTCCGTTTCGAAGCCACGGTGACCCAATTATTGATTTGGCAAAGCCATCAGGTGTTTCGAATGAACAGCAAATACTTCGTCGCAAGATTCTAGAAAATCTGAATCGACGTCATTTGGAGAGAAATCCTTTCGAGCAAGATCTGGCAGCTCGCATACAGTCATATGAGTTGGCATACCGTATGCAAATGGCCGCACCCGAAGCGGTTGATTTATCGCGAGAGTCACAAGAAACCCTAGAGATGTATGGTATTGGGAGGCCGATAAGTACATATTTTGGGCGGCAATGTCTGATGGCAAGGCGGCTGGTAGAACGAGGTGTTCGATTCGTGCAAATCTATTCAGGTGGCGCAGATCAACAACTTAGCTGGGATGCGCACAGCGGGTTGCAAGCGAATCTCGAACAACATTGTCCCGAAGTTGATCAACCAGTAGCTGGGTTGATAAAGGATCTTGAACACCGCGGATTGCTAGATGAAACATTAATCATATGGGGTGGTGAATTCGGTAGAATGCCGACCAACCAAGGCACTATTGGCCGTGACCACAACCCGAGAGGATTTACGATGTTTCTTGCTGGTGGTGGAGTTAAAGGAGGTACTGTTTACGGCAAGACCGACGAGTTTGGCTATGCCGCTGCAGAATCTCCAGTTTCCATTCATGACCTTCACGCGACTTGCCTGCATTTACTCGGGATGGATCACGAACAATTAACGTTTCATCATCGCAGTAGAGATATGCGGTTGACTGATGTTGCTGGAAACGTGATTAGTGAAATCATTGCCTGATCAAGTGTGTTTTCTAAGTCTTACAGACAGGATGATTTTGACAAATGATCGTGCGCATGTCATAGAATAGAGCAATGATCAGACTCAGCACTCTATTCCTTTTGTTCACTGTGAGTTGGCTATTTATGCCATCGTCACGAGCAGGGGAATTGGCAAAGCGAATTGATTCCATCATTAAGAAACAAGCGGATGGTGAATTGGCACAGGTGTCATCCGACGCTGAGTTTCTGCGGAGAATCTACCTCGATCTCAACGGCATCATCCCAACGTACGAAGAGACCGTTGCTTTTCTCGATGACCGCGATAAGAACAAACGCACAAAGCTGATTGATATTCTCTTAAACGACAGTCGCTATGCCGTTCGCATGCGGGAAGCCCTTACTGTCATGCTCCTTGAAAGACGAATTGGCACCACAACACCAGTAACGAAGTGGAACCAATTTCTGGAATCAGCATTTTCGAAAAATAAACCTTGGGATCAGGTTGTTCGCGAAATAATTACCGCCGATGCCGGTAATGAAGAAACCTATGGCTCGCTAAAATTCTTCACCGCAACCGGTCGAACCGTACATGACCAAATGACTCAGGATGTTGCGAGACTCTTTCTTGGGATGAACATTCACTGTGCAAAGTGCCACGATCATCCAAGTGTCGATGATTACAAGCAATCAGATTACTTCGGACTACTGGCATTTCTAAATCAAACAAAAACTGCAAAGCATACCGGAGACAACAAAACATATTTGGTTGAAGGTGTCAGCACAGGCAAGCTGGAATTCCAGTCTGTATTTGAACCTGACACGAAACATCACGTTGGCCCGCGACTGCCAGGGCTGGTTGAAAATGATGTGCACGTCTTCGAATCAGGTGATGAGTTCGAGCAGGATCCAAAAGACGGATTGCCAGGCATCCCAAAATTCCGGCCACGCATGCTGCTGGCGCAGCAATTAGCTTCGAGTGAAAACAAACAGTTTGTTCAAAACAGCGTAAATCGATTTTGGTACCTGATTATGGGGCGTGGCTTGGTCCATCCTCTTGAAATGATCCATAGTGATAACCCACCATCACATCCCGAGCTGCTGGAACTTCTGTCAGCTGAATTTGCCAATTCCGGGTTTAACGTCAAGCATCTGATTCGTGAGATAGTTCTTTCAGACTCCTATCAACGATCGAGTCAACTTGCTGAAAATGAGACCGAGCAAAGTTGCCCGCCAGAATCATATAAGGTAGCGATAAGTAAGGGACTCACCCCGGAGCAAGCTGCCTGGAGCATTATGCGAGCTACAGGTGTTCTTGCAGAAATGCAAAATGCTAAACC
>MDTE01064919.1_pt1 | contig 21810 bp, 18 predicted proteins | sample 811231 | NCBI WGS metagenome assembly MDTE01 (sample SAMN05326651, study PRJNA326480) | marine metagenome | isolation source: seawater | place: Indian Ocean: Red Sea | collected 2010 | reverse complement strand
CCGCGGTACGCGTTAACGCACACACGCTTTCCAAGCGTGCGCCTTAAACCACTCGGCCACCCCTCCGGGATCACGCAAGATAACAATATTGTGGCAGGGAGCAAGATTATGGCACCGAATTTTCGCTAGTTTGTTAGCATGCGGTTCCAAATCGAGCACCCCCAACGAACTGAACCTGTCGCATGGTCCTTTGCCGCAGCATCGCTATCCTTTTTCTACTCTTCGCTCTCGGCCTGTTCATCTATGAAATCGTCGGCGCAATTTCAGGGGGCAGCTACAACCTAATCGCAGGTGGCGAGCTATGGGCACGAATTCACTCTAATAGTCTGGTCGGTTTTCAGGCGCTGATTGAGAAGAACTTTTTACCCTGGCTCTGGCGCCAGGTTTTGCTGCCCATTCTACTTGCACCTGCTTGGGCAATAGTCTTAGTGCCCGGCCTGCTCTTAGCCCTGCTCTGCCGCATAAGACAACCCAGATAGCTCACATCCCCGGTGGCACTCTGCGATACACAGGATCTTTCACCGATTTTCCGTGTCAACCCGTCAGAAACATAAGGTCATCAGTGCGCTGGCTCTCCTGGGCGGAGGTGACTGTCCCTCCGCGAATGAAAGACGGTGTGTGCAATCCCTCTCTATGGGTTGTAAAGCTCACACCCTTTCGACCCGTCTCGGTGCGTTAAGCTTGCCGTAGGTCTTCACCCGCTCAAATACCTTGGAATAGGTCGGGCGCGGAATGTAGCGACCCACGCCCTTTTCAACGCGGAGTTCCTTACCATCCCAAACTTGCTTACCCTGGCTAATGGTAGCACGCGCGAGACCGGTCACAGTCTCGCCCTCATATAGGTTAAAATCCATCTTGGAATGGTGGGTCTTGGCCGAAACGGTGCGGTTCGCATTAGGATCCCATACGGTAATGTCTGCGTCAGCACCCACGCTGATTGAGCCCTTGCGAGGATAGACATTAAAGATCTCTGCTGCAGCCTGCGAGGTGACGCGGACAAAATCATTTGGCGTCAGCATGCCGGTCTTAACGCCACGGTCCCAAAGAATTGACATCCGGTCCTCGATGCCGCCACAGCCATTCGGCATAAGGCTAAAATCGTCCTTACCCAGCGCCTTTTGCGGCGCACAAAAGGCACAGTGATCTGTTGCAGTAGTTTGTAAAGTACCTGCCTGCAGCCCACCCCAAAGCGCATCGCGATGTTCTTTACTACGGAAGGGCGGGCTCATCACATGGGCCGCAGCCTGAGTGAAATCCGTCAGATAATGGGTCGATTCATCGATCACCAGATGCTGCGCCAATACCTCACCATAAACTGCCTGGCCATTGGCACGCGCCTCGGCAACTGCATCAAGAGCCTGCTTGCAAGAACAATGCACAACATATAAGGGCGCATTCACCGCGCCAGCGACAGTGATAACGCGCCGTGCCGCCTCGCCTTCCACTTCCGGCGGGCGAGACTGGACATGGCCTTCTGGTCCGGTAATACCCATGGCAAGAAGTTTTTTCTGCAGATAGTAGATAATTTCGCCATTTTCGGCATGGACGGTAGCCATGGCTCCAAGCTCCTGGCAGCGATCAAAGCTGTTCAACAGCATCTCATCGTCAAGCATGATAGCGCCCTTGTAAGCCATAAAATGTTTGAAACTGTTGACGCCGTGCTCGCGGGTGAGCACACCCATTTCCTCCTTAACTTGATCGCTCCACCAAGTGACGGCGACATGGAAGGAGTAGTCCGACGGTGCTTTGGCTGCATTTGCCATCCAGGTTCCCCACGCCTCCAGGAGCGATTGCTCCGGGCTCGGAATAACGAAATCGATGATCATCGTAGTTCCGCCAGCGAGACCCGCGGAGGGACCCGACATGAAATCATCAGCTGTAACCGTACCCATGAATGGGAGCTCCATATGGGTGTGCGGATCAATACCGCCAGGGATCACCAATGCTTCACCCGCATCCACTACCTCGGCACCCAGCGGCACATCGAGATTCTCGCCAATCGCCTGGATCAACCCGTCAGCACAATAAACATCTGACCGTTGGCTCTTGTCCGCATTTACGACGGTTCCACCTTTTATGAGTAACGACATAAACTTCACTCCCGTATTTGTCGGCGCCGCCTTACCTGCACCGCTCGAACTATTTGCGCGAACCTTAGCGCAAAATCGTCGGACCGCACCAGCCCCGCTCATCAAGATAGCTGCGATTGACAGTGGCGAAAAAGAGCGGCTTTCTAGGCAGCATGGAAAATATACAGCAAAACAACAAATTGCCGCTCGAGGGATTGCGCGTGCTCGACCTCGCAACCTTCCTCGCCAGCCCCTTCGCCGCCGCTATTCTTGGCGAATTTGGCGCAGAAGTGATCAAGATTGAGCAGCCTGTGGGCGGCGATCCATTGCGTAAATTCGGTACGCCGTCCCCAGGTGGCGACGGCTATTGCTGGTTATCAGAGCAGCGCAACAAGCGTTCCATCACCCTTGATATCCGCACCAAAAAAGGCGCCAGGATCTTCAAGCGCCTCGTAGCAAGCGCTGATGCTCTGTGCGAAAATTTCCGCCCCGGCACCATGGAAAAATGGGGCCTCGGGCCAGAAGTGCTAAAGGAAATTAACCCGCAGCTCGTTATGCTTCGCGTTTCCGGTTACGGCCAAACTGGGCCCTATAAGAACCGCCCTGGCTTCGCCCGAATCGCCCATGCCTTCGGCGGACTCACCTATCTCACAGGCGAACCCGGTGGACCGCCGTTAACGCCGGGCTCTACCTCTCTCGCCGACTACATCTCTGGCCTCTATGGCGCCCTTGGTATTCTCCTCAGCTTACGTGCGAGAGAAGAGACCGGACGTGGCCAAGAGATAGACGTCTCGCTTTACGAATCGATCTTCCGCGTGCTCGATGAAATGGCACCACTCTATGCCGCGAACGGCTCTGTCCGACCTCGTCTCGGCCTAGGTACAGCAAATGTTTGCCCGCACGGCCATTTCGAATGCGGAAATGGAGAATGGGTTGCCATTGCTTGCACCAGCGACAAGATGTGGGTGCGCATGACAGAAGTTCTAGGCCGTCCGGAGCTTGGCACAAATGCGCGCTACAAGACTGCCGCTGACCGCGTCGCCAACCGCGAGGATGTCGATGGTCTAGTGAGCGCTTTCACATTTTCCATGTCTCGCGACAGAGTCGTGGAGGCTTGCGTCGCTGGCGACGTACCGATCGCGCCGATCTATTCCATCGCGGATATATTCGAGGATGAGCAATACAAGGCGCGGGAAACCCTGGTTACGGTAACGGACGAAAAATCAGGCGAAATCACCGTCCCAGCCGTCCTCCCACGTCTCTCTGAAACACCCGGACGCATCGCACATCTCGGCCCCACACTCGGCGAAGCCAACGGTGAGATCTATGGTAGCGAACTAGGATTTAGCGAAGACGAGATGCTGGTGCTTAAAGAGGAAGGCGTGATTTAGTTTCGAACTGAAACACAGATCCTGGCTCTTAGTTTACTTTTTCTGCCTCTAGGAACGAGCGTTAGTGCAATTATATTATGTATCCAAGGAATTAATTACGTAATTTTGGGTCTAACCAAAATCTTGCGGAGTGAAAAAACAGCGCAGATCCGCACTGCCGGGAGCGAGTTGATCCCAAGTCTCACTGTCGTATATGAGGCGGGCCAGCGAACCGGGGGGGAAGTTTCGCGCTGCACGGCGCATAGCACGGCCACCCCCGGCGCCGGCGAGCATCAGCACAAGGACATGAACGCCAGGATTGTGTGCCACCATTAGGACCGAGCCAATTTCGTTCGGCAAGCCGCGAAGGGTACTGAGGAGTGAGTCCGCTCCAGCGTCAGTGAGCGAATTGCGAATATCGAGTTCGGGCGGCAACACCATGGCGCTTGTCATGCATTCGGCGCTCTCCTGCGTCCGCCGAGTACTCGAACAAATAATCGCATCCCAGGACGCGCCATCAGAGGCTAATTTCTGCGCCAAGTAGTGGCAATCGGCTATGCCACGCGAGGTAAGCGCCCGTTCGACATCGCTGCCGGAACTGCGCCCCTCGGCCTCGCCATGACGCATAATAAATAGGTTCTTGATAACTGACCTCCTTGCAGAAGGCGCACCGGCTACTGTAAATGATGTGCTCAAATTTATTGAATCGGAGCATGCAAGAATGGCCGATCATCGCGCCACAGGAAACCCCTATGACGCCGCTCTGGACCGCAATCCGGCCAATCATGTGGCGCTAACACCGCTCGGCTTTCTGTCGCGCGCTGCTCATGTTTACCCCGAGCGCATTGCTTGGCGCCACGGCGCACGAAGTGCCAATTACCGCGAATTTTACGACCGCACACGCCGCCTCGCCTCAGCGCTAATAGCTCGCGGCATTGGTGTTGGCGATACGATCAGCATCATGGCACCCAACACACCGGCCATGCTGGAGGCACATTATGGTGTGCCGATGACCGGCGCGGTGCTGAATGCGTTGAATGTTCGCCTCGACGCTCCGGCCATCGCCTTTATTCTCGACCATGCCGAGTCCAAACTCCTCCTAACCGACCGCGCCTTCTCTCCAGTCATCGCTGAAGCGCTCAAGCTTTCGCAGTGCAACCCTCTGGTGATCGATATCGACGACGCGCCAGAAGAAGGCGGCGAGTTTCTGGGAGAGGTAGAATATGAAGCCTTCTTAGAGGTCGGCGACCCGGCCCATGACTGGCGCTGGCCGTTGGATGAATGGGAAGCGATCACCCTCTGCTACACCTCAGGCACCACGGGCAATCCGAAGGGCGTAGTGCTACATCACCGGGGTGCCTATCTCAATGCGATTGGCAATTCCCTCACCTGGAACCTTGGTGATGCACCTGTCTATCTCTGGACCCTGCCGATGTTCCACTGCAACGGTTGGTGCTTCACCTGGACAATTACTGCCCATGGCGGCACACATGTATGCCTCCGCAAGGTCGAGGCAACGGCAATCTTTGATGCTATCGCGACCCAAGGCGTAAATCGTTTTTGCGGCGCGCCGATCGTCCTCAACATGATCATAAATGCGCCGGAAGACGCGCGCTGCCAGTTCGACCACAAAGTCGATGTGATGACCGCCGCCGCACCGCCGCCTGCTGCCGTCATCGCAGCGATGGAACGCGATGGCTTCCACATTACACATGTCTACGGTCTAACGGAGGTCTATGGCCCCGTCACCGTTTGCGCCTGGCACGGCGAATGGGACACGTTAAATATCGAAGAACAGGCAGCACTCAAATCGCGCCAGGGTGTGGCCTATATCACCCTAGACGGCCTTGGCGTGATGAATCAGGAGAATGGGAATATGACACCGGCGGATGGCGTGACCATTGGCGAAGTCGTGATGCGCGGGAACACGGTTATGAAAGGATATCTCAAAAACGCATCTGCCACCAAGGAAGCTTTCGCCGACGGCTGGTTCCATACTGGCGATCTCGGCGTCATGCATGAGGACGGCTATATAGAACTCAAGGACCGCGCCAAAGACATTATTATCTCGGGCGGCGAGAATATCAGCACTATCGAGATAGAGGACGTGCTCTATAAGCATGATGCCGTGCTCGAAGCCGCCGTGGTCGGCCGCCCGGACGAAAAATGGGGCGAGACTCCTTGCGCCTTCATCACCTTAAAGGCGGGATCAACAGTTACAGCGGACGAGTTGATCGCTTTCTGCCGAGATAATATGGCTCGTTTCAAGGCACCAAAGACCGTGGTGTTTGGCGAATTACCGAAAACCTCCACCGGCAAGGTGCAAAAATATAACCTGCGCGAACGCGCGGCAGCGCTGTAAAAGAATCCAAGAAGATTTGTATAAACAGCGCCACCAACTCGAATACGGTTAGCACTCAGGCAAACGTGCAAAATCTATAGCTGCTGGATGCCCTGTCTAACAATTGAGAGTCATAAAAAGTGAAACGCCCGATCTTTTACGGCATAGCCAAACACTCGGAAGTGCGCTCCTGATTTTGAGAGTTACCCATGAAAAGCAGTGCATGCGCGCTCTGTCTCCCCTCCCTGATCTCTCATCCCCACCCGGGGAGCGAAATTTGTCGGGAAATGAGTGATGCATATCGCTCTACTACAGCATGCTGCCTTCGAACACGCTGGCATATTGCGCGACTTCATGTACGAAGACAGAATTTCGTTTGACATAGTAGCACTTGATGAGGGTGACCCCCTACCCGACCTCGACCCCTATGACGCACTAATTGTATTAGGTGGGCCGATGGGGCCACTTGATTATGACGATCATCCGTGGCTGATCAACGAGACGGCCTTAATCCGCGAGGCAGTGGTAGAGCGCGCCCTACCAACTCTTGGTATTTGCCTTGGGCATCAACTCTTGGCACTTGCGCTTGGTGGCTCACTCTCAGAAATGAAAAAGACGGAAGCAGGCGTGACCGAGATTGCCTTCAATGAGGCGGGAAAACGCGATCCTTTGTTTCAGGGATTGGCCTCAAAAGCACCTAGCTTCCAATGGCATGAATGGCAGGTGGAGGAACCGCCGCCTGGTGCGGTTCCACTGGCCTCCTCAGCACTCTGCCCAGTCCAAGCCATACGCGCGGCGCCACGCGCCTGGGGGGTACAGTTCCATATAGAGGCTTCCAACGGTACCCTTGACGAATGGCTGACACCAGTTGGTCACGAAGACGAGTTGCAAACTATCCTCGGCCCCAACGCACGCACCACCTTATCGGACCAGGCCGCCATACACATGCCCCGCCTGAATGCCGACGCGCGCCGCATGTTCAACAATTTTACCCAACTCGCGCAAATGCCAGCGAAAGCGATAGAAAACTAAGCCGAACTATGGCCCATATGGGAACGCAAATTTCGGAATAGATCGTGATCGTTAATGATCCGCGGAACCTTGTGTTGACCGCCGACTTGGTCACGCTTCTTCATCCAGGCATTGAAGCTACCTGGCGGAACATCGAAGATGACCGGGGCATGGAGTCCGAAGCCCTCCGAGCGATGCGCCTTATAGTCTTCGTTATTTTTAATAAGCTCGCCGTCGAGTGTTTCACCGAACATATCTAGCTGCTTCTGGCTCACATCAGTCTGGAGAAATTCAACGATATAGAGATGACCACCCAGCTCACCTTCCTTCTCCGGCATCATAGAGCCGACAGCATACTCACTGATCGTGGCGCCGATAGTATCAGCGCTTGTTGTGACAGCGCTTTCGATCTGCTCGCCGATCAAATGCTCTCCGAAAGTGGAGAGCATATATGAAATGCGCCCTGTTATTAGTATGCGCGGTGGATCAAGATCAACGAACCTCACGGTGTCTCCAAGAACATAGGACCACAAACCGGCACACGTGCTTAGCACCACCGCATAATTAACACCGATCTCAGCATTGCCTATCCAATGGCGTGTCGGCATTGGCGATTCAAGTTCTTCGAGTGGCACAAATTCGAGAAAAAGACCGTTGTCGAGCAGCAGTCTTAGGCCTTCTCCGGGGCCGCAATCCTGCAAAGCGAGAAATCCTTCGCTCGCCGGATAAACCTCACGCAACTCCGCCCGCGTGCCACGACAAAGATCATCAAACTGACGCATATATGGGGCAAAATTGACACCTCCATGAATGATCAGTTCGAGATCGGGAAGGGGCTTGAGACTACGCTTATGAGCAAGCGGGCTAACCTCAGCCAGCTTGTCGAGAAAGATCAGCATCCAGCTCGGCGTGCCACCGAAGCCTCGGATATTGTTGCCAACGGCCGCCTCCGCTACTTTTTCAATTTTCTCCTCCCACTCGGAGATTACCGCGAGGTCCTTGGGAGGAAAGAAACGCGATTGCGCCCAAAATGGGACCGTCTTAGCAGCGATACCGCTCAATTCGCCGCTGAGCACCCCCTTTGCTTCCGATTCCAGGACTGTGGTGCCACCGAGCATGAATGTCTTGCCGCCGAAGATTCGACTTTCGGGCCGGTTTGCAAGGTGGTGGCTAAGAAGATCGAGTATCGCACGCCTGTTTGCGCGCACCATTTCCCAGGAACAAGGTATGAATTTGTCTACCCCGGTGGTGGTCCCAGAGGTAACAGCAAAAAACGGTATCAGCCCCGGCCAAGAACAATTTTCGAGGGTTGGAAAAGCTGAGCTCCAATAATCGCGATTCATATCCTCAAATTTGCGTAACGGAACGCTCGATTGGAAATCCGCTACGGTGCGCATTGCACCGAATTTGTATTCACGCCCAAAGCGCGTATCCACAGCCTTCTGAAGCAGCTTTTGCAGCTCACGTTCCTGGGTTTCGCACGGATTTTGCGTGCGAAGGCGTGCTAAGCGGCGCTTGGCGTAGAGGCGAAAAAGTGGAGTTGCATCAAACATATTGGGGGCGGTTTGTTGGGCGAGTTACCACATGATTAAAGATCAAAGCGCCATTCAAAATATGCGGGTGCACCGGCTCACGAAATTGCGTTGGTAGGCTCATTATCGTGAGTATCCTAAGCGTCAATAAGGACTCAGTTATTCACCTGCGCTATCATAACGAGCATCAAGGAGGCTTTTGCACATATTGGCATTGAACTGTGTGTTGATACGCACGCGGCGTAGCACAGTGAGATATTGTTTGAAATTGTTGACGTCAATCGCATCGCCCTCAGGTGTGGTAAAAGCTATATCGTCCGACGCGTCCGGACCACCAAACTCGCAACGAATTTCCGCATAGCGGGCGCGTAGGGTTTCGAACTTGCTGTCGGCAATAACGAGGGAGGTGAGGTCACCCATGGTCAGGTCAGCGAGGCGTTCGGTCGTGTATCCTTCCGCCATCAAGTATCGAAGAATCTTTTCCTGGCGTCCCTGATAAGCCTTGCGACGGAAGGTAGCACGTAGATCGTCAAGTTCCGCTTCTGTCTGCCCAGGGAATGTTTCGGCAAAACTGAGATTGCCGCCTATGCCACGGTTAATTTCTTCGGCGTTACAATGATTAGTAAGAGCGATCTCGGCACGCCTTACCCAATCGAGCCCCTCAACCGCCTCGCGCATATCATGCGCCATGAGAAAAGCGAAGTTGGGTGAGCACCAGAAGGTCGGCAGGCGGAAGCCAATGCGTACTTCACCGCTGTCGCTAATCTCAATCGATTCAACAAAACCCATTGCTGCGACGGATTCGTCGAGCTCCGGATCGCTCACAGTAGAGAGACGCGCCCAGATTTCGTCACGGCGCGGATCTAGCGATTGTACAGAAGCGCTCATCAACGTCACATACTACCGAGAGAAGCCTTCTTAGCCTCGATATCAACTCCATAAAGTTTCGCAGCATTGAGGCCAAGAATCTTCCGCTTGCCTTCCATCGTCAAATCGACGCCGGTCTCAGCCTTGAGGTCATCGGGCATCTTGAAAGCCATAAATTTTTCTATCAACCATTTCGGTTGCCAGATTCCGTAATCACTGGCGAACAGCAACCGGTCCTCGCCGACCCAGAACAGTAGCTCTGCCATCATCTCCGCAAAATAGCGCGGGCGCGCATGGACAAATGCAGAAGCCACCGCGAGGCCACCATAGACATTGGGCTCTTGCACGGCGATCCAGCAGAAATCGTCGAGGCGTGGCAGGCCCACATGATCGACGATAAAATTGAGCTCCGGAAAGTCAGTCGCCGCGTCGTCGATATCAGCGACATCGAAAGCATCGCGGTTCAAGGGCAAGATCGTCGGGCCCTTATGGACATGGATGTTCTTTATACCAAGTGACTGCGCCTTTTCGAGATACCGCTTAGCCCAGGCGTCACTGAGCTTGTAACCCTTCGAATCACCGCGCCATTCAGCGGTGTAAAGTTTTACACCCTGTATTCCGTAAGTCTCGACCAGCCCTTCCAGTGCCTCTAAACCGGCTTCGCCGTCGCGCGGATCAAAGGCGCCATTCAAAATGATTCGATCAGCGTAACTCTTGAGCAACTCGGCGTTCTGCTCAGTAGTGTTAAAACCATTTGTGTAGAAGTCCTTTAGATAAGTCGGCTGGCACACCGCCATATCGTCATAGCCATTAACGAACAGGTCCTCATAGAGTGTCTCAGGGCCATAATATTGGAACTTCTCTGCCGACCAGAGATATTCCGGCGGGCTCAACGCCGAGTGATAGTCGTGAAAGCAATTGATGAACTGCGCACCATGGACATTGCGCTGGTTCTCTGGTCGCGCGTCCCATAAATGGATATGCGCATCGATCACAAAGATTTCTTCGCCGTCGCTGGTCTTATACATCTCGCCCCCTCACCTGAATCTCACTTGCCCTTTTTATACCCTAAAGGTTGATGGCTGGTCTCGCTATGAAACTTTTTGCGTCTGCCGCTCCGTTCTCGCCTTGGAATAGTTCATTGTCGCTAGGCCAAGCGCAATGGCGACTATCGCGGCCCACAACCAAACATTGGGCTCGTCACCAAAGATGATATAGGCCCACAGCACGCCTGCGGCAACAACGACATAATTAAGTTGGGCAAAGAAGAGGCCACCAGCTCGCCGCAGAATCTCGAAGAAGCAAAGATAGGTCACGACCGTGGCACTACCCGCCCAAATTACTGATCCGACTGCGACGAGCCCACCATGGGTCAACAGCACAGGTCCATCCGTCAGCATCATGATAATGAAGAGCAGGATCGCGCTCAGGATCATCAAGCCGGCTGTGAGCGAGAGGGAATTAACGTTTTCGGGCATCAACCTAGCGGTAAAGACATTGTTCGCTGCTGCGCTCGCCGGCAACAACAGAGCAAATAGTACCCAGGCTGCCGAGGCTGTTTCTGGCAGCCCCTCCTCTGGGAGAACGATGAACAGCACCCCGCCAAAACCCAATACGACGCCAAGCAAGGCAAGCCAGCGGAAGGATTCGGCGCGCACCGCAAGCGACAGCAGATAAGTCGCCGAGGCGATCAACGCTGCTGCCAGAGTGATAATCGCAGGAGAAAGCTTATCGGCCAGAATAACCACGATCATTGTCGGACCCGAAAGGCCCACAGTGGCAACGAAGGCGTAAACCCGCAAATGGGAAAAAAGCAATTTTGGCGGCGATCTCATAACAATGGAGACCGGCAATATCACTGCCGCGGCAATGACAATCTGCCAGAACGCCAGCGCTAAAGCAGGCATACCAGCATCCACCGCAAGCTTGTTGGCGGAAAAGATGCTGCCATAGGCTGCACCACCCAAGACGAGCAGTAAGGTGGGAACGGCGAGGCCGTTTGAAATCCGCATGACCTTAGCTTGGCCTGCATTCTCCCGACGCGCCAGCTTCCTTTTTGGAAAACTTCAAAATTTGTCCTTTTCCGCTCTGTTTGCTTCAATACGTAGCGCGAAGTGAAGGACAGGACCGAACATGACGGAATTCGACGGAACGCCGGAACATGGTTGGCTAGTGCACCGCCTGCTGGAAGCCCGTGCCGAGTCGGCGCCGAATTTCCCATTCCTCAGCTACGAGGACAGGGACTATACCCACGCTGAGATGAACAGTCGTGCCAATCGCATGGCGGAGGGCCTCATGGCACTCAACCTAGGAAAAGGCACGCGCGTCGCTGTTATGATGAAAAGCACTCCGGAATACATAGATGTGTGGTTCGCTATTGCGAAAGCAGGTGCGGTCGAGGTGCCCCTCAATACCGCCTATAAAGGGGAAATTCTTACCCATATGCTGAACAATTCCGGTGCGGAGATTTTTATTCTCGACGCTGAATTCCTGCCTGCGGCAGCCGCGGTAGCAGTTCGTTGCCCAGCGCTTAAGCATTTTGTAGTGCGCCCGGAAGCGGGCATGGCGGAAGCCGCGGAATTGACGGGTGCAAGGCACGACCTTGCCCAAATACCGACCGGCTCTGGTGAAAACCCCGGCCTCGACATCTCGCCGGAGGATCTCGCCTGCATCATGTTCACCTCCGGCACCACTGGCCCGTCCAAGGGAGTGATGCTCAATCACCATTTTGAGATTTCCTTCTCTATTATTTACAACGATATTGTCGCGCTGACGGAGAAAGATGTTAGCTATAACATGCTCCCTTTCTTCCATATTGCTGGAAAATTCCAACTAATGAGCCCGCTCCTAACCGGCGGTCGGATGATCCTAAGGGAACGGTTTAGCGCATCACAATTTTGGTCTGACGTACGTGCCCATGGTGTTACGGTCACTACAGCCGTAGGAGGCATCTGTCACATGCTCTACGCCCAGCCTCCCAGACCAGACGATTCGGATAATCCCTTACGTATGATCTATTCCGTGCCCAATCCGCATGAGGTGCTGGATGAATTCAAGACACGCTTTGGCGTCGAGTTGACCGAAGGGTATGGCTCGACGGAAGCCAATATTTGTGTCTATACGCGCCCCGGCGAGGATACGCCACTTGGCTCATGCGGCCGCGCGGCACCGGAATACGACGTCAGAATTGTTGATGCGCGGGGGCGCGATTGCCCTCCCGGCGAGGCCGGCGAGTTCGTCGTTAGACCAAAATATCCTAACACACTTATGGCAGGCTATTACGGCATGCCGGAGAAATCTCTCGAGGCATTTCGTCAACTCTGGTTCCATTCTGGCGATAAAGGCACTTGCGATCAAAACGGCTATTTTTTCTTTCTCGACCGGATGAAAGATGCGATCCGTCGGCGCGGTGAGAATATCTCCTCCTTTGAGGTTGAGCGCATCCTCAACCTGCATGAAGATGTAGCGGAATGCGCTGCCATTGCAATCAAGGCGGAAGATGGCGAGGACGAATTAAAAGTAGTGGTAGTACCAAACCGAAGCGTTGGCCTTAGTGCTGAAGCGTTACTCGACTATTGCGTCGACGCGATGCCCTATTTCATGGTTCCACGCTATATCGAATTCAAATCCGATCTACCGCGCACGCCGACGCAGAAGGTACGCAAGATTGAGCTCAGGGAAGAAGGTATCACGCCGGGAACCTGGGACCGGGAGCAGGCAGGCATCCGCGTCACCCGCCACGGCGTGGAGAAATCCACCTGAGACAGCCGCGAGAGGGGCATTACATCATGGCAAAAGTCACCATCACTTTCGACAACGGGCCGGAGCCGCAAATAACCCATAACGTTCTAGATGTCCTGGCACGCCACGATATTAAGACAAGCTTTTATGTCATCGGCCACAAGCTGGAAAACGAAGAGGGCCGCGCCGCCGCGCTGCGCGCCAAATCGGAAGGCCACTGGATCGGCAATCACTCCTACAGTCATTCAGTTTCACTCGGCGCCAGCGACGATCCACATATTTACGACATCGAGGTGACCAAGAGCCAGGAGATAATCGGAGATCTTTCCCATCCTGACCGCCTGTTTCGCCCATTCTGCAATGCTGGAATTATCGATCACCGGGTCTTCAAACGCGACCACATCTCACGCCTCGCCGAGGATGGCTACACCTGCGTGATGTTCAATGCGGTGACCGGCGATTGGGCGGACCGCGAGGGCTGGGTCGCACGCGGCATAGCAGAAATCGAATCGAGGCCCTGGACGACCCTAGTGTTGCATGACATCGCGGGCTGGCCTGACGGCACCCAAACTGGCTCGATGGAACGGTTAGACGAATTCATCAGTCTCGTACGTGACAGCGGTCACGAGATAGTACAGGAACTCGACCCGGATTGTATCCCCATGCGCTGCGGCGAGTTGATTAAATCAATGGATGATTTGGTTAATTAGCCACAACGGATCACATGGCATGACCCGTCAAATACTTCCTCTCTAGCAGCAGTCCCTCAATTGCCGGGCAATTATTTACAGTCCCTTTTCTACCTCGTTTACGATCGGTCTCCCGGGCTCATTTGTTACAATACATTCAGTATTCTGGGAGATTATTTCTATTCACCACCCTCGTATTTCCAGTAAGTGTCCTTGCGGGTAATGATACCGTCTTCGTCAAGCTCCCAAAGATCGCAGCCCATCCAGTTGAGGCGATTGCCGTTGGATTCTGTTCCAGTGACGGTCCATTCCGAGCAGCCTCGATTGCCACCAACCCAATGGCTGTGAATTTCCCATGCCATGTCCGGGATGGAAGTAAAACGCTGCTCAAGCATCTTCGCGACCTCGTCCTTGCCGCGGAGAGTTTGCCCATCTGGCTGCGTGCCGCGCGAGACGATCCAAATGCCGTCCTCGGCGAATTGCGCCAAGATGGCCTCCGCATCATGGCGGTTAAAAGCCTCACACACATCGGTGATGATCTTGAGATTGCGTTTTTCGATATCGTTCATGCTGCTCACTCTCCAAACATTAGTAAATTTACGCGACACGCTAGTCGGATTTACCCGGAAATCAACCAGCTTTCGCCGATGCACTGATCGCTGTATATTGTGAGAACCATGTTTGATAATTGATTTGTGTTAATGACATTGGCGCCGTTAGCAATGAATAGGCGTCACCAAATAAACCGAAACACAAACAGGGAGATAGAAAGGCATGAAAATGCGAAACAGAATTTTAGGCACGGTCGCCGCGATAGCGGTTGCCGCGACTATGAGCTTTGGGTTCACGCATGCTGCCAAGGCCGATGGCCAAGCCATCAACATCGGCGTTATTCTTGGCTTTACCGGCCCCATTGAATCGCTAACACCAGGGATGGCTGATTCAGCCGAGTTAGCGATGAAAGAGGTAAATGATTCTGGTAAGCTACTCGGCGGGAAAACGCTCGTACCCGTACGTGGTGATTCGACCTGTGTCGATGCCGGCGCTGCACAAGCTGCAGCCGAGCGTCTCGTGACCGCTGATTCGGTAGCCGCCATCATGGGTGCCGACTGTTCCGGTGTGACCACAGCGATTGCCAACAACACCGCCGTGCCGAACGGTGTGGTGATGATTTCGCCATCGGCCACTTCACCGGCGCTTTCGACTATCGACGACAAGGGCTTTTTCTTCCGCACCGCGCCGTCCGACGCCCGCCAGGGCCAGGTGTTGGCCGATGTGTTGCAATCGCGCGGCATGATGGATGTCGCCGTCACCTATACCAACAACGACTATGGCAAGGGCCTAGCCGAAAGTTTTGTTGGCGCTTTCAAAGCCCATGGCGGCAAAGTGCAGATGAATGCCGCGCATGAAGATGGCAAGGGCGACTATTCCGCCGAAGTGGGCGCACTCGCAGCCTCCGGCGCAAATCATCTGGTAGTGCTCGGCTATCTTGACCAAGGTGGCAAGGGCATCATTCAGACTTCACTCGATACCGGAGCGTTCGACAGCTTTGTCCTCGCTGACGGCATGATCGGCCAGTCGCTCATCGACAACATTGGCGACGGCCTGAATGGCGCCGTGGGCACCCTGCCGGGCTCTGAATCGGCAGGCGCCAAAATGTTTCTAGATGTTGCAAAGGCCGGTGGTGTAGACGGCGACGGTCCATTCCGCGGCGAGTCCTATGACGCCGCCGCACTGATCGCACTTGCGATCCAAGCTGGCGGATCGGCTGATCGCAGTTCCATTCAGGCGAATATATTGGCGGTGGCCAATGCGCCGGGCGAACAGATCCTTCCGGGCGAGCTTGGAAAGGCGTTGCAAATTCTTGCCGATGGTGGCCAGGTCGATTATCAGGGTGCGACGAACGTCGAACTAATCGGCCCCGGCGAAGCCGCAGGTTCCTACAAGGAACTTGAGGTCAAAAACGGCGCGTTCGAGACCGTTAAGGTCCATTAAGCGATGTGATCTGCGACGGTCCGGAACACTGTCGGGCCGTCGCTTCGCATCGGGCACTTCGCGCCCAGATTGCGGATAATGATCCGCGTCGAGAATCTTCATAAGCGCTTCGGCGGCCTACGAGCCGTCGACGGTGCCAGCCTGAATATCGAGCCAGGCTCCATCACCGGCCTGATCGGTCCCAACGGCGCTGGGAAAACTACCCTATTTAATGTCATCGCCGGCGCTTTTCCGCCTACCTCGGGACATGTCTATCTTGATGGAAACGACATTACTGGCCTTCCCCCACATGAATTATTTGCTCTTGGGGTGCTCCGCACTTTTCAGATCGCCCACGAATTCACTACCCTCACGGTTGAGGAGAATCTGATGATGGTACCGGGTGACCAGGCCGGCGAAAGCCTCATCGAAGCCTGGTTTCGCCCCGGCATTGTTCGCCGCCAAGAATCCAAAATTCGAGAAAAGGCGGCAGAGGTAATGGATTTTTTAGGCCTCGACCATCTCCAGCACGAACAGGCCGGCAATCTCTCTGGCGGACAAAAGAAACTCCTCGAGCTTGGCCGCACAATGATGGTCGAAGCTAAGGTCGTCTTTCTCGACGAGGTTGGCGCCGGGGTAAACCGTACGCTGTTGCGAACTATCGGTGACGCCATTCACCGCCTCAATTCCGAACGTGGCTATACCTTTTGCTTGATTGAGCACGATATGGACTTCATAGCCCGCATGTGCAACCCAGTGATCGTAATGGCCGAGGGCCAAGTGCTCATGCAGGGGACGGTCGAGGAGGTAAAATCGGACGCCCGCGTAATCGAGGCGTATCTCGGCACCGGCCTCAAAAACCGCAAGATGGCACCGCGATGAGTTTTCTGACTGGCGAGAACATGACCGGCGGTTATGGCGCCGCTGACATCCTGCATACCTGCACCATCAAGGTAGAATTGGGTGAGATAGTCGTCATCGTTGGTCCGAACGGTGCCGGCAAATCAACAGCGATGAAGGCGCTCTTCGGCATGCTGAATTTACGCGAAGGCCTAGTGACGCTCGGCGGTAAGGATATTACCCGCCTCAGCCCTCAGGCGAGAGTGCGTGAGGGCATGGGCTTCGTCCCGCAGTCCCAGAACATATTTACCTCCATGTCGGTATACGAAAATCTCGAAATGGGCGCCTACCTTCGCAACGATGACATCTCTGAGACTATTGAACAGGTTTTTACTCTTTTCCCTATACTGCGCGAGAAAGCCCGGCAGAGTGCAGGGGAGCTTTCTGGTGGCCAGCGTCAGCAGGTAGCTGTGGCACGTGCCTTGATGATGCAACCTCGCGTCCTCATGCTAGACGAGCCCACAGCCGGCGTCTCACCGATCGTTATGGGCGAGTTGTTTGATCGTATATTGGAGATCCGGGACAATGGCATCGCCGTACTTATGGTGGAGCAGAACGCCGCCCAGGCTCTCACAATCGCCGACCGCGGCTATGTTTTGGTTACCGGTGAAAACCGCTTCACCGATACGGGTGAGGCACTTTTGGCAGACCCGGAAGTGCGCCGCTCTTTCCTCGGCGGTTGAATAGAGCGGCGAGTAGCGCCCGTGACAGAATTCCTCGACGCGGTTGTATTACTCACCAATTTCGTTTTGGTGCCAGGCCTGACATATGGCTCACAACTCGCGCTGGGCGCGCTCGGCGTTACACTGATTTACGGCATATTGCGCTTCGCTAATTTTGCCCATGGCGATCTCATGGCCTTCGCGACCATGGTCGTGATCCTGATGACCTGGCTATTCCAATCGATGGGCCTTGGCATCGAGCCACTGCCTACGGCTCTCATCGCTCTACCGATCGGCATCTTAGCAGCCATTCTACTCAGCCTTGGCACCGACCGGGCAGTCTATCGCTTCTACCGACGCAAGAAGGCGCCTTCGGTAATCTACATCCTCACTTCCATCGGCGTCATGTTCGTGATTAACGGAATAGTTCGCTTTACCATCGGCCCAGATGATCAGCATTTTTCCGACGGCGCACGGTTTATATTTACGGCGCGCGATTTTAAGGAGGCGACCGGCCTCCACGAAGGCATAGCCCTCAAGCTTTCACAATTGCTTACTGTGGTTACTGCAATCTTTGTTGTCCTTGCGCTGTTCCGCTTCTTGCAAAAATCGCGCACCGGCAAGGCGATGCGCGCCTATTCCGACAATGAGGATTTGGCGCTTCTCTCGGGCGTCAGTCCCGAGCGTGTGGTATTCTTCGCCTGGGTTATAGCCGCATCCCTCGCAGCAATTGCTGGCACGCTCTATGGCCTCGACAAGAGCTTCAAACCGTTTACTTATTTCTCGCTATTGCTCCCCATTTTTGCCTCGGCCATCCTCGGCGGCATTGGTCATCCAATGGGTGCCATCGTCGGTGGCTTCATCATAGCCTTTTCCGAGGTAACCATAACGTACGCCTATAAGAAGTTTCTGCGCTATCTTCTGCCGGAGAGCTGGGAGCCGGAGAGCCTGGTGCAGCTCCTATCGACCGACTACAAATTTGCCGTCTCTTTCGTCATTTTGGTGGTTGTTCTCCTGGTGAGACCAACCGGTATTTTCCGTGGGCGAACGACATGAAGCCAGCGATTAAAAATCCGCTACTATTCGTTGTCATGGCGTGCATGCTGGCCGCGGTCGGCTTTGGCCAGTCCTGGTCGGTCGCGCTCACCATTCTAAATCTTTGTCTGATCTCTGCGGTGATGGCCCTCGGCCTCAACATACAGTGGGGTTATGCCGGCCTCTTCAATGTTGGCGTGATGGGCTTTGCCGCGCTCGGTGGCGTCGCCACAGTGTTGGTTTCCAAGGCACCGGTCGGAGAGGCTTGGGCCGCTGGCGGCTGGCGTCTCGGTGCCGCGGCTATAGTGTTGCTAGCGACGGCAGTGGTGGTGGTGCTGATACGGCGTTATTTGAACAAGGGGACAATGCGAGCTTTCGCCACAGTGCTCCTAGTCATCGCAGGCTATTTTGCCACCAGAGTATTCTTTGACCCAGCGACGGACGCCATAGAGGCTGTAGACAGCGCTAAAACCGGATATCTAGGCGGTCTCGGTTTGCCTATCATTCTCTCCTGGGCAGTGGGTGGCATGCTCGCCGCCGGCGCCGCTTGGTTCATAGGAAAGGTAGCGCTTGGTCTCCGCGCCGATTATTTCGCCATTGCCACACTTGGCATTTCGGAGATTGTCATAGCTGTGCTCAAGAATGAGGATTGGTTGGCGCGCGGGGTAAAAAACGTCACGGGCTTGAGCCGACCTGTTCCCTACGAACGCGACCTACAGGGCTATGCCTGGTTCGCTGACAACTTCACCTGGCTCGGTACCGATCTACCAGAAGCATCGAGCGTGTTTGTGAAGCTGTGTTACACGATCCTGTTTATTTTTGTGCTGCTTGCGGTAATTTGGCTTGCCGAACGCGCACTCAATTCGCCCTGGGGGCGCATGATACGCGCAATCCGTGACAACGAAAACGCGGCAGAGGCAATGGGTAAAGATGTCAAGCGCCGCCACTTACAGATCTTCATCATCGGCGCGGCGGTCATCGGTATTGCCGGTGCAATGCTAGCCACGCTCGATGGCCAGTTCACCCCCGGCACTTATCGACCACTGCGCTTTACCTTTCTCATTTGGATCATGGTGATTATAGGCGGCTCAGGTAACAATTGGGGTTCGGTGCTGGGCGGCTTCCTAGTCTGGTTCGTCTGGATTGAGGCTGAACCCGCAGGCCTCTGGATGATGGATCAAGTTACCTCAGGTCTCGCCGAGGGCAGCCCGCTCCGCGTTCATCTAATTGGTGCAGCGCCTTATATGCGCCTCATAATCATGGGAATAATATTGCTCCTAGTTATGCGCTTCGCCCCGCGCGGCCTAATCCCCGAGATTATGCGACGATGAGAAACATCGCACCTAACCCCCACCAAGCAACGAGACTTCGCAAAGATAAGATCGGTGGGGAACTGAGCCGGAGATCGGGTCAGAGGATTCATTGCCGACGGCGGTGTTAAAGTTGGCTGTGCTGGACCCGAGCGCGTCGAAGCCAGGGAGGTCAAGATCAGCACAGGACTGCCACCAGCCGGCGGTAGCGCTGACTACACGTGGGTCCATATGCTTCTTAAATTTTGCTTTCGCGCGCGCCGCACCGTGAGGTGTTGCGATTTGCACCCAGTCTCCCTCAGAAATTCCACGCGCCTCAGCCGCGTCTGGGTGAATTTCTACAGACGGGTCTGGCTCGTGGCGTCGCAGACTTGGTAAGCCTCGATGCTGACTGTGGCAATAATGTATCGATTTTGCTGAAGTGAGGACGAGAGGAAATTTCGTGGCCGCGTCGGGCCGGCTGAGCGGTCCCATAGCGGGCTCAAAATATTCTGGAAACGGCGCCTGACCAATTTCGTGAAGTGCTTGTGAGAAGATCTCAACTCGGCGCGAAGGGGTAGCAAAGCCTTTCGGCCCATTCTCAGTTGCCTCCGCATATTTTCGATGGCGTGTCTCCATTGCTAGGTGGAAGCCACGTGGTTTATCGCGCAACTCCTCTAGAGAGATGCCGGAAGGCGCAAGCATAGCGCGATATGAGGAATCAATATCTCCGCCCCAGAAGTGATTGGCGAGATCCAACCGCTTGGCGAGTTCGAACGCGATCCAGAGATCACTCTTGGATTCACCAAGTGGCTCAATGACCTGGGGGCGCAGCTGAATATAGGAAGCGGCATCTGGGCCGATCTTGAAATCCGTGCTGAGGGCTTCACGCTCCCAAGGCGTGTTAACCGGCAGCACGATGTCCGCGAACTCAGCTGTGGGCGTCATGAACATGTCAATATGTGCGGAGAAGGTGAGTGCCTTCATCGCCTCTTGACCGCGTTTGCCATCAGCATGGGATAATAGAGCATTTGACCCAAAACTGAGCATGCCACGCACCGCATAGGGCTCTTCATCAAGGATCGAATCATAGAGATCCGCGGTAGTAATCCAGCCCTGCGCCTCCGGCCCTAGAGGGCGCTTCTCCAGGCCGAGCGCCTTCTCCGACTGTCCCTCCTGCAGTAATTCAGCGCCTGATATATCAGTCAGTGGTAAGGTCTCGAACAGCACATTACCACCGGGCGCATCGAAGCTTCCCGTCAGTGTGTATAAGAGTGCTATGGCGCGAGAAGTTTGGCTCGCATTACTGTGCTGTCCAACGCCAGACCAGCTATAGCAGGAGACCGCGGGCGCAGCGGCAATAATCTGAGCAGCGTCTTGCAGATCCTTTACTGGCACCCAGGTTAGCTCTGCCACTCGTTCAGGTGTGAAATCCCGGCAAAGCGCAGCATAATGGTCAAACGCCGGGCGGCAAGGGATGGTTTTACCATCTTTACCAACGACTTCGAATTTTCCAGTCAACGCCAGTGCGCTAACATCGCCCCCGGAATAGCTACCTGACCGCGGATCATATAGAACCGGGCGATTGGCGGCATTGTCCCACGCAACACGCTCGTTAGGGCCTGCAACGTCGAAAACAGCGTTGGCTGGAAGCAGCGTGTTGTCGGCATCGCGCAGGAGAAATGGGCCGTTTGTCCACTGCCTAAGAAAATCGCTATCAATATTTTCACTTTCAATAAGCAAGTTAGCGAGACCGAGGGCCAGCGCACCGTCACTTCCGGGTCGCACGCGAAGCCACGCATCAGCTTTGTTAGCGAGGCCCTCGCGGCGCGGATCGATCACGATCAGCTTGGCGCCACGCGCTTTGGCATCAGCCACCCGCCCAGCATAGGCAAGCCATGTTGCGCTCGGATTGTGACCCCAGAGGATAATGCAGTCCGTATTTGCGAAATCGGGCATCGGCGTAGCGACGCCAAAGGTGAGAGCATAAATTTCATCTCGGTGGTAATTGCAGATTTCGGTGCCGAAAACCGCGTTCGGACTACCAAAGGCGTACCGCAAGCGTTCGATCCAAGGATAGGAATCTTGCAGGCCGGTGCCCGACGGCGTGGTAATGCCGAAGGCGACGGCCTCCGGTCCTTCTTTCCGAGCGATGACGTTCAACTCTCGAGCCACTGCATCAAGCGCCTCGTCCCAGCTTATCTGCTCCCAGCCTGGATCCGCATCTCCCTTGGGCCGCGTGCGGCGCATCGGATGGAGGAGGCGGTCTGGATGATACACCAATTCGGGCGCAGCACGGCCCTTACCGCAAATTGCCTTGCCGGTCGGGT
>MDTE01039764.1_pt1 | contig 21811 bp, 23 predicted proteins | sample 811231 | NCBI WGS metagenome assembly MDTE01 (sample SAMN05326651, study PRJNA326480) | marine metagenome | isolation source: seawater | place: Indian Ocean: Red Sea | collected 2010 | reverse complement strand
TTTTTGGTTAAAAAACTGACGATAGAGTAAAATAGAGCGGAGTTTTTGACTCATTTCTTTTCTTATTCTTGAAGTGGATAAGATGCAATGTACACGGGGTATTCATGGTTTTTTCGGTTCATTGTTCTCGGAGGTTCTGTCGATCTGCTGGGTTTGAATAGTCTGTATCCTAAATGAACAGGTAAAACCTGTAATTTTATATATTTTTTTAATATTATTTTTTTTACAAATTCAACGTCAACAAAACTGATCTGGAGATTCCATGACGAAGGCCAAGATACCATGGTTCATTAGCTCTCGTTATAATGTTGCTATTTTTTCCAAATCTAATTCCCTCTTGAATTCATTGATTTCGCCTTCCACCCAATGGTAAACAATCGGCTTACTCATATTTTTGTTATACTTTTTTTTTCAAAAAAGTATTTAAAGATATAAAACACCGATGAAAGAAAGAAAATGATCTATGAAATAGAACGAATGACGGAAGTTGAACGAATTCGTGATTTTCAGATCTGTGTGGTGGATTACCCGAATGTATTGTATATTGGTGGTAAAAATTTAGAGGGAAACCGAAGTAGTTTACGGCTATGGAATCTCGTTGAAAATAGAAATGTTCCAATTCATTTTAAAGAGGGTGCCGATTATGATTGCCTGAAGCGTACAGGTCATGCTTGTACTACTGTTGGAGATATCATTTACATTATTGGTGGAAATGAACCATTTCAAAATTCGATTGTAGAATTAAACAAAAAAACATGGGAGATCCATTCGTCGACCCTATCGTTTGACTTTCGAAATCATCTCGTCGTGTTCCACGAAAAACGAAAGCAATTCTTAATTTTCACCAGTAATGTCATTTACTTTTTCACCCATCAATTAGAATATCTCGATAAAGTATTTTTATCGACGCATCTGTTTCATAATCAGACAAGATTCAAAGGAGTTCTACACGGAGATTGGTTTTATTTATTTGGTGGTTACAACGGTATATCCTTTCAAAAACGCTTTTTTCGTTTTCATGTCGTATCACACGTCGTTGAAATATTACCGAGCATTCCGAACGCAAGTAATATTCGAATTTCTGGGGTGGAAATTTTTCGGATTGGAGAGAAACTCTATTTCATCATGAACATGTGCTCTTTATCGAGACATAATTTTTTTTACATGTACGATCTAACTTTGGGTACTTGGGAAAATTATTACCTCTTATATTATGAGAACCAAGTTGAATTCATTGATGTTTACAAAGATAATCGTATCGATTTGAGTTTACGAACGGGTATGAAAACGTATGGTTCGTTCTATCATGATTCATGTATTTACATCTTTGGAAATGATGTCATCTTTTATGATTACCCCACCGTTATCTACAAAATTATTATTCCTTCCATTCAGAAACCATCACCATCGACGTATTACAATGATATGGAATGTTTTGATTTCGAGATTTCTGTGGGAGAGAAAGCTTTTCCCTGTCATCGTTATGTCCTCATGAAGTTTTCAGGTTATTTTCGAACGTTGTTTCATTCCAGCTATGACGAAAAACATGTTGATCATATCAGCATTGAGGGTGTTGATGCCAAGTTGTTTGAAAAAGTTTTGCGGTACATGTACCATTATCCGTCTTTCCATATAGATTCGGTGGACATTCATGATATCATTCCGTTGGCTGATTATTTACAAATGAATACGTTATTGTTTGACATCGAAACCTTGCTACTACAAAGAAACATTGTCCTCGAAGAAGAACTAAAGTCTCTGACAGTTTTTCCTCGATATCTGTTATTTTCAAAATCCAAAAAAAAGACTATAAAATCATCGTAATTCTTTTTTTCCCTTGGAAAAAAAGGTTTTGTACTTGTTCCGTTTATAGCGGCAAAGTACTGTCAGGTGACATAATAAAATTTACGGTTCCTGGTCCACCGTTAGCACTCTGTGCTTTTGCTGAAATATTGTTATTCATGCCGACATTATAAGCCTGTGCACCAATACTTCCTTCAGGTGGAAGGAAAGGCACACCACCGAATCCTGTCGTAGACACACCACCAGCAGCACTGGATTGTAATGCTGCAGTGCTTTCGAAGGTGCTGGTTCCACCTGCTCCTGCAATTACGCCGATTGCGCCTGTTCGTAACGAACTTTGAGGCGTAGCACCCGCTGCAGGTCGAAATTGGATATTACTGCGTGTGTCACAGACGGGAGCCACTGCGGTCACGGGTAAATCACCTCGGATGGGACATCCTTGACCCTGTAGGTAACTTTTAGCAGTGGAAAAAATAAGTCGTTCATTGTTGATAAGAAATCCATCGTTGGCTTTTGGCACACCGTTATTTTCCATCGTGTTGCTTGATGGTAATGGATTATCCGAGGTTGCATCTTTACTCTTGGCTGCATGTGTAATGGGTGCTGGTTCACTAACCTTCTTCGTACTAGGTTCAAAGTACTCCGCAACAGTTAATGGATCACTTGCAATGTTGGCAAGATTCTTTTGTTCTGGTAAATCATAATTGACATAGGAAGCAACACCATTTGGATCAAACCTTGGAGTCAAATAGGGGTCTTTTGTTCCATTGACAGTATAAAATGGCATCCCGTTCTGACCACCTGTTTGATAATTTTCCTGTGTCTGTGGTTCCGATTGTAAATCTTTGATTCCAGCTTTTACGGTCTCTGGAGAGACGAATAAAGGACTGAACAATGGATTTGTTGGATATGTTAAATTCTTTTGTTCCCCTCCGCAAACTGTATTTCCATCGGGTCCGATCAATTCCGTTTTCGTTGTCAATGGGTTTGTGTTCATCCATCCGAATCGTTCAATCAAATCATTTTTTTTTGCAATACATTTGTAGACCACAAATGATGCAATGAAGCTACTTAATAATAAAGGAAAGAAGTTTTGATTGGTCATTTTTTTTTTAAGGAACAAAATATTTTTTTTTACAAAAAAAAAAATTCACAATTTAAAAATATAAATTAATCTTTCTTTTTTTTGGAATCGATGGACAAATTGTTTTTCGTATAGGTTAATAAAATTTTAACGCTTCCCTCCAATGTTTTCAGTTCATGGATAGTATCTCGGTCCTTGATTTTTTTTTGCTTTGTACGAATACATTCCAATAAATATTGGAGACTATGGAGATAGCCTTGGATCAGTTCTGTTTTTCCTGCATCATGGGCTAAGATCATCCATCCGAATTTGGTAAACATTCCTGTCGTCCAGTTATTCAGTCCTTGTATTGTCGAATGACAGTACATGTGTTCCATATTGTTTTTCTTTTTTTTTCTTAGTCGAGAAAAAAAAAAATCACGCAACACTCCAAAGCTATAACGAAGAAAAAAAAAAATGTAGTACAAGCATTTCATTCTTATGAAAATGGAATCTGTGGAGAAAAAGGTATTTTATAATTGTAACAATATCGGCACGCAAGAGAATCTTCACTCCAGAAAGAAATTTTTCCGATCGATCGCACTAAGTACCTTACGACAATTGGGACAGTGTACATTTTTTTTAGCACGATACAGATTTCGGAGACAGGTAACGTGAAAATAATGTCCACATTCCAAAACGGAACCGTATACATTGTCGAAGCATATCGAACAAGTAGGAATTGTTTCCGTTTTTTGGTGCTTCAATCCATAATCCCAAAAGTATTGCTGTGGAAGACAACGGTCACAGATGGATTTTTCGGGTGTTACTAATTCGAAACACTCGGAACATAATTTATATTCCCACGCGACCTCATATAAAGCCGACAGAATTTCGGCATGGGTTTTAAATGGAGTTGGATGATGGAAGCAAAGTTCATTCGAATTATCAAAACAAGAAATACTGTAATAGATATGAAGAAAATATTCTTCCTCTTTTTTGTCAATCACGACGTAAGTGACTTGAAAAGAATTATCTTTATTTTTTAAAAAAAAATGACACTCTTTTTCTGATTTCAATTTTTCCAAAATAATTTCTTGACGATCCATTTCTTGAAAGACATAAAAAATAAAATACAATCTTTGAATTTATTTTTTTTTTTTGAACATCACTGTATTACCTTCTTAAGGATCAACAATACTTTTCCGATATATTATTCAGGAACATGTTAATTTCATTAATCTGTTGATGATTCAAAAGTTGATTGTTCTCATTATAGCGTTTGAATTGTTCGTATTTGTCTTTCAAATTATTCTTTAAATACAACCAACTACTTTCTGGATAGAGTTCAATACATGGCTTGACAGCTACTTTTTTACTTTGTTCAATTACATCTTTCGAACGATCTCGTAAATAAGTATCATTTGATAAAAAGTTATCATCTAAAGACTTAATCAATACCAAAAATCGACTATATTTCGACTTATATTTACGTTTATGTATTCCACCCCCTCTTCCCTCTTTTATTCCATACAAATATTCAAAACTAGTATACCGATAGTGATTTATGCACAGTAATGTATTATCTGCTTCCAAATGTAATTTTTTATCCGATTTCAACGTGTGAATATCGACTCTGTCACAAAAATCTAAATTGTACAAAGATTTTGGATGATTGTTAGAATCAAAGTTTCTCCGTAATATGTTACTTTCAATGACGGACGCACTCGATTCAAAAGTCGTTGGGAAAAAAATAGTCATTTGAATGGAAATGGTTTTGATGGTTTGATCTATACCAGCAATAACTTTTTTTAAATTGTCATCTTCTTTCGAATATAAGAATTCATCCATGTCGAAAACACCTAACCATTCGACTTCATTTTTAATATATGGTAAATATTTGTTGTAGCTATCTTTCTGACCTAAATTTGGTTCTTGATAAAGTGTGACGAATCCGTCATTTATAAATTCATTGATATCATAATCATCTTCAGAACCATTATCGATCATCCATATGTGATCAACACCCCATTTCCTGTAATGTAGTATCCATTCATAAATAGAACTCCGTTCGTTCTTAAAATATGTCAGTATTCCGAGAAATTTTTTTTTTTTACACATAATATAATATAAGTAATTATTTTATTATTTTCATTTTTTAAACGAAGCACAGACACTTAATTTTTTTGCATAATGCTAATCATTTTTTTGAAAGTGATTTAAAACCTTTCTGTATCTATCATACAAAATGTCAACATGTCCAATATGTGTTGAAAAAATCAACAAATCCAACCACAAGCCAATTACATGTTTTCACTGTCAGAATATGGCTTGTATTTCATGTGTGCGACGATATATCTTGGACAATATATCGGATGCAAAATGCATGTTTTGTAACGTACAATGGGATCGACGGTTCATGGTAAACAATTTGACAAAATCATTTTGTGACAAAACATATCGAACACACCGTCACGAAATTCTTTTTGAAAAATGCAAGTGTTTTTTGAGCATTTTGACCCCAATCTTATTGTTAAAACACACTCAGAACGAATGTCGAAAATCTCTTCGCTTATTACTAAAAGAGCGATCAATTCTTTCCCGAAAAATTCAAAACTTGGAAGCAGAAATGAATCATATTTCACGACAAATTACACGGAATGAAATGGCATTTATTCGAGAGCAGACCGTTGAACAGGACTTGAAAACAATAGATCTACAACGACCATGCACCACCACAAACTGTCTTGGCTTTTTGGACGCGAACGGATTCTGTCCAATTTGTAAGAATACCACTTGTTTAACTTGTAATGTGATTCAGGCAACGAATTCCGAACACGTGTGTCGTGAGGAAGACAGACTCAACTGGCAAAGTATGAAAAAAACAACCAAACCGTGTCCATCGTGTCGAGTTCGAATATTCAAAATCACAGGGTGTGACCAAATGTGGTGCACATATTGCAACACGGCCTTTTCTTGGTCCAAAGGAACTATTGAAAGTGGTAGTATTCATAATCCGCATTATTTTGACTGGTTGTTTGATCAAAGTCGTCAAGAAATGACAATGAACACAGATTTACCTGTAGACTGCGATGATAATAATCTACCAAATATTCATCTATTGCGAAATATTTTACGCGAAAATGACGCTTTTTCCAATCATATCATCTCGCGGTATCGAACACTTGTTCACATAAAAGAAGTAGAAATCCCCATTTTACAAGGACTCTATTACAACCCGCACAATTTAACAGTCCACCAAATTTATCGCTTAAAACTATTACCACATTTATATAATATTACAAGGTCTCCTTTGATTGCTCGTCGCGATTTGGAGCGATTCGATTATCAGTTCATGTGTAATGTAGAATGTGTGGAAATTCTAAATACTTATGTTCGACAACAAACATATTTATTCCACCAACTTGTACGTCGACAAGTGGACAATCATGAATTTATGGAGAATTATGAACAAATTAAACATTTCTTTTTGAACGCCTTGACGATTTTTGAAAAAGAATACAAACGAAAATATAAAAAAATAAAAATGAAATTATAAAAAAAAAGGATGGTATTTGATTTTTTCTCTTACTTTTTTTTATTCCTATGGATGGATTTATTTGTTACAAATGCTGTGACGGATTTGGGTGTCTATTTTTTGATGCATTTTTTCCATAATTGCCTTGTTTCTTATTACACTCTGGCAAATGTATTTCACGTTTTTTCTTCTTCTTATGGGCGAGCGTTTTTATCGAAGCAGGTAGTTCCATTAATCTATGCATTTCATGTTTACCACATTTTTCGGTACATAAAGTACTTTCGTCCCGACGATTGGTATCATCATATCTTTTCCATGGCGATTGCCGTTCCGCTTACCTTTGCTTACTTTGATCAAGAGGACCTCTTGGGTATGTGTTTTTTCTTTACGACAGGGTTTCCAGGGGGTATCAACTATTTACTCCTTTTTCTTTCAAAAAATAATTGTGGTGTGTCAAAACGAACACAGCAAAAGTGCAATACCCTTATTCAATCATGGATTCGTTGTCCAGGAATTGTCATGAACAGTGGATTTGTTGCCAAACATGTTTGCGAAGTGTCCACCAGTTTCACGAACCAACTATCAGGCTTTATTATTTTTTTCATTTTGCTTTGGAATGGTATCTATTTCCAGAATATCGTTTTGGAAAATTATTATGCGGTATGATAATTTTATTTAAAAAATATTATCTTTTCTTACTAAAAACATGGACAATAGTAATTTGCCTCCAGACGTTGTTGATTTAAAATCAAATCTGGCTGAAATCAAATCTTCTCGGGAAAAGTCAAAGTCAATGACAAACGGATTTTTAAAAAATAAACGGTACAACCTGTTTATTCTTTTGGCGGGACTTTTTATATTCTCGTTAGTTTTTACAGCAATTTTCGCACACACAAAATACTTTCGAAACGACGATGAAAAGTTTTCTCTTCAGAAGTTTCTTATCTCATCTATCGGTGTATTCATTTTTTTCATTTTATTTTACTACGGATCTAAATTTGTCGTGAAAACATTATTGGAATGAATTTTAAAAATATGAAAATCGATATAGGTGTGACTCAGCATTTTATGACAAATAGGACATTCTTTCTTCGGAACTTTGTGTTTCAGCTCATTTTTCCGATCTTTATTTTGTAAATGATACATTTTTTGATATTCCTTAATTTTTTGTTTGTGCCGACTGTTATAGTCTTTCTGATAATCTAATCGATGTTCTTTATTATTTTCGTAATAGGATTTCATATAAGCAGTTTTTTCGGACATTCTCAAATGGTTTTGGATTTGGGAATAAACTAGTTGAAAAATTCAATTTTCAGATAATTTTTAGAGCTACGCTCGCTCGTAGAAATGGTATGCATTATATTGATTTTTGTTCATTCGCTGTGATTGTAAACTTATTAAATCTTCGCGAAATTCCATCTGATCTCGATCAAAACTATAACCACTCGATTTTTCAATTTCAGACGGTATTGGCACTCTCTGATAAATGGTGGACGTTTGACCCATAGGGTCTTTTAAAATGGCGGGTTGGACGTAAGCTTGAATTTCATAGACAGGTTTGGAATAGGGTAAGTCATTGTTTAAATCTTTGTAGTAAATAACACTTCCACCTTTTAAACGACTGTATGGGGCGAATCCAGTCTTCACGTTATTGGATTCATCGTAAATGTCATGAAGGGGTTGGGTATTTTTTACTTTCAAGGGTGGTGTGTCGAATAGTAGGTATTGTTGTCGTGGGCTATTGTACGTCCGTGGATCCATGGTCAGATAGCCATGAATACCTTGTTCTGTTGTTTTCGTAAAATCAGGAGCCTCTACCAAATTAAAATCTTTACAATTTATGACTGTTTCAGGGTATGAATTTGGACTCAATGCAAGGAAGGTTTTTCCACGTGACATTTTACTAAAAAAAAAAATAATTTATTCTTATAATTTTTGCACTCTAATAAAATGAAAAACACACAGTTGGGAAAATCGAAATCGGCAAAGAAAACATTTGATTATGGAATCATATCTGGAGTGATTTATGGTTTGATATTGGGAACTACATTCAGTATCATTGATAATTTACTTTTTTTGATTGCTGAACAACATATGACTTCCTTTTTAGAAAGAAGTATACATAATAGGAACATTATAGGTTTAATAGAGGGTAGTGTGAGTGCAGCGTTTGCATTTTTAATTGCCTCTTATTTCGAAAAGAAACTACATTCTATGTATCCAAAAGCGGTGATGAAACATGCTAGTATTGATTTTATTGGTATTTTATTAGGTGGATTTCTTGTTGCTTTTATCTACTATATCATTACTTTGCGAAATTCCGATACATAATTTTAATTATGTCCGCAATAATTCATGACAATAGGAATATTTGGATCATAAATTTTTAAATTCTCTGCTTTTTCTAACAACTCTCGAAAAATCCGATGGAATTTGGGCGTATGTCCAATTTCGTCACAGAGCACATGGCCTAATTCGTGGATCGCAACATACATGAGCATATTGAAGTGATAGTATTCATCTTTTTCATCTTTTAAACATAGATATACTTTTCGTTTGTTGATAGTATAACTTTTCTTTCCCTGGTAAAATTTCAAGTCTTTTACACTGGGTTCAAGAATTAATAATGTTTCGCGAATCTTGGATAGTACGGGATCCATTTGTTCATAATATTCCGTGACTTGATTCGATACACAATTTATTAAAATGTAAATAACAATCAATAGCAAAATAATACATATAACGTTCTTATATCGGGACATTTTACTTATACCACTTTTAATTTTTTTTTTTCATAATCCGATTTGAAATATTTAAATCTATGACAAAGTTTGTTTTTTTTTTCTATTTATAAAATGGGAAATAGAAAAGGAAAATCCACGCATGGTGTAAAAGGAAGAAAACCCACGCATGGTGGAACGAACCCTAAGAGTAGTTCTGCACTTTACAGTGGTAAGTACCAATTTTACACGAAATTTTTAGACACAGAAAAGAAAAGTAATAGCACAGAAAAGAAAAGTAATATATCAAGTAAAAGAGATTCAGTAAGGAATCAACAAAATTCGACGGTCGACCAGGATAAACTACTGTCTATTTTACATCAGAATCGAAGTATGTTAGCAAATATTGATCAAAAAGCACTGAAAGAACAATTTCAAAAACGCGAGAAAGAACAACTTCAAAAACGCAAGAAAGAACAAGCTCTAAAACTCGAGCAAGAACAACTTCAAAAACGCAAGAAAGAACAAGAACAAGCTCTAGAACAAGCTCGAAAACGCAAGCAAGAACAAGCTCTAAAACTCAAGAAAGAACAAGAACAAGCTCTAGAACAAGCTCGAAAACGCAAGCAAGAACAAGCTCTAAATAATTTAAATATTGAGTTTACTTCACTTAATGAAGACGTTCATGAAATCAATTTACAAGTCGATGTTATTCAAAAATATCTACCAACTAAAGCTTCCAATGAATTTTACGGTTTTATACTCACTAATGGTAAAATATCCATAGAACAACTAATTGAAATAATCAAAAACAATGCTCTTTCACCCCTCCAGCAACAAGATTCATCAACATCTAAAGGAATATCAATAAAGTCATTGTACATAATTGAAAAGAAGAATAACAACAGTCATTGTACATTTCGACAAAAAATTGTAGATCAATTCACAACAAACACTGAAAATTATGATAAAGATAATATGAATGTGTATTTATATATCTATGATAAGAATGTAGCAACAGAAAGATAATTGAAAAAAAAAAAAATTCTTCATTGGATAAAGATGATTCCATTATCAAATACAATTGTCCAATTGACAGTTACCAAAGAAACGAATGACATAGCCATGCCCTTTCGGAAAGGAGAGACACAGTTATCTTCTGGTAGTGCATTTTTTATTGAAAAGAGGAAACCTTTTTTACTCACTTGTAATCATTGTGTTGAAAATGCTATTCATATCAATGTATACATTCCCAAATACGGGAAGCGAAAATTCGATGCCATAGTCTACTCTCGATGTCCATTATTCGATATTGCCATTTTGGAAGTAAAGGACTGTCCAAAGTGTCATGATGCCTTTCCATTACAAAAAAATGGAATGCAAATTACAAAATCTGGTGATCGAGTCGAAGCCATTGGCTTTCCACTGGGACAGGATAATATTAAAATGACACGAGGTATCGTTAGTGGACACCAGTTCAACAAGTATCAAATTGATAGCCCAATCAATCCAGGAAATTCGGGAGGCCCCGTTCTACGCGATGGAAAAGTGATTGGTATTGTCAATTCGGGATTTGTGTTTTCAAACGATATCGGATACGCGGTTCCAATTGAGCGATATTTCCAGCTAAAGCAAGTGATGAAAAAAAATACAATTGTTCATCCCCCTAAATTTTTTGGATTTTTTCTGCAAGAAAATCCTAAAATGAATCAAGAAGGTCTTTACATTTACAATCTTTTTAAAAGATCCTGTATTGTGAATAATTCAGTCCCAAAATTGAAAGTAGGAGATGTTTTATTAAAATTGGGAAAGCATAAAGTACAACCAAATGGATTATTGGATAAATTGTGGATGAATAATTACATGGAAATTGAAGACTATTTATATACCGTACCCTTCGGACAGAAAATTCCATTTGAGGTGAAACGAGGAAATCGACAATTGAAAGGCGTGATTCCTGTCGATATTCGCGTAAAATATGGAGAGGGGACACGGATACCGATACCTTTTTGTCTCGTAGGAGGATTGGTGTTCATCGATGCCAAAATAGAGAATTTACAAAAGGCATTCACAGCTTTTTCTTTTCATGATGATAAAAAAAGCATTGAGTATATCGACTTTCTCACGACCCTGGAGTCGTATTTACATAATTTCTTGAACAAAAATCGCAAAATGCTCATAATTATCAATGTTCTCGCGGGGTCCATATTTTCACCATATTTTTCTGTTTTTGATATATTAGATACTGTCAATGGACAACCAATTTCAAAACTCAAAGACTTGAAGGAAATTATTTACGACAAGAGTCCATCGAATCTCAAAATTAAAATGATGAATTCAGTATCGGTGACGTTGTCAAAATCAAAATTAGAAAAAGAGAAGAAAGTCATTGATCATAAATATGGTATTGATGATTTTTACCAACTTTAATTTTTTTTTTCCAAAAAAAAAAGATAATGAAAAACGTAATAGATACGTCAAACAATTCAGATGCGCAAAAAAAATCCTATTTCCATAGTGTACTTGAGAAAAACTACAGAACCATAGTCACAATATGTGTATCATTGTTCATGCTAACGATTATTCTATCTTCGATTCTTTTTACCAAAAAGTCTCCTCCAATAGTTGACGAATCAACAGAAGAGGCGGAACAGGAAGACGAAACAAAAGTTCATTTACCAAAAAGTAATAATGCAAATTCTTTACGTGCATATAATTTTGCAATGACCATACTCATGTTGAGTGGTGCAGTCTATCTAATTTTTTCTTCAAATCAATGTACGGAGAAAAAAATAGGGTGCTTTAATTTTACATTTCGATTGTTTTTTTTGTTTTGGTTTGTGAGTAGTTTTGTATTATCAATACGAACCGTAAGTAGTAAGTTTCTTACCTCAAAACTATTAGAGACTTTTCTGCTCTGCATTAATATCGGAGTTTTACTCGTATATGTTTATAAATTTAGCAAAGCGATTAGAACACGTGTATCATGTAGTATCCAATCCGTAGATGCTGGAACACTACCGAACAACCCGATAATACTACTGCCTTACTACGTAGAACAAGACGCCAAGGACTTTTTTCTATTGACTTTTGTATTTATTTTGATTTTAATGATATACTTGAATATTGTGATCAATATATATGCATGGAAATTAGGGTACGGTAGAAACGATGATGAAGCAAATCCATACCTAGGAAAGGGGTTTATGATTTTTCAGATAATTTGGTTTGTTTTTTGGATTTTCTTAAGTTGGTATTTTTTCTTGGAGTTTTTTGGTAAACTTGCTAAACAAAACGAGACTCGAACAAAGGATATGGAAAAAAAAGAGCAGCAGGGTCTGTTGCAGAACTTTATAGAACAGTGCGGTAATAATGTTCTGCAACTTATTACTGCTCTTTAGATTTCTTCTTTTTTTGAGGTACACGGCATACTTTAACTTTTTCTTTTAATAATTTCAAGTATGTCTTTGGCGACTTGGTGGATGATACATCTAATTTTAGGTCATTGACAATGGTGGACATGTACTGTGGATCGGATTCTAAAAAAGGAATGATGAAATGTTTAAACAAGTAGAGAGGTCGATTCGGTGCTTTGATTCGGCAATATTTTTCGATGGATTTATCGTATTTTCGAATTTCGCTGACTAGAAAATGAAGTGTCCAGCATTGGCAAAACGCGTCTCGATTTTGTCCATTGAATTGAATACCAATTTCTTGTTTTTGTAAATTGTACAAGTATTTTTTACAATCTCCTCCAAGTTCTATATTAGAAGAGGTTGTCTTGTCAATCAACTTGCATTTTTGAAAGACGGTGCTAATGGATGGAACTAATATTTTTTGTCCTTCTGGATACAGAAGATAGCCTGGATCAAAATGAATTAATTGGCGTTTTACGGGGTCATAGATAAAGGCAATGAAATGAACACTTTGTTTGCCATAACAGTAACAAACCGTAAACAGAATTTTTCGTCGAATTTCAAAATCTTTTTTAAATTTCTTCATGAATTGAAGAACATTCATTTCTTTACTTAATTTTCGTAAATTTGGATGAAGTTCCTTATCAAAGGGTTTACAAAACTTCAATTCATGTTTTGGTCCATGAACATACCAGGTTCCAAAATTGGTAAAAGCATGATCCTTTTTTTCATGTTTGATGGCATCACGAATCACTTTGTTTCGATTAGGCAATCGATTAAAAAAGTATATAATGTATTGCGCAAGGTAAGAAAGCTTATCATTGACGATTTCGCAGCGGTTGGTCATTGTTTTCTTTTACTTTACGAAAAAAAAACTAAATTGTGACTATTTTGTTATTTTGAAGTTTTACCAAATCTTTTGATAGTTGATTTTTACCTGCCGTTTTGAAATCAAACGAACACTTGTGTGATTCAGGAAGTCGATGACGGTTACAAAAGACTAAATTACATCGACACAAAACGCCAAGAATGCCAACTTTTTTTTGACATAGCGCACATTTTCGTTGTCGATCGTCCATAATAATTGATATATCTATTTTTAACAAGAAAAAATTTTTTACAATTCAAATTTTTCAAAAAGAAACGATTCGACACCTAATTGATTATTAAAATAGTAATGGATGAAAAAAAAAAGGATGGATAGAAAAAATTGTGTCATTTTTTATAAGTAATGTTACTTTTTTTTTTGAATTGGTTTAATTTCCACATATCTGGATTTTTCGATAATGCATTTTTTTGAGTTGCTTCATTACTTTGCAATGGTGACAGTGTGCATCATAGATGGATTTGATGATATCTGATTTCGAAAACACAGTTTCCAATAATTGATCTAATGGCGTCATGATACTTTTCAAGTAGTACAGACGATCCATTCGAAGAATGTCACAATGTTGATTAAAGTATAAAGGATCTTCAAATTTATCACCAAGTTTTCCATTGGGGTCATCAGCATGTTCGATCACCACAAATTCCATTCGACTACCCGTGCTGATCGGCAATCCACGTAATTCCATTCGATGTGCAAGTTGTACGTGAGCAGGCTTGGATTTAAGAATATAATCTTGAATATATTTTTTCTTGGACGATCCTTTTAGGACATCACGATTGAAGGCCTCTATATCAAAAGACGGAGGAACGTCAATGTTCAAGTCCTGAAGTCGTTTCTTAGCTTTGACCAAATCAGTGTTTAATTCTTTCACTTTGTAATCTTCATTTAGAGATTTTGTGATGATAAATTGATTCATGTCAAAGACCGTCTGATTCCATTGAAAGAGGGCTAAGATATCCTGATTGATGTCATAGATCAGATCAACAAGAATAGGAATAGATTTCAAGGAGGGAGATGTACCAGCAGAACGTGTATGAATAGTTTCCGTTTCCATGATAAAACGAACAATGCGTTCATAAAACATACGTGTCCAATGGCAATTATCTCGTCGTGCCAAAAGAACTCCACGTATCGTCATTTTATCGTCGATGGAACCATCTTCGTCACAGGTGAACGCCATATAGCGTTTCTTGCTCAATATGAGGAAATCCTTGTATATTTTCTCCTCAAATAATAATTTCATGGGCGGAGGAAATAATTTTATAAATTCGAGTTCAGTTTCCTTCGCTTTTTTCCAAACGAGTGACGGTGTCTTATACTTTGGAAAATGGCAGTAAATACTATCTGTGTTTTTTACAATCAGAGTACCAATACCAGCATGAAAACTTCCGTCATCTGTTTCGACATCATACACAAAATCGGGAGTGATTGGCAATTCTTCAATTTTGTAAACAAATCCCTGTGGAATATTATAATCTTCGTTGAATAAATCAAGATAGAATGTATCCTGCTTTAACACAAATCGACAGGCAGGGAATCGTTTCAAGAAGGTAAAGTAAATGTACGCAATATACTTATCGTCCATGGATTTATCAAAGCATACTTTACCTTTGGACTGTGTATAAAATCCATCCCAAGTTTCTTTTTGATATAAAAGATGATTGGAAATACCAATCGGTTCAGCAACAGTCATGAGAGTATGTTCGGAAGGTTGTAACTGAGTCGGTGTAATACAATTTCCGTTCGTTAACAATAAGGAATGATCCGCTGTCACAGTAACCACACCACTGGAGGAAAATATTCGATACAAACGCTTATTACAACGATGCCGAATGACACGTACAATGGGAGACCAACCATGTCGAGTTTGAATTTGAACGGACGAAGATGGTAGATCCACTTTTTCCTTTTGAAAGACGAGTTCCTCACCAGGTTTAAATTGGGGATAACTTGTCTTGTTAGAAAAACTATCAAAAAAATTTTCAATGGTTTCAATTTTTACTCTGTCATCATGTTCCTTCAAAAATAAAATGGTTTTTCTGTGCACGGAGTCACCATATATAATTTTACCAGAATGTTGTTGTTGAACATAATGTGCCGCCTTTTTTATCGACTCTCGTCCTTTCGCGGTCGTGCACATGGCACCAGGGAGGAATGGAAGATAGCCTTTCTGAACTCCCATTGCACCACACATACTGTTAGCACTCACCTTATATGCTAACTGTCGTTTATCATAGACTGTTGATAAAACCTCATTTTTGGAAGCTTGTTTCAACAATTTTTTCGTCTTGTTCCTTTGATCAAGTAAAGACTGTAATAAGGAGGGAATAACACCAATTGGCTCTTTTCGAAAACGATATCGATAATGATTCTTTCCCTCTTTCCATTCAATAACATGACACTCTTTATCTGGGAAGCTTTCATCAATTACTAATGTAGAGTAATCAATGTTGAACGCGATAATGGTGGTCGGATACAAGGAGGTGAAATCAAATGGAATAATCCAATTGTACTTTCCAGGGGTTGGATCAAAGACAAAGGCACCGCAGTAATTTTCAAATGTAAAAGGTACGTTTGGCGGAATATCAATGCAGTCAAAGGAATCTACCAAGCGATTTTCCAGGAAGCATTTTCGGTAAATTTGGCTAAAAACTTTGATTTGTTGACCCTGTGTAAAAAGTGTCATAACCCCGACATTACAAATACGAGCCATTTCCACCAGTCCAATCCAAATCTGTAGTTTATGAAATAAAGACAAAACTAATTTTGCATCTTGTACACAGTATTTTCCACAAACTTTAATCTTTTTTATATTTCCCTGTTTCACACCAAGACGATAGGCTTCAAAGATATCTTTGACGGACAATGGATCTTTTGTTTCACCTAGAAAAAAAGTTGATACCGTTTTTAATTTGTAATTACTCAACTTGTAATCCCGACGAATCACTGGAAGTAAATCAATGGACAAACGTCCAAAGAGATCGAGGTAATGAAATTCTTGAACAGAGTAGGCGCTACTGGACCATTTAATATCTTTATATTCCGCTAGAGATTGTTCTTCATTGGGCATGCCAATAAACTCCATGGCAACACCAAGTTGTCGACAACGATGGTACAAGTATGGGACATCAAATCCGAAAATATTGTAGCCCATGAGGATATGTGGATTCATAGATTTGACAAATTCACAGAATGACTCTAGCAAATCACGTTCGGTCAAAAAGGTATGAACCGTAATGGTCGGCAACGTGAAGGGATCGGGAGAAAGTGTAAATAGAATCGATCGAACAGGACTTGTAGAATCAGATTGTATACTGACTCCGATTTGAAATACGACATCTCCTTCCAATTCATAATTTGGCATTTTTAATTCATTCGTCGAATAGGTTTCGATATCAAAACTCAACGTTCGCATGAACGGAATACCCAATGATTCGGGATTTATGGATGGTTTCAATGAAGTACAATCCACAATAAATTCGGACGAAGACCGTGTATACTTGTTACTCTTTACTTTCTGTGTAACGGATAGAATGTCAACCCATCCGCACGAAGGTAAGCTATATTTACACAGAAATTGTAGCAATGGAGATGCTTCATATTCATGAATTTTTAAGTAGGAAAATTTTTTTCGTAAAGTGAAGTATACTTGCTTTCGCGATTTGATAGAGTCAAAAAAAATAGGATAAAATTTAAAGAGTTTGTTTCCATGATCAAAGTAAAGTTTGGATTTTTGAACGGAATCTCCTATATGATAAACACTCCATGAAAGAGAGTTTTGGATTCGATTTTTCAATGAAATCTTATCTGGTAGAGTTGTTTCAATGTAAATCCATGGTTTGAAGTTACGAACCAAAAGACAAATATCTTGTCCGTTTTCATTTATACCAAACGCTCGGATGACGAATTGACCGTGAACATCTTCTGTTATCCACTGATATACGAATAATTTGGAGCTCATTGTTTTCCTTGGTTTGGAAGAAATATTTGTCTTCTAAAATCAATTTTTTTTTTTGTTTTAGTAAAAGAAAAATCAGTCGAAATGTCAAAAGAGAATTATTATACGAACCCCTTTGCACTTTATCAAGAGTTACAAGATTATAATAAAAATTCACCCTTATTACCACCCACGGTGCTTTCCAGCAAATATCCAACAATCTTGACAGATGAACCAATACAAAAAAATTATCACGCACTTACACATGCAAATACGAGTTCCGATGGTTATCCGTTGGTAAAAAATGCTTACACGGAAGACGATCCAAAGTATATTGTCTATCAGTGTCAAGGTGGAAAAGCTGTTCGAGATTTTTTGACTGATCCGTCGTTAGTAATGACACCAAAACCAGATGAACCGCCAAAATCATGCGATATTGAAAATCAGTCCATAGTAGAAGGATTTCAGAAAACCATTGATTATTCCAACGGAATAAAGAATCTGGATATTACGTTGTTCGTACACAAAAAATGTCCATATTCCAAAAAACAATTGTCAACGTCATTTACAAAATTGATGAATGTTGTTCACATTCATAAACGTCCTGAAAAACAAATGTTTACCGATCATGGTGGTTTCGCAACACCGTACTTTTTTTCAAAGAAAACAAATCGCTCCTATACGGGTTATTTACCGACAGTGGAAGAGATTTATTCAACACTTAGTTTACCTGAAAAATTCACCTACACACCATTAAATTACCAGGAAAAAGTAAAGGATTTGGATATCCAAGTGTATAACTTACATGGGTGTCCTCATTGCGATAATTTCAAGACACTCTTGCGAAAAAATAAGTTGACGGATCACGTTACTATGATTGACGATATGGACAAAATGGAAGCAGTACATGAAATCAAAGGATGGCCAACGATAAAATCTCGAAAAACAGGTAAGTCCATGACGGGTGCTCCATTTACAATTGATGTTCTAATTTCGTATTTGTCGTAAAAAAAAAAATATTGACTGTATATAAAAAGACAGAAAAAAATGAATCCAAATTTATTCGTTGGAAAGTTATTTGACGGCAACAAGATAGGACCACTACAACGACATCAGGATACAAAATTTCGAAAAATTGTACAACAGAATATATTTAACAAGGATGTCGAAGAATTCAAAAAACTAGCAAATCATCAATATTCAAAACCAAATGAGGCAGTTACTTTAGTAAAACCAGTCGAACGTGTGTACTTGTCCAAATCACAATTCGTATCAGGAGAGTTGAAGCATTTGGTGAATGATTTAGTAGATGATAAATTGAATCCCACCATTCGAAAAGATAATTCAATCTTTCCTCGACTTCATTATTTAGAACGGGAAATTGGCAAGATTCATCATGATATCATTCAATTTCGGAAAATATTGCACCCAGAAAAACCAAATTTGGACTAATTTTTTTTTTTTAACATGTAAAAAAAAAAGAAAAAAAAAATGAACAAGCGAATGAAAAATATACAGAATCAGGTACAAAAAACGTTACAGGGCGGTCGTCAAAAAAAATCGACCCAGAAGAAACCAAAAAAAAGTGCGATTTCCAAGTTTTTCAAAAAGAATTACATTACAATATACATTTCATTAACATTACTTTTAATTATCGTATGTATTTTTTATATTTATAAACTTAACCAAGATAGTCGAAATATTGAAACTCCAGACAATCCGCGTGTACTACCAACTACTGACACACCTCCACCAAAGCCACCAGTTCCTGATCCGCCAACACCGCCACCAATTACGGAAAAGCTCACTAATATTTATCTGATCATATGTGTTAGTTTTATGGGTGCTTGTTTTTTTATTGTGCTACTTTCAGGCATTTCCGCAATGAATAAAGCAAAAAAAAAGCGTGAGGAGACGGAGTACAATAAAAATGTTTCGTTTACTTATCTACCTTTGAATTTTAACGATCGTAAATTAAACCGATCCAAACAACAAAAAGATAATACTTCAAGCAATAAGTATATCGGTGTTAATATGTCGGGTCTAAACATTGCGGGGAATAAAGACGAAAAGTCAGGTAACTTATCCCTATTACATTCATCCCAATTACATTCATCCCTATTACAAAACGATGATAAAGGGGAGTATCTAAAGATGGCGAGGGAGAGGAAGATGTCAAATCATTACTTGATACCTGTGATATGTTATTTGATAATTGTTGCAAATATTGTGTTATCCTTTTTAAACAATGTATTGGATCCAACGAAACAAACATCTGAGGGTTTGGTAGTTACCTTTCGAGTTCTTTCATTCATTTTTCTATTCCTTTATTACTTACTTACATCGTCAAAAATTAATATGAATTTTTGCATTCGAACACCAGTCGAAGAAAACAGGAATTGTACCATGGGAGAAATTTAAAACGTATTTACTTCTTCTCAAAAAAACTAGTCCGTTGAGTTTCCTCTTGTAATTTTTCTAAATGTAAATCCACAAAATATCGAATCATAACGACAAGACGAGACGGTAATTTCTGCATTTCCCATTTATATCCTGATTTTTTGACTTTAACTTTGTAGGGTAATTCGTCAAAATCATCCTTGTCAAATTCTAATTGAAAATTACGAATAATTGCATATAAATGTTCTTGGCCTGTTCTGTCAAGGGTATGAATTTTTTCGGACAATTCTAATTTCTCATCATTAGTCATTGTGAGTTCTACATCCGCTGTTTGACGGTAGATTGTTTGAAACAATGGAAACATAGATTAGGTTAGATATTTAAATTTACTGTTGTTAAAAAAAAATCATTTTTTCTTTCTAAAAAGAAAAAATGACAAAGAATATATTTCTTATTGACAAAAATACAAATCCAAAATTACTGAATGACCCTGAAAATTTACTCAAACTAGGCGTGTACGTCAATATTTCAATGAATGTAAAAAGTGTGAATCAACCGCAGACTGGTTCGCCAATGACAAATCAAATGTTACAGAAATTACTATATAATTACGGTCCGATATATGTCACAATTGATACATCATTACTGAGGTTCTACGAGAAAAGTCCACCCTTCCCATTCGAAATGTCAACCATTGGTGTGCTGTCAACGCAGCAAGCTATTAATAGACCAAATCTTGCCGTACTCTTGATTGGTTATGGGGAAGAGAAAGGGAGGAAATATTGGATCTGTAATAATTCGTGGGCAGGTTCATGGGGTAATCATGGTTGTTTTGCGGTAGAATTTGTTTCCGATATGTTACCTGTCGCAGATTCCAATTCTGGAGAGACCAAAACAGGACCATGTGCCCTCTTTGAAGATATCTCCTATATTTCGCTAAAAAATTTATCGGCAATACAATTGAATATGGACGTTGTCGAGAACTATGGAGAGGATCCAAATATAAATGAATTTGATTTGAAAAAAACATTTACATTTAACGAAAAAAAAGTCAATAAGGTTGAGAAACGAGTTTACGGAACAGGATACAAAAAACTAGCCCAATCCTATCAGTCTTCCGTGTTTTTGAATAAGACCACTATGGAACAAAACTTGTTGGAAATTCCCAAAAAATTTAAATCGTTTTATTCTTACTCGTTTCCAAAGACAAATCGATTTAATATGTGTTTGACAGGGCCATTCTTGGATCAAGGATTATGTGGAACCTCTTGGGTGTTTACGGGTTGTCGCTTGTTAGCATCGTCCGTGTCCATCCTTTTATTATTGGCGCATGGGAAAAAAAAATACATCCCCCTCTCTCCCCAATACATTATTCAACGAATATGCGAAAAGAACAGCAGTCATTTCGCAATAGGAGGTAATCCATGCAGTGGTGGTAATATTAGTTTATTTGGTGTCGGAGTGAACGGAATTTCGCCACTGTACGACTATTCGGGTTCAAACAGTGAAACAGGTGGACAGACAACATTTGATAGTATCGTTCCATACAAAACTGATCCATATACGTTGTTGGCGGGTGACTGTGACCAATGTCATGCTGCATATCCGTCGAATAAAGCAAAATGTAAGACATGTTGTTCTTCCTGCGATTGTTCCTCGATGGGATCTTTCCCCATTGGAACCGTATATTCGCAATCAAAAAAAATTAAATTAGGTCCTGTCCTTGCTGAATCAAAACGCAAAAAAGTTGAAAAAGAATTTGACAAGCAGCGAAAGAAAATTTCCGAGGAAATTGAAGACAGAAAGAAAATGCAGCCCGAAGAAGAGAAAAAGAAAAATGAAGGCGAAAAATCTCCTCAGAATGAAATGGAGAGGCGAGAAATGGAATTACTAAAGGAATTAGAAAAAGATCAAATTGATGAAAGGAAAGTATTTACGAAATTAATCGAAAAAGAAAATTACTCCAATGCTGAATTGCAAGTAAAATCAAAATGTATACCTTGGTATTGGATTAGCCTGATTTTAATCATTGTTATATTTATCGT
>MDTE01008508.1_pt1 | contig 21813 bp, 14 predicted proteins | sample 811231 | NCBI WGS metagenome assembly MDTE01 (sample SAMN05326651, study PRJNA326480) | marine metagenome | isolation source: seawater | place: Indian Ocean: Red Sea | collected 2010 | reverse complement strand
TCCATGCCCGATATGTTTCACCATCTGAACCAGTTGTGTGGAGCGCGTACCAACTTTGCGACGTAATGCGCTTACCGACAGAGTTGAATAGATAGTAAGCATCCGCAAAGTAATGACGCACGGTGGCGGATTGGCAAGTCTCATCTCCCGACCACGCGTGTTTCGTTTTGATTTTACCGTCGTTTGTGGTGGAATAGCCCCGTGCGACCACGCTCATATTGGATTCTGATCCCCAATGATAACTTGGGACTTCGTACGCCGACTGAGAAAAGCCCGACGTCGTGTTCAGTTTCGTGAACGAAGAAGCAGTGTTTGAGTAACTGGTCCCATAAGTCATCTCTTCGGCGTGAGCCATGGACGTCACATCGCCGTCAATATTGTTTGCGATCGATACAACAGCCTTCATGTCTTCGTCATAATAACCCGCCCACGTAGACGTATTCAAAGGAACACTTTGAATTCTGATGAACCGTTTTCTAATGACAAACACATCTTTGCCGACGAGACCATTCGCCTGAATGGTGTCATTGCTCTTTTTGATGATGTCTTTTTCATGGATGGTGTATTGCATGTGATAGTCTCGGGCTGGATCCCATTCGCTTCGTGCGGGAATAGAAACCCACACATTTACCTTGACCTCATCCAAGCCGTTCGTTGCGTTTGGCATCGTCGAGTCGACGATCCATGTGTACTGCTTAGGCGCGGCGTTTGAACTTTCACCTTCTGAGCCACCGCGCTCCTCGCACGGCTTGACGTCGAGATTCGCGACGAATGGACCCAAATTCGCCTCCCGAAACCAGGGGATTTGTCTGAGATAACACATGACCATGTTTGGGAACTCGAAAATTGATTGCGTTTGATCTTCGATATAGACGTCCGTCTCGAACAAGTTAAAGTCAGAATCGGCATCGAGCGAATTTACGTCAACGTCGACGACGGCTGCGAGGTTTCGCGCGCGGGCGGCGCGTTTTCTGTCGGCATAAGCACGAGTGCGAGCCGCACTCGCTGAAGTAGACGATTCCGAACTCTTTGGGATGATAGATATCGAGGGAGTCTCAAGAGCTGCCTCAAGCCCTGCTCTTGTTTGAGCGTCCAGCGAGGAGATGCTGCCGCCGCCGATGAGATCGTCGAGGGTGGTTACATTCTTAACGCTGTCGGAGATCTGCGACTCGACAGTAGCTGCAGAGGACGAGATACCAGTCATACCCGCCGCTTGTAAAGCGCTCGTTATTTGCGTCGCCGTTTGCAGCGTGATCAGATCCTCCATATCATCAACACTCGCGCGGTTCTTCACCTCAACCGTAAACCCAACCTTGATGCGCGCGCTCGCCGTGGACGACGTGGACGACAAGAGCTTCCGCAGAAACACCCGACGACGTCGCGCCGACGTGAGATCCGAAACGCTCGAAACCGCCACTTTCCCCAATTCAACGCTGAGCAAAGTAGAGATACCCGTGCGAAACTTCACTTGCTCCGCCGCCGTGAACGTATCGGAATTGTGCCCGAGAAGCGTCACCGACGCGATCACGCGCGTCGGGGTGAAATAATACAACTTCACCGCGAGCCCGAGCCCGAGTCCGAGTCCGAGCGCGAGCAGGGACAACAAAACGATCGCCCACGTCTTCAGCTTCCGCTTCCGCGTGCCGTCCTCGCGGTAACAACACGACGGGCAGCATTGCACCATGGCGCGCGTCCACGTGGCGTGTACGAATGCGCGATCGAGCGTGCGGTCTTCGTTCGCGCGGTCGCGTCGCCGCGCTCGGCCGCTCGTGCGTTCGCGCGCGTTCGCGGTCGAGGGATTCGCGGTCGATCACCGGACGACGCGGTCGCTCGCGCGCGGTCGAGTGCGGCGACCGACGTCGCCCCGGTGATGGGATGGGATGTCCACGTGGGATCGTGGAATACTAACTGTGTGCGTAAACAGTGACGGATGGGGTTCGGATCGACCCCGCGGCCCGTGGGGAGGGGGGCATGGTGTTGCATGTTACGTATGCGAAACGTGTGTTCATCATACGTATATTGACCCAAAGGTATCTATCACGTGTGAAGTTAATGATTTATTTGTTAAATTAAATGATGGGTCATGACTCGAGAAGGGGGGGGGGTACACCCGGCGTGCGCGCGCCGATTCCTATGACGAGGACGACTGGCGCGCGCGTCGCGTTCGATCTCGTGATGGAGAACCGATCTCGTATGACAAAACTGATAAAAACGTTTATTTAGTGCGCGTGGCCGTGCGAGTGGCCGCCGCCGCCGACTGTGCAGTGCTTGTGGTTGAGGAGCACGAGACTGATGGCGACGACGCCGACGACGAACGTCAAGAGGCTCACCGCGCGAAGACGAGACGAAGTGGCGCTCACCGAAACTCGCGGCATACACTCCGCGGCAGCGATTTGCAGATAGATTCCAGCGCCAAAGGCGAGCAAAAGTCCGTTCCAGAGGTCGTTGTTACTTCCAGATCCAACGCTGATGAGAACGCCGAGGATGACGCTCATGCCGGAGATGAAGTTCATGAACAGCGAGCGAAACGGCGTGAGATCGCCCTGGAAGGGATCCGTGAGTACCAAATAGTCGGCGAGCTCTTGCGCGATTTCGTGATAGACGGTCGCGGCGGTGATCGACCATCCCATGGTCTTTCCACAGTTGAGGAAACCGAATCCGATGAAGATGCCATCCACGAGGTTGTGCATGAAATCTCCGAGAATGATGCCGCTTCGAACGCGATACTTGTGCGAGTGGCACGTTTCGCAATCTTCTTGAACGCCCTTGATCGCGTTCTCCGCGTCGGTCGTCTTCGTCTCGACTAAACGAGAAGGGAACGCGATGGAGATGCCCAAATCGATGATGTACGCCATGAGAAAGCCAAAGATGGACGCGGACGCCCACCACGCGGTTTGTTGCGACTCATCCGAACCGGCGGGTTTGATCAAATGCGTGGCTTCGTACAACATTAGATAGAACGCAGCCGAAAGAAGTGCACCGGCGGCAAAGGAGTTAATGATGCAGCTCACGACTTCGGGGTACGCTTTCTGCTTCTGCGCGACGCTCGGAGAGAGAAAGATGACGCCGGAAAGCGTGACGATGTTGACGATGATCGCCGCCCCGATGGCGTCGGACCACGGTTTTGATTTCTTTGTAGTCACCGTTTCGGGAAGCGAAGCCGCTGGCTCCACGTCATCCCCGTTGACATCCTTGAGATAGTGCGTATCGCGCTCGAACTCGGTGGGAACGTGCTCGGCGAAAATCGAGACGGCGGCGACGCCAGTCGTATCAATCTTAAACGACGACGTGTGCCAAGCGTCATCAAATTGAAGTTTGACGCATCCACTCCCGGGCGTCAAAACGCTGTTTCGCGTTTTAACCGTCGTGCACGCCGTCTCGAGCGCGGCGTCGCCGTCGTCCTCGCGCGCCTCGAGCGCTTCGTGTCCGGCGGCGGTTTCCGGGTAGACCACCATCTTCATGGTCGCGTTCGCGTACGCATCCTTCACCTTTTCCGCCTGCCACACGTACGCATCGTCCGGAGTCTCAAAGATCCCCGCCCATTCGAACGAGTGCGCGTGGTCACCGGACGCGTGCGCGCCGCGCGCCGCGAGCGCGCTCGAGACCACCGCCGCGCCTCCGAGCGCGGCGCCCATCCGCCATCCGCCTCCTCCTCGGCGTCGTCGTCGTCCCGCGCCCGCGGTCGCGTCTCGCGTCGTCATCGCGTCGTACATCGTCTCGCGCATCGTCTCGTGCGTCGTCTCGTGCGTCGTCGTCGTCGTCGCGCGTCGTCGAGTGCGGCGTGCGCGCGCGCCGTCATCGCGACGAGACGACTCGAACCGGCGCGAGGGGGGTACTTCTTGAGTCATGACTCGATATTCATGCGACCACCAGGTGTCGACACCTCGCGAGGTGTCGACACGCGCGTCTTCGTACGTCCGCGCGCGACGACGACGACGAGGATGACGACCGTCGGCGGCGCCGCGCGACGGGACGATCGAGCCCCGGCGTTGCCTCCGCGATGCGTCGAGATCGCGCGCGAGTCGCCGTCGGCGTCGCCGTCTCGAAGGAAAACGCCCGCGAACGATCGCGCCGTCAATCGCGCCGCCGTGCGACGGTACCGCGAGCGCAAACGAATTGACGAGAAGGAGAGAATCGAGGAGTGTGAACGGTTGCGGGGGGAGAACGAGACGTTGAGACTGGCGTTGGAGACGTCGCGAGCGGAGTTGAAACACTCGAGGTGGTTGTTGCGCGTCGTCGCGTGGAAGTACGACTTAGACTTGGCGGATATTCCGACGGAGAAGCCGACGACGTCGACGATGCAAGGGAGGGTGAGAGGAAGCGATGCGAACGCGGTGTTTCCCGCGGGTGGGGTCCCCGCGCGGAACGACATGGCGCGACCGTTCGCCGCGCGCGGCGGCGCCGAGACGCGGCCTCGGAAAATTCCTCGCGCGGCCGACGACGACGCGAAACCGGCGGGCGCGCCGGATGAACTCGAGCTCAAAGATTTCTTGGAGGAATACTTCACGCACGGCGACGCGTGCCCGTGCTACGAGAGCACGGACGCGGGCGCGCGCGCGGCGCCGACGCGCGGCGCCGACGAGCGCCAGCCGTGGCTCTTCTAGGTATGACGACACATTTACGTCACACGGTGAAACGTTTTACACTTCTAATATCATACTATAAAGTTAGTCAACCTATATAGTTACACGCACCACATGATGTTACACGTGATGTGCACACGCGTATGTATTCGTACTGTGAGTACAATAAGACTAACATTGTGTAAAATCTCGTGCCCGCGATGATCGCGCGTGTCGACACGAACAGACGGTTGCCCGAAAGGGTCGGCGGCTGTCGTCATCTCTCGACGAACGTTCGCGCTCGACATGGCGGACGAGCAAGACCAGACCTCGCGCGTGCCGGTGACCATCCTCACCGGATTTCTCGGTTCCGGGAAGACGACGCTCCTCAATGAAATCTTGGAATCCGAAACGCACGGATTGCGCTTCGCGGTGATTGAAAATGAATTCGGAGAGGTGGGCGTCGACGAGAGGATTCTGTCGGAGAAGGCGGACGAAGAGATCATCGAGGTCATGAACGGTTGCATCTGCTGCACGGTGCGCGGTGATCTCGTGGTGGCGCTGAAAAAGCTCTACTCGAAGATCGCGCAGTTCGACGCCGTCATCATCGAGACGACGGGTTTGGCGGATCCGGCGCCGGTGGCGCAGACGTTCTTCGTCGACGATGACATTCGAGAAAAGTTTGTGCTCGACGGAATCATCACGGTCACGGACGCGAAGCACATCCTCACGCGGCTCGATGATGAAAAACCCGAGGGCGTGGAGAATGAAGCCGCCGAACAGGTGGCTTTTGCCGACCGGATACTCCTCAACAAGACCGACTTGGTGTCCGAAGACGAACTCGAAACCATCACGGGCCGGATCAAGCAAATTAATCCGAGCGCCGATATCTTCCGATGCCAGTATTCCAAGGTTGATCCGAAAAATTTGATCGGAATCAATTCCTTCTCGCTCGAGAAGACCTTAAAAATGGATCCCGAATTCCTCAACACGGAGGGCGAGCATGAACACGACCCGACCGTGTCTTCGACGAGCACAAAATTCTCTGGGCACCTCAACATCAATAAATTAGAACGCTGGATAGGCGAAATAATTCAAACAATGGGTGCGGACTTGTTTCGGTACAAGGGTGTTCTTTCCGTTGCGGGCATGGATCAAAAGTTTGTTTTCCAGGGCGTCGGCATGCTTTTCTCCGGCGGCTTCGTCGACGCCAAGTGGGGAGCCGACGAGGAGCGCGAATGCCGCTTCGTCTTCATCGGTAAAAATCTGGACAAAGACGCCCTCATCAACGGTTTCATGGATTGTAAGTGTTCCTCGAAGCTTCGCTTCAAGGTGGGCGACGCGGTTCTCGCGCAGGTGGGCGCCGCCGACAACGACGGCTACTGCCGCGGCACCGTCCGTAAGACGTGGGACTCGGGCAACCCGTACCAGATCGAGCTTGAAGACGGTAAAAAGACAAAAGTGTGGGGACCCGTCGACGAAGACGAGTTCGTCAAAGCCTCGCTCAGCGCCACCGCGTGACCGTCGGAAAACGCCTCTTTGTAATCAAATCAAAATTTTGACCAGTCATGAACCTTCGTGTACCACACTCCTCCTTTAGCGCGAACACACACACATAGTATAGATACAAAAAGACTAGGTAAAAACCATCCAACGCGCTCGCCCCCGCTCGCCGGCTCGCCTCGAGCGACGCCCGCGCGCGCGCGCGTCCGCCTCTTTTCGACGCGCGAGACGAGTCGAGATGCCGAAGAAACGTCGCGCCAGCGGTCGCAACAAACCGGCCGGAGCCCGTGGTCACGTACGTCTTCGCACTCGAACGCTCGCGCGCGCTCGACGTCTCGAACGCGCGCGCGATGGGCGCGAAAGACCCGCGCTAGGGCTTTCACCCATCGCGGTCGCGGCGCGTCTCGCGCGGGGTCGCGTCGACGACGACGCGAGGCGAGGAGCGAGGCGCGCGCGTCGTGAAACGATGGATCGATATCGTCTCGCGATGAATCGTCGCGCGGGCGAGCGAGGACGCGGTGGACGAAGGACGACGGACGGTCGATCGCGATGCGGGTCCATCGTCATCGCCCAACCCTCGGTGGGGCTGGGAGAGGGCGGAGGCGCGCGCGGAGAGGGATGAAAACTGACCGATGACGCCTCTTTTCGACACACACAGGTCAAGCGTGTATTCTGCGAATCCTCCGGTGCGCTCGTGCCCAAGGATAAGGCGGTGAAGCGCTTTGTGGTCAGAAACATCGTCGAATCCGCGGCGATTCGCGACTTGCAAGAGTCGTGCGCGTTCGAGTCGTACACGCTTCCGAAGTTGTACCGCAAGATTTACTACTCGATCAGCGCGGCCATTCACTCCAAGGTTGTGCGCGTTCGATCCCGCGAGGCTCGTCGCATCCGTGAACCGCCGCGTCGTTTCCGCGCGAACACGGATAAGAAGGACAAGAAGTAAAGTCGGATGGCTCTGCTTCGCACACGCCGAAACCGTGGGGGAGATGAGTCGAGTCTGGCGACGGCACGACGTTAGGTGTTTAGACTCTGAAAGAGAGATGGACGAGGATTGCTAAATCAGGCTTGTAATGCGAAAAGGATGAATCGTCGTCACGAGAAAGCTCGTCTCGCGCGTCTCGCGGTCTCGCGGTCTTCGCCGTCGCGTCCGAATATACTATTACACGCCGTCCTTTGTTTTCGTCGTGAGCGCGATCGCTCAGAAAAATGAAATAATGATAATGTATGCGCGCCGCCGATCGGATCGTCGGCGGTGAGATGGGGTCGTCGTCGCTCCAAGCGCGGGTCGCCCTCGCGTCGCTCGGCTCTCGAGGCGACCTCACTTGTCCGCCACCTTCTTTTGCGCGAGCTTGAGGTTACGCGTGGAGAACACGGTGCCCACGCGATCGTAGATGGTTAGCGTGCGCATCGCAAACGCGACAGACGCCGGATCGTTCTGACCCTTGGTCGCCGCGGACACGCCAAAGTGACTCTTATCGAGCGGCGTGAAGTCGCGCCTGTGATCGCCGAGTCCCTCAAACGTCGTCCCCGCCGTGTCCCCGCGTCCACACAAGAGTTCATACGCATCCTTGATGGCGTTAAACTTCTCTTGCGTCGTGTCTGGATTACGATCCGGGTGCGCCTCGGCGATGAGTCGTCGATACACGCGCTTAATGTCGCTCGGTTCGTCGTCCACCGACACCCCCAAGAGCGTCGCCGCCGCCTCAAACTTTCCTCTCTGATTCGTCTGCGCCGCGAGCGCGTCCACCGCCACCTCGAACGACGCCCAATCCTCTATCCCATACTCGACCTCATCCATGTTCAGATCCTTCACCCCGCTCATCACGAACGCCATCGCCGCCACGTGTTGTTTATACTTCGGCAACATCATGCGCACCGCCGGCGCCCCTTCGATTTGCGCCCCCTCCAATGTTTGCGCATCCGTCTCCGGCACGCTCATCCCTTGCTTTTTAAAAAACATCTGCGCCTCGTACGCCTTTCTGTCCGCGACGACGACCTCACACACCGGCAACCAATCGCTCATGACGCCGACGACGTCCTCCGCGTCCCCGCTCGCCGGCGCGTGCCGCACGCTCAGCACGTACTCTCGAGACGACTCTCGACCCATGTCGTTGACGATTTTCTCGTACGCGCGCCCTTGATCGCTGACCAGCGCGCGCGCCTTGGTGGCCGCCGCCTTTCGAGCCTTATCGCGCGCCGCCTTGGCCGCCCTGGCGTCTCCGGGCGATGTCTTTTTGGTCTCGGTCGTCTTCTTGGCGGCGGCATCTTTGGCGCGACGCGCGCGACGCGACGCGGCGCAGACGACGTCGAATCGAGGCGAACGAGGCGCGGTGACGCGCCGAGGATCGATCGCGAGACGCGAGGCGAGGAACATGGCGGTCGACGCGCGCGCGTGTGCGGGGAGGACGTCGTCGCGGGGCGGGGACGGCGAAACGCGCCGGGACGCGTCGAGACGCGTCGACAGAGGACCGCGCGAGGGGACGGTGGGCGCGATTTGAAAGGATGTGTGTGGTTGGATACATGTTACATCGTCGTCTCGCGGTCAGCGAGACGCGTCGGCGGTGCCGCCGGCGCCGCCGCCGGCGCGCGGCGGCGCGCGGCGAAACGCGCCGGGACGGCGACCGGACGGACCGACGGTGGACGAGCGTCTCGATGGGGACGTCGAGTGACCGGAGGAGGACGGTGTGCGACGGAAGCTGGGTTTGCGATCGTCGTTGGAGGCGTGCGAGCGGTTGTCTTGGTCGTCGACGATGAAGGTGGGCGGCACCGTCTTGGCGTCGCCGGCGAAGAGCGCCGAGCGGTCGCCCTTGGCGAGGTCGAATTCGTCGAATGATTCGCGACGACCGACGTTGAAGACGAAGAAATCGCTCGCGGCGACGACGCGGGAGTCGCCTTTGGCCTCTTTCGCCTCCTCGACGAGCGTTTCGACGTTCATGCGGTCGCCGATTTCCAACGCGTCGACGTCGTCCACCGAGGGCGGCGCCATGTCCTCGCACTCGTCGTCCTCGTCTTCGCCCGCGCCCAAATCGGCCGTGTTTGAGTCGCGCGTGTTCGCACCACCGCCGTACCGGTTGGAGAAGTGGGTCAAGATCAACGCGCGCGCCTTGACCTTGGCGGCGAATGTACCCGCCATGGTCGCCGTCGAGTGTCCCTTGAATAACGCCTCGTTCACTTTTTTCGAGTTGAACGTCGATTCGTGCACCAGAGAGTCCGCGCCGCGCGCCAACGGGGCGACGGCGGAGCTATTACACGTATCACCCAAGTGCACGAGACGACGACCCGGTCGTCGCTCGCCGATGACGTCCTCGGGATTGATGACGACGCCGTCCTTCGTCGTCACCGATTGTCCGGCTTTGAGCGCGGCGTACTCGCGTCCCGGAGGTAAACCCATCTCGGCGCACTTGTCGGCGTCCAAACGTCCACTCGCGTCGCACTCGTCGATGATGTACCCAAAACACGGCACGGGGTGTCGAAGAACCGTCGCGCGCACGCACCACGATCCGTCGTTGTACGCCGTCCACACCGGCGGCTGGACGTCCTCTCCGAGTCGAGACCATCCCTCGATATCCTTAAAATTGGGCACCGGTTCGCAATCGAGGGCGTCGGGCCAGTACTCACCCATAAAAATTTTCCCGCGCGGGTCCACGGACGTGTGCGCCGCGGGCGACGCGCTCGCCGCCACGCGCGGCGCCGGTTGTCGCAACTCGGTGACGATGAGCGGCATCCCGAGCACGGAACGCGACCACGTGATGGCGCTGTAGACGTACTGTCGGATTCCTGGCGGACCGATGATGTGTAAAGGTACCGCGGTACCCCCGTACGACCTCGAGTGCGCCGTTCTCGCGCCGCTGATGGCGCAAATTAATCCCGGTAAACCGAAAATGTGATCCCCGTGCATGTGCGTGACGAAAATTCTCGTAATTTTCGCGTACTTCAACTTCGACCGCATGAGCTGATGCTGCGTCGCCTCGCCGCAATCAAAGAGCCACACCTCATTATCTAATCGCAACGCCACCGACGACACGTTACGCGTAAAGCTCGGCGCCCCGCTCGAGGTGCCGAGAAACGTCAACTCGGCGCCGCTAAAATTCGACTTTAAATCCTTCTCAATCTCCTCCGATCCCCCCGACACCGACGGCGTGACTCTCGAATTAAATATCGTTCGTTGATACTCTCCCGCGCGATCCTCGCGCTCGTCCCTCGCGTCGTCCCTCGCCGCCGCGCTCGCCCCCTCCTCCGCCGCCGCCGCCTCATCCTCCTCCGCCACCCCTCTCATCACCTCTCCCAGCGCTCTCCTGCGCTCGAGCGCCTCGTACATCTCCACCAACTCCTTCTTCTTGCTCTTCCCCAGCGTCTTCGCGTCCCACTCCCCGCACTCGCGCAGCGCGTCGCGAAGTTCCCCGACGCGCATGCTCTTGGGCGACCGCGCGCGCGCCGTCGTCGTCGCGCCGCGTCTCGGCGTCCACGCGCGGGAATCTCGCGCGAGCGGGACGACGACGCATCGCGACGACGACATCGCGCTCGAGACCGACGACGACGACGCGTCGCGCGCGCGCGAGGTGTCGTCGAGCGACGCGCGGGGCAATGGCGGCCGGGACCGAGTCCCCCCGTACCTTTGAGTCATGACCCGTCGCGCACATGTCCTCGCACTGTCTGCGCACACGGAAGGACGCCAACAGACCGAGTCCCCCGTACCTTTGAGTCATGACCCGTCACGTACATGTCCTCGCAACTGTCCACTACACTGTTTGCGCACACGGAAGGATGGCAGACGCATCGCGCGCGCACCGCGCGCGTCGTCGTCGTCGTCGTCACGCGCGCGCGCGCGCTCGCTCGCGCCTCGGCGAACCTCATGCCCGGAAGACGATCGCGCGCGACGACCGAACCGACGAAATCCACCGTCGGTGACGCCCTTCGCGGCGTGGAGGCGCGCGTGCGACGATTAGAATTCGAACGCGCGCGCGACGCCGAGCGCGCGGACGCGCGCGACGAGGCGTGCGAACGACTCGCGAGAGGGCTCGACGAGGTCGTCCGCGCGTTTCAACGCACCGTGGACGCGCTTCGAGACGATCACGAGCGATGGGGACGAGAGAGGGAGGGGTTAAGGAGAGAGGTGTCGCGCGCGGCGCGCGCCGCCGTCGACGCGCGCGAAGACGCGGAGACGCGCGAGGCGGAGGCGAGACGGGCGCGCGAACGCGCGTTGGCGATCGATGAGAGAGTGACGGCGTGCGTGGAGTACGCGAGAGAGGTTCGAGATGAGTTCGTGATCGCGGAGAAGTTCGCGCGAGAGGCGGAGGCGACGATGGGGAAGATGGAGGCGAGAGACGCGGCGCGGGAACGCGCGGTGGACGAGTTGGAAGAGCGGTGTCGAGCGGCGGACGCGATGCTGAGGGATGAGTTGGAGAGCGTTCGAATGGAGACGTCGAGGGCGGAGAGAGCGGTGGAGAAGGCTGGTGAGATCTCGGGATTGGCGTCGGACGTGCGCGCGTTGGCCAAGTGGACCAAGGAGACGGCGGCGTATCAAAATCGAAGACTCGCCGCGCTCGAGCGCGCGAGCGAGGATGACGTCGGCGGTGGGACGTCGACGTCGGGATCTAGAAAACACGAGGAATTGGTGATGTCCGTGCGGGCGACGGCGCAGGCGCTGAAGACGAACGGGGCGAGGCTCACCGCGGCGGAGGATCGAGACGCGTCGCGCGCGCGAAGAGACGCCGCGACGCGCGCCGACGTCGACGTCGTCAAGCGCGCGCTGGGCGAACACCACGACGTTCTCGTCAAAGTGTGCGAAAATTTCCAAACCGAACTCGGACTCGACGTTCGGAAAATAGCTCCGACGTCCGTCGCGTTCACCAGACGCTAGTAACTGTATTAATACAAACAAACAAACAAACAAACAAACGAGCCTCCATCGTCACAATTTCGACGCTCGCCCCACCGGGAGAAACTTAGTGTGCCTCCCCGTCGCCACCGTCTCCCCATCTCCTTTTCGCCTCACCCGACACTCCATCCACGCCAACGTCTTCCCCATCTTCACCACCTCGCACGTCACCGTCACCCGTTCCCCCAACCTCGCCGGCGCGCAGTACGAACAGCTCAGGTCCGTGCTCACCCCACCGCGCGTCGTCATCGTCAACAGCGCCACCGTGGTGAGCACGTCGACGAGCGTCGCCACGCATCCTCCGTGTAACGTCCCGAAACGATTGGTGAGCTCGGACGTCACCTCGAGCTCGCACTCGAACGCGCCTCGTCTCGGGAACCTCGGTCGCGAGCATCGTCGCAGAGGCGCGGCGTCGTACGTGCCCGCGGCGACGGCGTCGCGGAGGAATTCCTCGGCGCGTTCGGGGGTGAAGGCGCTCGTCGCGTTCGTCGCGTTCGTCGTCGTCATCATTCGTCGCGCGGGACACTGCGGTCGGGGACACGGAGATGCGACGCGCGGTGACGCGAGGAGCGGCGCGCGCGATCGAGGGAACGACGAGCGGACGGTCGTCGATCGCGCCGACGCGCGGGCGAGGCGTGGGGACGTTCGCGACGCGCGCGGGGTGGTCCGCGAGGGATGACGATGACGAGGGGGCGGCTGGGAAAGATGCGGGCGGTGACGCGCGCGAACGACCGTCGTACGAGGCCGCGCTCGGGGATACCGTTCGTAAGGTGAAGGTGTTATCCATCGCGTCGCTCGCGGCGACGGTGGTGGGGTGTCCGACGTTTTTAGAGCTCTCGCGTCCGGAGATGGTTTTCGAAGCCAAGGCTGCGGCGTCGGCGACGGTGATCGGATTCGGGTCGTTCACCACGGCGTTGTTGCAGTGGTTCGTGTCTCCGTATGTGAAGACGATGCGTATTGCGCCCGGTGGGCGCGTGGTGGCGAGGAAATTCGCGTGGAACGCGAGCGAGTACGAGACGACGTTCGCGGCGAGCGACATGCGAGAGACGGAGAGCTCGCGGCCGTTGGTTTCGTGGGAGGCGGATGGGCGGTATTATTACGTCGAGATGGGGATGGTGCCGAAATACATGTACGAGGAGTTGGATCTGAAGCGGTTCGACGATCAGGCCAAGGCGGAGGAGGCGGCGAAGAACATGGAGGACGACGAGGAGTGAGCGGGCGGACGAGTGGATTATGGATTGGTAGTTTTGATTCTGTTTCTATTTAATGCTACTGTACGCAATAGGTTGTTTGGATGTCTCGCGCGTGTGCTAATCACTTACGCGTTCGCGTGCGTTTCGTCGGACTCGTCTCCACGGCATCTTCCGCCTTGGTCTTGATGCCTCGGCCGCTTCGGCGAACCGAGTCTTCGGTTTTCACCGCGGCGGCCGTCTTGGTCTTGGCTCCCTTGGCGGCAGTTCGCTTCTTCGGAACGGCGCGCGCGAGGACGATGGATCCCTTCTTGGCGCCACCGACGGCGCGATCAAGGATCATCGTCCCTCGATAGTGCCACTCCTGCGCCTCTTCGTTCCAGAACGTCTCAAACTCTTCTCCGGAGAGGGCGCACGCCGGTTGCGATTCATCCACCGGTACGCTGACGTTTTCATCCACCTCCGTCTCGGCGTGCGCCTCCGCCGCGCTGTCCTTGTCGTCGCCGCCGAAAAAGTTGATGGTGTCCTCCGCCATCGTCTTCAATCCTCTCAACCACGCGTTGATGTCGACGAACCACTTGCGGCTCACCTTGCCGTCTCGGCGGCGCTTGCGGCGAGCGTGCAACCAATCCATGTGCGCGTCGAGTTCGGTTCGCTTACCGAAGCGTCGACCCGTTTGGGAACACTGAAACGGAAGTTCAAAGTACAAGGCGCGAATGACGCTCTCGCGTCGCTTATTGAGCGCGCTCAAATCCTTTTTCGGATCGAAATCGGCGGTCAACGCCGGGAGCTCGCCCGGTTGCGCCGCCGCCGGCGCTCCGCCGGGGGCGGCCATCGCCGGTTGCGGGACTTGCTTAGCCTCCATAGACGCGATGAGCGCGGAAAGGTCTCCACCACTGCCGCTCTGGAGCATGTTGGCGAGCATTTGACCGCCCGCCGCGCCCGAGAGCGCCGGCGGCGGCGGAGGAACGCCGCCGCCGGGCGCCTGTCCATAAGCGGCGTACGGCTGTTGCGGAGGCGCCCCGGCGTATCCCGTCCACTGTTGCGCCGGCGGTGCCCACTGCTGTTGTTGAATAGGAGGAACCTGCCACTGTGATTGCGGTGCGGTGACGGGCGGCGCGACTCGTCCCGCTTGGGGAGCCGCGCGAGGCGCGAGGTTCGGTTCGATGTCGTCTAAAGCGCTAGATGGAAAAACCGTCTTCCAAGTGTTAAACAGGCGGAACATGCTCTTCTTCTGCGACTCATCCACCTTGGCGTACGCGGGTAAGAATAAATCGCTCAAACCGGTCGAGAAACATCGGACAAAGGGCCCTCTAAGATTCTTCACCACGCTGTCTAAGAGATAAAATCCGCACAGTTTCGACTTGGCCGGCGACCGCCGAATGTGTTCCCGAATGAGCTCCGCGATCGACGCCGCTCGGCTCTCATCTTGTCCCGCGATCTCCCCCGCTAAAATCGTGAGCGAATTGATGATCGGCTTGCTATTGATGACGAGTTCGCTCAGCGCCGAGGCGTACTCTTCAAACTCTTCGCCCGACATGTCCTCTTCGACGCTGAAAATCTCCAATTCAAACGCGTTCGATCCAATGCAGTGAACGTCAAGGCGAAAGAAAACAAGTCAAAACGCACGCGACGCGTCTTCACGCGCGTTTCGTGTCTCTATACAGCTATATGTGTATTCACCGATTTAATCTCGGACGTGGTCTAAAAGCCGCGAGTTCGCTATCGTTCGATGACCCACCTATCTACGCGCCGCACCTCGATCCACCGCCCGGGACTCGAGCGCGCGCGCCTTCCGCGTCCGTTTCGCGTCCGTCTCGCGTCCGTCTCGCGTCGTTCGAGCGTTCCACGCGCTCGATTCCGTCGACGCGCCAGATCTCAAATTCCGGCGCGCGATCCGTTCCTCGACGCGCCCACGCTCGGCGCGCGCGGGGCGAACGACTCGCGATCGTTCGATCGGTCCGGTGCGTCGCGTTCGCGCGAACGAGAGCGACGTCGACGGCGACGACGACGACGACGACGCGCGTCGAAGTGTGGGGGTCGAATTCCTTAGGGTTGCGCCCGAAACGCGCCGAGACGTTCCCAACGTCGCGTTCGCGTCGACTGCTCTATTCTGGATGTATTGACACACGCTATTGTACGAATGAATGAATGAAATAATGGATGACGACGCGGGCGCGCGCGGTCTATCGCCTGCGATTTCGCCTGCGCGACTTGACGCGCGCCTCGGCGTCCTCGGCGGCGGAGGCGTTTCGCCCTCGAACGACGGGCTCGTTCGATTCCCCGAGGACGACCGCTCTCCCAAACTCCGGGTGATCGCCAGGTAAAGCCTCCTCGAGCATGTCCACGCGACGAAACGTTCGACTCTCCATGCGATCGGTGTAAAGGACGCCGTTGAGATGGTCGACCTCGTGTTGTAAAATGCGCGCCTGCCATCCCTCGGCGACGAAATCCACGGGCGCTCCGTCGCCGCCCAGCCCTCGACACCGCACCTTGAGATGTCGCCTGACCACCGCGCGGTATCCCGCGACGGATAAGCACCCCTCAAAAAACGCCGCGCTCGCGTCCCCGATCGGTTCGAGCTCTGGATTTATCACGACTTTGACCGCGAACGGTTTTCTCTTTTGTCGCTCGAGCTCCTTCGCCGAGACGTCCGACATTCCCTCCACCGTGTCCTCCAACACGATGACGCGCAGACGCGTCCCCAACTGCGGCGCGGCCAGTCCAACGCCTCGAGCCTTACACACGCGCACCATCTCGCTGATGAGCTCTTGTATCTCCCCGGTCTCCACGCGCTCGGGCGCGACGCTCTTCGCGACGTCTCGCAGCGGGGGCGCCCCCGCCTGCAACACCTCTCGTCCGCCTCGCGCGACGTTGATGAGATTCCCGAACGCGTTTAAATTCTTCTCTCGCCACGTGCCGTCCGGTTCGCTCGCGCCGTACGCGCGCGTTCGCGCGTCATCGCCTCGCGCGCCCATTCGTCGTCTCGCGCGCGTCTCGCATCCGCGTCTCGCGCGCGTCTCGCGTCTCGCGCGCGTCTCGCGCGCGGTGGACGCGCGCACCGAATGCGCGTGCGTCATCCCGCGCATCGTTCGCGATCGGCCGCGCGTCGTCGTGTGCGCGCGAGACGCGAACGCGCGCGCGCGCCCTTAGGGCAGATCGATGTCCGCGCGTCCGAACGCGCCACTCGACGACGCGAGCATGTCCGATCGTCGGTCGCCGCCGCGGCACGCGCGCGGGGAACCTCCCGCGCGCGATCGAGGCGGCGCCGGCGCCGCGCCGGCGGTGCCGCCGGGGATGGGGGCGCGAGAGACGCCGAACGGACCGCCGAAACATTCGACGTCGAATTGGGGGCGCGGGGCGCCGCGCGCGCCCGTGGGAGGGACTCCGGCCGGCGAACGCGCGCAAGGGTACGCGCCGAACGCGCCGACGAGCGCGCTGGGTCGACAGCCGTCGTCGGAGGGACGAAGACCGAGCATGTTTGACTACGCGAGGCGAGGCGACGATCGGGGCGCGCCGCCGCCGCCGCCGCCGCCGGGATTAACGACGCCCGGATCGGCGGGATTGCCTCCGGTGGCGACGATGGGACGCGTGAACGCGGCGCCGAGGCCGGGGTTCGACGTCGCGCCGCCGCCGGGGATGGGTGGGGAGCAGCGCGCGCGGCCGAGTTTGCTCGCGAGCGTGCGCTCGAACGAGCGACCGAGTCTGTTGAGCCAACAGAGACCGCCGGCGATGCGATTGGACCCGCAGAGGAGCTTCACGGGCGCGGGTTCGAGTGGATTGGAGAGTGGTGAGTTGGCGAGCGTGAGCGGAGGCGTGGGAACGCCGACGCCGACGAGCGACGCGACGCCGAAGAAGAGAAAATTGGGCGGGTGGGGACAGGCGTTGGCCAGAGCCAAGACGCCAACCACCGCGAGCGGAACAGACGCGCCCAGCGCGCTGCGCGACGACGCCGGTGGGACGCCCATGGACGACGCGGACGCGCGCGGTGGGCCGACGCTGAGCCGAGGCGGATCGCGAGGGTCGTTTGAGGATTTGCGCGGGCGAACGGTTTCGCCGGCGCTGACGTCGACGCCGAAGAGCGATCGCGGTGGATGGGGCGCGGCGGCGGCGCGCGCGCAAGCGACGACGCCGGCGACGATCGAGGCGAAGGCGACGCCCAAGGCGGATCCGGAGACGGCGAAGAAGGCTAAGGCGGCGGAGCAGCGGCTCAAGGTGACCAAGGAGGCGCTCCTGTCGCAGATGGAGCGCGTCGACGGCGAGGTGGCGAGTCTCGAGAAGGAGCTCGAAGTTTTGAAAAAATCAAACGAAGAGGAGAAGCTCGACGTCGCGACCGGTTCGAAGGATGATATTTCTAGGCAAAAGAAGGGCACGGAGGCGATGCGGCAGCGTCTGAGCAACGCCGAGCGCGCGGCGCAGCGCGCGCAGGATTACGCGACGAGTAAGATGCGCGAAGCGTCCGTGCTATTGCGTGAGACGAGCGCAAAGCGCGCGCAACGTCGTTCGGCCGAGGCCATCTCGCGCGTGAACAAGGACGTGGCCGTCTTCGCCGCCGGCACGATTCAAAAGATGATGCAGCGTCAAGAGACTCGCCGAGAGCGCATCGAGCGCGATTTCGCGCGCAACAAGAAGTCTGCTGCGGACGCCGTCGATCGCATCAAGCGCGTGTACGGCTTACCCTTGGCCGAAGACGTCGAGCGCGTTGATTTCGACGCCATCGTGCGTCGCGCGCGGGAAGAGTCGGAGACGGAGTCTTCGCGACGCGTGGCGAGCGTCGTGCAAAACGTCTTGCAACAGCGCAAGAACAGCGTCGCGCAGAGGCATTACACGAACGCGATCGCCTACCTCAAGCAACGCGAGAAGTGGCGAATCAAGATCGTGCAGGATGCGAACGATAAGCTCGCCAAGGAATCCGTCAGTGGGAAGGGCTTCACGCCCGGCTCTCGAGCGAGCGGCAGAAACCGCTCCACCAACGATCTCAACAGCGGCGTCGCGCGTTCCGAATACGAGGAGATGCAGATGATCAAGGCGCTTCAGCGAAAAGAAGAGCTGCGTCACATGACGACGATTCCGGACATGATTCTCGATCCCGAGGAGTTGCGTTACTCGGTGTTCGACAGCTTGAACGGCCTCGTCGAGGATCCCGTGGCGGAGCGCGATCGTCTCAATCTCGTCCGACCCTGGACCAAGGCGGAGAAGACCATCTTCCACGAAAAGTTTGCGGCGTACGGTAAAAACTTCCGTCGCATCTCTCAACACCTGGAGGGCCGAGACACCGGCGATTGCGTCATGTACTATTACAAATTTCAAAAGACGGATGACGGTTTCCGAGGTCGTCGCCGCGCCGCCATGAAGAAGCGTCGCGCGTACGCCGACGCCCAGCGCATGCGACAGATCGATCCGGCCACCATCGAGGCTCAACGCGAAGAGCGCGCCGCACCCACCGCCGAGGCTCGCCTCGAGCGCGCCGCCCTCGCCGCCGCCGCAAAAGCCGCCAAGGCGAAGGCGCGCGCCGAAAAGGCCAAAGCCAAAGCCGCCAAGGAAGCCGAGGAGGCGAAACAAAACGCCAACAAAACCCCGAGCAAAGGCCCCGAGTGGACGGACATGGAAAAGACAAAATTTGTCTCCGGTTTACTCCAATACGGCAAGGATTTCGTCGCCATCAGTTCCACCATTCGGACCCGTTCGCTCGACGCCGTCGAGCAATTTTATGAGGACAACCGAGAGCTCATGGACCTCGACTCCCTCATCGGCGCCTCGTGAGCGCGTCTTCGCCCTCACGACCGCGTCACCACTAGCCCACCGCACGATCGCGTCGTTAGCACGCGCGAACGTCGTCGTTAATCAACGTATCGGTACTCATTCAACCCTCTTCGCCGTCGCCCGCCGACGCCGCCGCGTCCCGCGCGCGTCTCAACACCATTCACACGGCGCCATCGTCAAAACGTCCCTCGCGGTCGTTCGCGCGCGCGTCTCCATCGACGCGGCGCGCGACGCGATGACGACCACCTCTCGCGTCGAAGACGCCTCCACGGCGTCGGCGTCGGCGTCGCTGTTGCGCGGCGGCGACGCGCGCGCGTCGAGACATCACCGCGGGCCCGCGGTGGATTTCGTCGTCGCGCGCGCGTGTCGCGCGCTCGGTACCGTCGCCGTGGGACTCGGGGCGGCGATGATCGGTGCGCAGGCGTTCGCGTCGTCCTCGGGACGGGAGAGCGCGCGCGGAACGGCGCTCGGGGTGGCGAAAGGGGTGAATTTACTCGTCGGCGAGACGACGTTTCCGCGAACCACCAAACTCGTGCCCACGGATGGCGAGGACGGCGCGTACCAGCGCTCGAGAGAGAATTGGAACCTGTATCACGTCGGTGGGGACGCGGATTTACGACGCGCGCCGGCGTACGATTTCGAAAAGTGGCCGACGAATGAGTTATCCGAGGCGGTGCTCAAACTGCGCGCCAAGGACGCGGCGGCGTACGACGCGTTCGACGCCGTGCACGTCGAGTTCGATCGATTGAAAGCGGACATGATCAACGCGAGGAAGGACATCGGACCGTCGCTCGGCGCGCTTCACGCGTGGATCAAGGCGAAAGAGGCTGGTGAATCGTCTATGATCACGGCGACGAAGGACGCGTACATCAACTCGCACTGCGGACCGCCGAACGAGTTTGATTCCTTCATCTTGAGCTTTTTGTTGCGCGGACCGAAAAAGTGGGACGTGTTGTTCCTCGATAGAGGCGAACGAGGGGTGAACGCGACGAATTGGAGGCATCCGGAGGCGGTGTTTACGAATAAAGCGTGGGAAAAGCCGTACGTCTTGTATAAAAACACGGCGGCGGTGGTCGGCGAGAGTTTACCGGCGACGTTTTTCATGGTGTCCAAGAGCTTTTTGACGCGATTAGACGCGAATTTGAAGGCACAGCCGCTCACGAGCGTCGATTGGTGGTTGAATCGTCTGTGCGAGACGGGGGCGACGACGTGCTTTTCTTACACCGCGGAGAATTGGTACGACGGGATGACGTCGGAGCGCAAGAGTCGCGCCGTCGAGCCGACGTCGCGCGCACCCATCGTGGACGTCAAGCTCCAACAACTCAGGAACGCGCGAAGACAGAAAGCGATCGCCAAAGATGAAAAGTACAGCGCGGCGGAAGAGGCGATCGAGCGCGCGGCGAACGCGAAAGCGAACGCGAGAGCGAACGCGACGAACGCGACGGAGAGCGCGACGACGGAGAGCGCGACGCCGGAGAGCAAACTCGGCGCGACGCGTCGTCCGGAACTCGTCGCCGCGGACACGCGCGTCCTCGACCGAGACGTCGTCGAGACGCTCATGTAAACGTATAGCCGGCGCGTAATCGATTCAATCGCAACGCTAAAAATCTTCATCCGTCTCGTCGTCCCACTCCAGCGGCACCTCCCCTCGCGCCTTCCCCATGATGGTGCTCACGACGATGGGCACGTTCTCCTTAAACTCGGCGAATCCCCAAAACGATCCCTCGCGTCTCGGATCCCAGCTCGCGCTCAGCACCCCGTACGATATGCCGACGACCGCCGCGCCGAACGTCGCCGTCGACGCCGTAAAAAACACCCACGACGGCACATCGATGCCCCTCACCGCCTTGGCGTAGTAAAACGCCGGTCCCGTCGCGAAACCAAAAATCAACGGCGTCCCGCAAAAGACGCCGACGCGCTCGAGCATGCGGTCGGTGACCACTTGCGGAAGTCCCTGCCGCTGTCGCGCGGCGTACTTGGTCTCGAACGCCTCGCGCGCCGCCGCCTCCTCGCGCGCCTCGGTCCGCGCCCGCGCGCGAACTTTCGCGAGCTTTTTCGCGTCGTACGCGGACGAGCGCGACGAGCGCGCGCTCGATTCGAGACGCTCGATGGCGCTCGCGTCGTCGTCGTCATCGCCGTCGGCGCGGCGTCGACGCGAGCTCGAGCGGTTGTAGTCGCCCGTTCGCGCGCGAGAGTTTCGACCCTTGGCGTGCAGGACGACGGCGCGGCGCGAGGACGACGGCGCGGCGGTGGAGACGACGGAGACCGTCATGGTGTGCGGATAACGCGACCTCGCGGGACGGGGACGAGGGGACGAGGGGACGAGACGCGGGACGGGGAGGCGCGGGTGGGGGAGGACGGTGGAGAGAGAGAGAGAGATGGACATCACGAACGTTTTCGTTTGCTAGATCGTCTGGTCCTCGCGGTGGGCGCGGTGTCGTCTTTGTTTTTCTTTTCCTCGGCGGACTCGGCGGCGAGCGCGTCGAGCTCGCTGGCGCTGCGTTGAAGAAATTGTCGAACGAATTCGTCCCCTTGCGCTGGATCGGTGTTGAACTCGCTCACGAGTCTGGCGAGATCGCTCGAGTATTGGCGAGACATCCGACGCGACTTGGTCGGGCTGAGACCTTGGACGTTGGGCTTGGGAATGGACTCGAAGAGCTTTTGAATCTCCGGCGGCACGGCGCCGGCGGATGTCGTCGGGGGGAGCATGGGCGTCGGCGCGCGAGGCGGCGGCGGTGGCATGACGGCGGTGGCCGCGCCAGATTTCCCGCGCACGTAACTCTCGAGGAACGGCGTCGGTTCCGGTGGCAGCGTCTCGCTCGACGGTACCTTGAGCGGCGTTCCGCGAGGGAAACCGGCGGGAGACGTCGAGCTCTCGCCTTCGTACACGCCGGCGAATTGGTGGACGCTCACGCCG
>MDTE01168420.1_pt1 | contig 21816 bp, 18 predicted proteins | sample 811231 | NCBI WGS metagenome assembly MDTE01 (sample SAMN05326651, study PRJNA326480) | marine metagenome | isolation source: seawater | place: Indian Ocean: Red Sea | collected 2010 | reverse complement strand
TGTTTATAAGAAATAAACATTATTTAGTTCGTCCAGATTATTTTAGAGATTTTCTTAAATACACCAACTTGAAAAATATAAATGATTCTTACTCAAAAAAACAATTCAATAGTATTGTTGAAATAGGTTGTGGTTATGGGTCTAAACTATTAGATATACCTAGATCAATACCAAAATTAAATAAATTGAAATTATTAGGTCTTGATATTTCTGAAAATGGTCTGCTGATAGCTGAACATTTTGCTAATAAATATAAATATAACTTATCAACATTCAAATTTGACTTTAGATCCCAAAAAATTAATAACCTAAATTTAGGATTAGATCAATCATTAATACTTTCTAATTTTGCACTTCATTATTATAAAAATTTTTCAATAAGAAATATAGAAGAGTTTATTAATTCAGGAATCAATTCTGGAATTCATTTTGAACCTTGTACAAAATTAATATCGAGATTAAAGGATCAATATTATGGTAAATTATGCAAGAATTATATTTATTTAAATGACTATACGAAATCTATATCACATGCATTTATAGAAGCTGCCAGAAAAAATATTATTAATCTTAATATTGATGAGAATATAATTGGTCATGGGCTTCTACCTGGTTCCTTAATAACATGGCAAAAAATATGAAAATTAAAAAAAAATATGACCTAATATATGTTGGTACTGGTCCTATTTTGATTCTTGACGCGTTAAATGAAACCTTAAAAGGTAAAAATGTAATTATGGTTGATAGCTCAGCAAGAATTGGAGGTGCATGGAAACTTTTAGATATACATAATTTAAAAGGGTTAGAAAATGCAGTTCATTATTTAATGCCCAATAAATCTGGTTATGATTTCTTAAAAAATTATCTGGGTATTGAACTTTTAAAGCCTAAAAAAAAATTTTATGCTATTAAATTTTTAAATTTTCATACAATATTATCTACATCTAATATTCTAGGAAAACTTTCAAATAATTTAATAAAAGAGATTAGAAGCGATAATTTTATATTAGAAAGATTTATAAAAAATATTTTAAAAAAAGACTCGGCTTCTAATGCAAAATACCCCAAAAAGGGATCTAAAGAGATATTAAACAAGCTATCAAATCTCTTAAAAAAAATCGAGGTTGATATTCTACTTAATACAAAAATTAATGAAATAATTATCAACAGTGAGAACGTATTATCTATTAATACTGATAATGGATTTATAAATGCAAAAAAAATTATAATTTCACATGGTTTTATACCATCTTCTATTCAAATAAATAATAAAAAAGTTAAGGTTGAAAAAAAATTATTTCCGCGGCCATCACTTCATATTATTTATGAAACCCAAAAAGATTTCTCAATAAAAAAACTCTTAAAATTTTCCCAAATAATTTTTCCTCCTGATTCATTTATCAAATATATTCATGAACTAACTCAATATATTAATAGAAAAGAAGAGCAACAAAAAACATATGCTATAGTTATTGCTTTGAAACATGACCTAGAAAATAATATTGATACGCATAATAAAGTAATCTCAATTCTAGAAGAATATAATATTATTCCTAAGAAGGAATTTATAAAAAAAATAAATTTCTTTTGGCAAGACATTTTTTTGCCACTAATTTCCACAGAAGATTTAAATTTTCTCGAAGAAAAAAGTAATGGAATTATAAAGGGTATGCAAACAGAGGAACTGAATTCTTGCATTGGTTTACATCAAGAAAAATGGTTAAACTTAAAAAGATTTTTAGAAAATAACAGAAACTATGAAAAATAAAAAATTGAATGTATAAAAAAAAATAATGACTACCAATTCGTAGTAAGATTATCTGAAGACTAGTTTAATCAAATGGAAGAGAAGAGTCACAAAAGAATTAAGACCCAAGATTATTACCATCCAAGTGTTCTAATACTTATTGAGAGATTAGAAGAAACAAAATTTTCAAATATTTGTCTATGTGGATTTGGCGATATTATGAAATGGTTATCAAGAATTTTAAACGATAAAAAATATAATATAGAATTAACGGATACTAGAAAAGAGTTTTTTAATTATGAATGCGGAGATAAAAAAGTAAAAGACATTAGAGATATAAATTTAACTAAAGATAATTTAATAATAATTTGTTCAGATGATCCTTTCTCTATTAAAAAGCATATAAGCTTTATCTCAAAAAATCTTCCTATTGAGGTACCTGTGATCTATGACACAAATCCAAAATTTAATCCTCTCAGGCAAGATGAGCCATTTAGAACAATAATATCTAAAGCCGAAAAAAGGGCAAAATCAATGATTAAGGATGAACAATTGTTTGATCTAATACAATTAATTAAATTAACAAAAAATATAAAAGGTAAAGTTGTTGAATATGGAAGCTTACATGGAGGCTCGGGAGCAGTAATAGCTGAAGCAATTAATTTTTATGGTACGAAAAATTTATATTTATTTGATACATTTTTTGGAATCCCAGAATCAGAATATGGTTTAGACTATAGATGGACTAATTCCTTTTCAAATAATTCCTATACAGAAGTAAGAGATGCATTTAATGATCTTAAAAATGTAACTGTTATAAAAGGAAATATAAAAGAAACTCATAAAGAAATAGATGGACCATTTAGTTTTGCATACATAGCAAGTGATACTTTTGAATCAGGTAAGTATTTGATGGAATATGTTTGGCCAAGATTATCCTCAGGAGGAATAGTTCATACATGCGATTTCGGTTCATATCCTAATTGCTTACCCCTTACATTACTTCTTGAAGAATTTGAGAAAAACAATCCAGAAGTTGTTTCTTATCGAACTGCCTCAGCTGGTATATATTTTGTTAAGCCATAGTTTTACGTAATTAACAGCCCTTCCCAATTGTTATGTACTTTTCAGTTAAATCTTGATTTATTGTGGAATTAGAAGTAAAGCCTTCTAAATAATTAGAACCCGAAGTTAATTTTTCTTGGTAAATATTTTTAGAATTTAATTCATATGAATCTTTCATAACATCATAATTCCAATACGATTTGTTATGAAAACTATTTACCACATAATCAAGAGACAATTTGTCTATTGACAACCATTCGCATAAGAGATCAGTATATAGAGGTTTATTAAAAATATATTTTCTTATTATTTTTAAACCTTTTTTCTTATCAATTCGTTTATGTCTTATTTCTCTCGAAACATGATCGACAACTTTACTATAACCGTGCTTTAAGAACTTAAGATAATCATGTATTTCCATATAATTATAACAATCTACGAAATCATAAGTATCAAAAGTTCTATTAAATTCTCTTGATTTATAACCATAAATTTCAACCATCATCTCATGCTGAGTCTTTGGATCCCATGGAATATAATTACTCAAATAAATTCCTCTTATTCCATTAAGATTAAGCAAATGATCATCAGGATATCTATACTGCCAAATATCAGCATCATTTATAGTATTAAGATTATCTATTAAATCATCCGCTTCATATCCAAATAAATCATGATTATGTCTATATCTCCTAGACATTTCAACTTCATGTTTATGAGAAAACATGCCTACCTGTTCAATACCTTGATGAGCACCCCAAATTATCAGTGGGATTTTATGACTTATAGCAGTTTGCACAGGGAAAACTGTTTGGCCGGCTATACAATGCCAATAAATGTTTCCAAATCTTCTCAAAGTTTCTCTTGTGATTTTTTTTACTGAGTTTGGATTTACATTTTGTATTAAAATATCGCAGTTAAAACTTGTCCTCAAATTAGTTAAATTTGATATTCCTATTGGCGTATTAAAATATTTATTGTAATTAACTAAAAGGGGATTCAAACCCAATATATTTTTTACGGTATGAACTATAAAGAAGGAATCATTTCCTCCAGTTACTGGAACAATACAATCATAATTACCTTTTTTGGATTTATATTGAGATACTAATTTTCGTAATAAAGAGAATCTATAATCCCAATCTAATTCATATTTTTCTTCATGAATAGTACAACCTGAGCAAATTCCATTTTCATCAAAAGTGATGCCTAATGGATGATTAGAAGTATAAAAACATTTTTTACAAGTAATGATTTTTCTTTTATTCATGAATTAAATTTCTTTATTGAAAAATTCTTTTCTTAATTTTTTTGATTTTATTTTTTGCTTTAGAGATTGAACAGCATGTTCTTTATAATTTAAAGTATTCCCTAATGCAATACCAGCACATTTTTCATTTTTCAATAAATTATTTATGGAGTTTATATCAGTAAGTCCTCCTGTGAAAATTAATTTTGAGTTTAAGATACTTAATTTTTTAGCTAAATTAATATTAAAACTATTTATTCCACCGTCATTATTTCTATCTATACAATAGATCTCTGAAAAATATCCCATATTTAAAAATTCCACAAATTCTCCTGTAAATTCAATATAAGATTCTTTTTTATTATTAAAAATATATAATTTTTCATTTTTAATAAACAAATTCAGAGATGCAATAAGCGCTTGAGAACCTAAATTTAAAGATATTTCTTTTACCTTATTAGGAGTAAAAAGTAAGTTTTCCAAAACTATTCTTTCAGCACCACTTTTTATTACTTCTTTTGCTTCAAATTCATTTCTTATTCCTCCTCCATACGCAATCGGTGTAGATAATGCTGATTGATAAATCTTTTCTAATAAATTAAAGTCAGGTCCAAGATTTTTCTTTGTCCTATCAATAGATAAAAGAATTATTTCATCAATACCCCATCTCTCTAAATTTTTTATAACTATTGCAGGATCACCAATCGGCAAATATTTTTTATATCCAAAAGATTGGACAACTAAATCTTCTTTAATAATAACTGATGCAATAAGTCTTTTTTTTAGCATTTTTCAAATCAAAATATCAATACATTTTTTTAAAAATCTATGACCAATAAGTTGACTCTTTTCAGGATGAAATTGAATCCCAATTAATTTTTTCTCAAAAATCAAAGATGAAAATGAAGATCCTTGATATTTAGTCTCAAACAAGGTTGAATTATCCATAAATGGAATAGCATATGAATGATTGAAAAAGAAATCACTTTTAATTTCAACGAAATCATTAAAGTTTTTATGATTCTTATTTAGTTTGATATTATTCCAACCGATATGAGTGCCTTCATTATTTAGTCTTTTAACGTTAATATTAACTAAACCCAAACCATTATTTAAACCATTTTCTGATGAAGACTTTGCCAAAAGTTGCATACCTAGACAAATTCCTATTATTGGTTTGGAATAGAAATGCCAATCAACAATAAATTTATTCAAACCTGTTTCATTTATAGCTTGCATAGCTGGAGAAAAAGCACCCACCCCAGGTAAAAGTATCAAATCAGAATTAGATAAAACTTCTTGACTCTTAGATATTTTCACATTGAAACCAATTTTTTGGAGCACCTTCTTTAATGAATTATGATTGCCAATCCCATAATCAATTATTCCAATATTTTTTTTCATTTTTTCCCAATCCCTACAGAAAATTTAGGTAATATTTCTTTATCGCAAATATCAAATAAATCTCTATTAACAGATTTAAGCACATGGTCCCAAAAAAATTTGACAGAGATCCCAACATAAGAACAAAAAGAATCAATGTATTGTTTATCACAGACACCATCATATTCAATACAAAGTTTTATTCCTTGTTCTCTGGATAATAAACCATTGCGAATCTGCTCATTAACAAAATCCGTGGCCCTACCAAAACCAAATTTATAGTACTTTATCATCTGATTTAGATTAACCCAATCTTCATCTAGTGAACTTACTTTTGAAAAATCCCCAGTTTGATTGACTAACTCTGTTCTTGGCTCTAGGCCATATACACATGAAAATAATCCATTATTGATTAGGCTCCAATCTTTCCAGAAGTAACCCAAATAAATAATTTGAACATTTGCATTAATTAACTCTTGCGAGTCAGGATACTGAAAGGATAATAAATCTTTATCCTCAAAACCTACCTCTTTTAGCCATGATAAATCACCACCAGCAACCGTATTACCATGGATAAGATTATTACCATCAAAACCATGTTTTCCAACCGTCTTGAGATCACCTAATTGGAGGCCAGGATTTTCTCCCCACATTATTAGTGGTATATCATATTTTAGAGCTAATCTAGGCACTGAACTTATTAAAGCTATTTCGGTTCCTTTTGCCCAATTTGTAAACTGCATAAAGCCCTCAAGAACAATCTTTTTCCATGTCATAGGCTGAGGGGAGGTATAAATGACATCAAATCCTAAATTTATTAAATTAGAGATATTATCGACACCCTTTTGAGTAACTTGTTGAGGAGGGTAACCTAAACAAACTAATAGAGGATTCAGATTTAATTTATCTCTTACCCACAAAGCTTGTCTCGTACTATCTTTCCCTCCACTAACACCAATAATACAATCAAAAAAACCTTTTTTTCTAAAAGTATATTTTCTTACCAAATTTTTAAGAAGATCAAACCTTTCATCCCAATCTACATTTTTTAGACTCTTAAAGTAATTACATGCTGGACATAATCCTGATTTAGTGAAATTGATATTTGGTCTTGTATCAGGCTGTAAGCATTCTTTGCAATACTTCATAAATATATCAATTTATTATTTTAGATATCTTGATTTAATTTATTAATTATGCCATATTCCTAAAATAAAAAATAGATTTCTAACAAGATTGGATATTTATTTGAGATGATTTTTCATATATTTTTAAATAATTTCAGTTTTTTTATGTATAAACCTTAAATAATTAAATTCATTCATAAATTTTTATTTATAATAAATATCTTAAACATAATTATTTTAAATTTTTTCTGAAGCTTAATCTATGCAGATAGATAAAAAAAATATATTATTCTTAGGATATGATAATAATGAAACAATCTTAATCAAATTTTTGAGATCTAAAGGTTATAAAGTCCAAATTGAAAAAGATAAATTATTTAAAAAACCTAAACATGATTTGATTATTAGTTTTGGTTATAGGCATATAATAAAACAACAAATTTTGGAAGATAAAAACATAAATATCATAAATTTACATATATCCTTTTTACCTTGGAATAGAGGAGCTCATCCTGTGTTTTGGTCTTTTTATGATAATACGCCTCTTGGAGTTACAATTCATCTAATTGATAAAGGAATTGATACAGGACCAATTCTATTTCAAAAAAAAATAAGTATAGATCCAGTTAAATATACATTTAGAGATGTTTATAAAAATTTAGTAGATGAAATAGAAAATCTTTTTATAAATAATTTCCAGAAAATCATTTCAAAGAAATATGAAATTAATTATCAAAGTAATTTAGGGAGCTTCCATAGATCAAAAGACTTGCCAGAAGAATTTAAAGGCTGGGATTCCAATATTTATGATGAAATAAATCGATTAAAAAAAGTAAAAAGTTTTTAAATTTATGCTTACTAAAATAATTTCAATTTACTAAAACCGAGCAAAAAAGAGTCTTTTTAGTTTTTAATTTATATAGTAACTTAATATAGGTGAGATAAGATTATTAATGAAATGTTAACTAAAATAAAAATTATAATTATTTTTCATTTTAAATTAGTAAGAGAATAGTGAAGAAAAACATTATTTTAAGATGCGATGCTTCATTGAATATTGGTAGTGGGCACCTGATGCGTTGCAGATCCTTAGCAAGAGCCTTAAAAGAGAGATCTATAAATCCAATATTTATCTGCAAAAAAAATAAGGGTGATCTTATTAAGATAATCTCAGAGGAATTTGATACAATAAGCCTAAAAAAACAATTCGATAATAATCAATCATCAGAAGAATACGAATCTTGGTTAGGAAGCACTCAAGAATTTGATGCCAAACAAACTCTTGATGAAATATATAAAAATAGAATAAGTAATATTTTAGCTGTCATCGTAGATCATTATTCTTTAGGAGTAGAGTGGGAAAATTATGTCAAAAATGGATTAGAAGATTTTCAAAATAAAATCCCTACTAAGATAGTAGTCATTGATGATTTATTTAATAGAAAGCACAATTCAGATATTTTAATAGATCAAACATTTACTAAATATATTTCTATTGATAATTATCAAAATTTAGTTAATGAAAAATGTTTAAAACTCCTTGGACCTTCATATTGTATTTTAGATAATAAATATTTATCTTTAAAAAAAAATACAAATATAAGAAAAAAAATAAAGAGAATCTTAATCTATTTTGGGGCTTCAGATAAAGACAATTATACATTAGAAATTATAAATATTATCGCAAATAAAAAATATTCCAAATATATGTTTAAGATTGTAATTAGTAAAGAAAATAAAAATTTCAAAAAAATTTCAAAAATTTCAGATTTATTTCCATGGATTAATATTCAAAAACCTTTGAATAGCTTAGCCGATTTAATATTAGAATCTGATATGGCAATAGGAGCAGGAGGGACCAATACTTGGGAAAGGTTAATATTAGGTTTACCTTCTTTAGTAATTCCAATTGCTAAAAATCAGCATTACATATGCAAAAATTTGAAAGATATAAATCTAATTAAGGTCAAAAATAAAGAGGAAAATCTTGAAAAATGGATTGACTCATCTTTAAAATTTATGAATAAAAATATCGAAAAAATAAGTGGAGATTCTATGGTACTTGTTGATGGATATGGTACATCAAGAATATGTAATTCAATACTGGGTACTTATGGTCCTTTAAAACTTAAAAAAATCAAAAGAATTGACAAATCATTATTATTTAATTTAACTAATGGAATTTGCACAAGAGAAAATAGTTTTAATAAAAAACAAATAACAATTAATACTTATTCTGAATGTTTTGATAAAACATTTGATAATAAAAATAATTTAATTTATATTGCTTATTGTATTAACGATTCTCCAGTTGGACAAATAAGATTTGATATTATTGATGAAAAATGCTATTTAGATTTTTCTATAGATAGAACTTATAGAGGAAATGGTTTTGGACATGAGATAGTTAAAAAAGGAATCCAAAAGATAAAAAAAACAAATCTTAATTTTAAATTTATAATTACTGAGGTTCTAAAATCAAATATTGCTAGCATAAAAATTTTTAGAGACTTTGGATTCTATGAAAAATATCAAAACAACAAGGAATCTATAAGTTTCTACAGAGAAATTAAACTTTAAAAGTCATAAAAAGTTTTTTTGATTAAAATAAGATTTAAAAATTTTTTTAATAAGAAAATAAGAATCTTTTTTATTTATGTATAAAAATTTCAAAAGTAAATTATCTTATTTTTGTGATCCTTTATAGTAATTCACTATCCATGCATTATCCTTGGTCAATAAATTTTTTATATTTTTTTTACCAATGAAATAACATCCACAAGCTATATCAATATTCCATTTATCATCACAAAGAAAATCTAATAATTTTGCAAATCTTCCAAAAATTAGTCTAATTAAAATTCCCAAAAATTTAGATCTGAATAATCCTGCAGCGGTATAACTTGCTATAAATAGAAGAGATGAAAAAGCACCCTGATGAAAACCAGATTTAAGTTCAATAAAATCACGAAATAACCATCTATGCCCAGAGTGTGTAAATCTTGTGAAATCATATGCTCCTTCATGAACAGATTGTAAAAATGGAGTTTCAGAGTAGACTATTGCGTCATTTTTCATTACTCTGAAAATCTCTTGTACAACTTTATTAGGATCAATTACATGTTCTAATACTGCTTGGACAATAACAATATCAAAAATATTATCTTGGAAAGGTAAAAAATTTGCATCAGCAATTGCTGTAATATTTTCTGAAAAATAAACATCAATTGAGTGATATTCTATTTCATTTTTTTTACATTCTTTATATAATTTACGCATACCGTAGCCAACATTACCTCCACCAATCACCAATAATCTACTATTAACTTTTAAATTTTTTATTAAATAATTGATATTTTTTTCTGAAATACTATTTTTACCTTTAAAAATTAAAGAGGTAATATTTCTCATATATTTTGAAAATTTATTTAACCTTCTTAAACTACTGCCAAAATTTAATTTCCTACTTTCATTTTTTCTAAAAATACAACCCTCTTCTCCAAATGGGATTAGATTTGGAATACCATCTTCTATTTTAAAATAATTATCAAATTGATTACAACTTGGATTATTACATTTTAGTGAATTATTTACTAAAACCTTTTTAAAGGATTTCTTACAGCTTGGACAAACATACATAGATTTTTACTTTTTATCAAAAGATAAATAGGTTTATACTAAACAAATATTACCTATATATATCGATTTATTCATTAGGTTATTTATTTTCTTTTGATATAATTGACTTCTTTAAATAAAATAAAAAGATTAAAAAAGATATTCAAAGATTTCTCCTAATTTTAATTTATAAAATTAATATTGGATAAATTAATGAAATTACTTTTAGATTAGGGTCATTTTGAATGGGCATCACAATCATTATTTAACTAAATGTTATTAAGATACTATATTAACCATACAATTTGGGATGATATTTTTAATATACTACTATGATAAATAAGCTTCTTCATTCAAGGAATTATTTATAGTTCTCTTCTCAGGTTCTTATTTTATTAATTTTAAAAATATTATCCTCTGCTGATAAACTCTAAAAGAGAATATAACATCAGACTATTTGATTCCTATATGGAGATTTTATCCTTAATTTTTTGAATTATGAAATCTTTTATTGAACTTATTAAAATATATACAATTTTCTCAAAGTTCTGAAAAATAATGTTTGCATCAATTAATTTCAACGATTATTCTAATGAGAAATTTAATAATTCCAACTAAAGACTCAATAGTATTAAATTCATCTATTCCATTTTCTAATAATGATTAATTTATTAATTTTTATTTAAAATTATTAGTCAAACTTTACCATGAAAAATAAAATTAGAAAATCAAAAATAAGCACTAAAACCTTAAAATTAATTTCTATTTCAATTAGTTTTGCTTTCTCTTTTTTTATCCTGGAAATAATATCTCGTATTGCTCCTGCAACAGATGTATTCCCTTTAGAAAAACCATTAAAATGTGATTTAACTAAACCAATAAATTTAAAATGTTTACATCGTAGAAAACCATATATCAAAGGCACATGGTCTGCAGGAAAATTTAAAGCTTTTAATTCTACAGCATTTAAAGAAACAAATGATATTGGACAATTTAGTGATGTTGATTTTAAAGATTTTATTGCACCTCAGAAGAATAAGTTGAGAGTTGTCTCAATTGGAGATTCTTTTGTTGAGGCTTTGCAAGTAGAAAATAAATCCACATTTCATGGAAGATTGAATGCAAAAGAAACAACTCAAGGAAATCAAATAATATCAACTTCTATCGGTGCATCTGGAATGGCATTTCCTAATTATATTGCTAGCATAAGATACTTAAAAAATAATATTGACCTAGAAAAAATTGTTTTAGTAATCCCTATTATTAGCAACGATTTTGATCAATCATTTGAAAAATATGGAAATAGAGGAAGAAGAGGAGGACTAGGGCAATTTTATTTTCAAAAAGATTCTCAAAGTTTAAAATTTAAACCATTTAAATACAAGAATAATTTTTTACAAAAATCAATTAATTTTATACTAAAAAATAGTGCTCTTTCCCGTTACTTAATTTATAATTTAAGAATCGGAGAACAATTAAAACGAAATTTTATATTTCTAACTAATCAAACAAATAATAAGCCTGTTTTTGATGCTAATATTATTGAATCAAGCGAAGCTCAAACTCCATTAAGATATCAATATGGAAAATACGCTACAAAATATTTTTTAAGTAACATAAAGCAATTAAGAAAAACAAACTTAGAAAGAACAATGACAATTTTTGTTATTGATAGTAATAGAGAAAATATTTATCAAAATATAGAACCAAATAAATATTCATTTTTTGAAAAAATGCGTTCTTATTTTATTAAGAATGCGAACGATAATGGTTTTACTGTAATCGACATGCAAAAATTATTCGAAAATGATTATGCAATAAATAAAAAAAGATTTAATAGTATTTATGATGGCCATTGGAATGAATATGGGCACTTCTTTATAAGTGAAAAGATTTATAATAAGTTGAATAGTTTTAAATTCTAGTAACAAAAATAAATTATATAAAAGAAGCCTTTTTCATATTTTATTTCTCTTCAATACTAATTTTATTGCTATGAGTATTTTAGTCTCTATAGAATTTTTTCTTTACTTAATAATAATACTTTGATTACTAATTTAAAAAAATTTAAAAATGTGATTTAATATTGGTAATTTTAAAAATATTAAAAACAAAAAACTATTTTTATATTGATAGTTTTTTCAAGATTTTCTAATAAATAAATATCTTTTTTTTGAAATCCTAAGAGGTAAAAAATCCTTTAGTATTCCTTTTGCTAAATTTCTTCTTTCATAATAAGGATTATTAGATAACTCTAATAAGATCATATTAAATTTATCAAGATTTAAACTATTAATTATGTTATTTAATAATTCAATAACTGAAATTCCATATAAATCGGCATCTATAAATAAAAATCCAGAATTATCCGAAGAGTCTTTATAAAAATCTTCAATAACTATTTTAGATTCCACAGAAGCTTTATCTCCTGCAAAATCATTCAATAAAATTAAATTATCATTATATTTATCTTTTAAAGGTAGTAAATAGTTTTCAAAATAATTTTTATCAGGCTCTATAGACAAGACTTTAGTATTTTTTTTATTTTTTTTATAGAAAATTTTCTCGCATATTTTACTAGTGAAATAACCATAAGCTGCTCCAATTTCAAGGACTATTTCAAATTTGTATAGTGGAATAAAATGAATTAATAATGAAGTATCTAATTCGTAAATATTATAGTCTCTTTGCTTTAAAGTATTTTTTACAAATAGTTTAGGATTGAAAATAGAATCACTTAATTTCGTTTTTTTTATATTTTCATTAGATTTTTGATAGAAGCCATTATGATTTTTTTTTAAAAAATAATCATAAAAAGTAATTAAGTATGTTATGAGAAAAAATATCTTACATCTATCCAAAGTTGAAATAATTAAAGTAATTATTTTAATAGAAAAAGATCTAATAAATTTATTAGAAAGATTTTGCTTTAAAAATAACATTAATTCCCCAAATAAAGTTCTATTAGATAGCCTAAATCTAAATAATATCATTATTGAGAGACTTTTTTTTTAACTTATAAATTTAGTTTTATATAAAAAATACTAATATAAATAAAATTTTTATAGAGTTAAACCAAGAGTCTATATATCGAATTCAATAGACTATTTTCCATTATTTAAATTTCTCAAATTATATTTGCTAAAAGTTAATAAAAACAATGGGTAGAAATATAATATTGCTACAATATTTTGTTTAAATCTAATAGTTGCTCCTGGATTGAAAATACCGAATGGATAATGTGCGCAAAGTATAAGAATAAGAGATGGTAGAAAAATAAAAAAATATGAGAATCTTAATTTAAAATCTTTTTTAGACCTCAATATTAATTTTATATTAATTATTGGGATCAAACTAATAGCTATGATTCCTTCTAAAAAAGATGGAATATATTTAGGATTTTCTAAGATTTCTAAAGGAGTAAAGCCAATAATAGAGGTTGGTATACCCCAAAAAAGATTAGAAAATATATCTTTAATACTTAAAAAACCAACATCCCATCTTGTAGTAGTTGCATTTGGAAAAAGTGTAAAATATTCTGAAGATTTTAAAAAAATATTAATTATTGCATTCGAAGAAAAATCTTTTAGAACTCCAAATGTTATCAATAACAACAATAAAAAAATAGAGGAAAAGACATAAAGGTAATTTTTAAATTTTATTTTAACTAGATCTTCATTTTTCAGTATTGGAATTATTAGAATTGTAAGTATGAGAATCCAAAAATATGATATTGCATAATGAAGTCTATAAAATGCGAATAAAAATGATAATATTACCGTAATTGAAAATGTATAAATACTAATCTTTTCATATAGAAATTTAGCAAGAAAAAATACAATGATAAAACTTATTGGGATTGTGATTGACTCCTTTGAGGCAATTGACTGCCAGACCCAATAATGTGGTAGAAAAATAGAAATCAAAAATATATTTTTTGGAATATATTTCCAATAAGAATATATAAGCTTAAATATTGTACATGTTGTTAAAATTGGAAATATATAAGTTGCAAAATAAGAGCCAAAAATTGAGCGAAGAAATTTAAAAATAGTAAAAGTTAGATTTGTTCTAGATAATGTCCATGCTTCTCCCGCATTATTTTCGCCTTGAAAGCCCATATAGAATCTTTGATCACCAATAACCCCAGTTAAACTAATATAAAAATTTTGAACTATAAAACAAATTATCAAACATAATGAAATAGATAAGATAAACCAAAAAAACTCTTTTTCTTTGTATTTAACGAATATGGTTTGGATATGTTTTTTTAATTTCATTAAAAGTTAAATTTAGAATACATTTCTTTTTTATTTCTGATGGATCTCATTCAGAAGAAATTCAGAAACTATTTTTGCGATAATAAAATTTCCCTTTTTATTATGATGCCTATAATCAGTTAATAAATCCAAATTCTGATTCAAACTATTCTCTTTAGAAATATCAAAACAAAAGCTTAGTTCATTACAAAATTTCCTCAGAAAGTAATACATGTAATTTAAATTTACGAAATATTTTTCGTCAATTTTGGAAAGTATTGCTTTATTTTCATTATCACTACTATATATTTTCTTAACAAAATCATAGTCGATATCAAGACCAAAAGTAGGCTGTAAAAAAACCAAGTATTTTGAATTCCTAGATTTAGCAACAGCGTACATTGCTAAAACATTATTTCGCCATATTTCAGCTGATCTTTTAAAATTAATTTTATTTTGATTAGAAATAACATTATCAAATTTTTTATATAGTGTTAAGTCTTTATTCTTAAATGGGAAATAGTCATTAAATTTATTTTTTATGTAAGTCAGAAGAATATAAGTATTAGTTTCTCGTATATCAAAACATATATTCTTACAAAGATAATAATTATTAACCCTTATTTTATTATTTTCAAGTCCTTGTAAAACCATCTTTGAGGCATATAAATTTTCAAAATTTCCATATAAATGATTTGAGTTAAAATAATATTCATTTAATCCATTAAAGCTTATTATTACTTCAGGCAAATCTTGTTGCAAAAATAAAAGCATCCTTAAAAGCTCTTGAGAACTAGTAGCCCCTCCAACTGCAGCATTGTAAATAACTAAATTTAGACTACTTTTTTGTGACAAAATTTTTCCTAATTGATCAGGCCATGTTCCTTCAAATCCTGAATACCTACTTCCAAGAGGATCAGAAGTTGAACCCCCAAGAATTAACAACTTAAAATCTTTATTTCCTTGACCATATGTTTTTTCTGTGAAAACTTTATTTTTTGAAGTTGAGGATTTTGCGTTTTGATTTTTTAAAAAATCATTAAAAATATGACTATTACTTACAGATGGATGAAACTGAAAATTCCACGGTTCTGGAATTTCTTTCCCTAAGATTTGAAATTTAAGTATATCCCGAGATTTAAGAAATAAAAAAGAAAATAATTCTATACTGAGAAATACAAATATTAATATAGATAAATTAACATAACCTATTTTTAATAAATTGAAAATTTTTATTCGTTTTTGAGATTTTAAAAATTTAATTTTTGATATTCACAACTTTAGTTTAATTTTAGAATATCTTTATTATGATCAATTTCTAAATTGATTATCTGAAATAAATTACACTTCATGAATATCTTAATTTATATTTAATGAACATAAATAATAGATTTTAATAGAAACTTAAGTATAGACTTACTTATTTGTTCAAACAGTCAGTCATTTAAAAAATAGAATAAATAAATGGCGCAACTACAGAACCTTGTGTAAAAACAATAAGAGCCCCCATTAGGATAATGGTAATTATTAATGGAGCTAGCCAATATTTTTTTCTTATTTTCAGGAAATCCCAAATATCAATGATTAACTCTATAAATGAACTCATAATTAAAAAATTCTAGTAAGGTCAATATTAGTTTTTTTTCTAATTTCTTTGTAAGTATTAACTCTTACATCCTTAAGTCTTAAAGGATCATAGCCAAAAATACGCATAATAAATGCTAAAGGAAGAACTATTAAAATAAAAACTAAACCTAGTATTATTCTACTATTTATCCAACCTAATAGAAAACCTAATTTCATCCAAAATTTGTAAGGATAAAGAAGTAAATATGGGTTAATTAAACCTATTAAAAAAAGAGGCAGCCCAATCCATAAAGTCCAATATCGAAAGTAATGACTGAATATAAGAGGTATCAGCCACCCTATAAAAAAAGGTAATCCTAAACCTATTAACAATCCAAATTCTCTTAGTTGTTTTTTAGAAATCCTTGTTTGCATAATTAATCAAGTTCAAACTTCTCTTTCCAAGTTTCATCTTTCTCTATTGATGGTTGTTTACTTTTTAAAAGTAATTGATTTTGTAATACTAATATATCCATTTCAGTTCTCATAAAACATCTATATGCATCTTGAGGCGTACAAACTATTGGTTCTCCACGAACATTAAAAGAAGTGTTGACAATAGTTGGGCAACCCGTCCTTTTTTTAAAAGCTCTGATTAATTCGTAATATCTAGGATTAGTATTTTTAGAAACAGTTTGAACCCTTGCCGAATAATCAACATGAGTTATTGCAGGCAAAGATGATCTTGAAACATTTAATTTTTCAATTCCAAAAAGTTTTTTTTCTTTATCTGTCATTTCATCACAAAGTTCTTTTTTTACTTTTGCAACTAATAACATGTAGGGGCTTTTATTATCAATTTCAAATTGTTTAGCGACATCCTCTTCAAGTACTGAGGGGGCAAAGGGACGGAAACTTTCTCTAAATTTAATTTTTAGATTCATTACGCTTTGCATTTTTTTATTACGTGGATCGCCAATAATAGATCTACCTCCTAAGGCTCTAGGTCCAAACTCCATAGGGCCATTAAACCAACCTATTACCTTTCCATTATCAAGAAATTCCGCTAGTTTATCAAAAAGTTTATTATCTTCATATGTATCAAAAGGTGCTTTAATTTTTCCTAAATAATTTATTATTTCATCATTAGAAAATTCACATCCTAAATAAGACCCTCTCATAGAATCATCAGGATTTACCTTCCTTAATGCCTTCGAATTTTCATACCATGCAAGAAGTGCCGCTCCCAGCGAATTTCCGGCGTCTCCACTTGCAGGCTGAATCCAAATATTTTTAAATATATTTTCTTTTAACAATTTTCCATTCGCGACACAATTCAATGCTACTCCCCCAGACATACATAGATTTTCCGCGCCAGTTTCTCTTTGAATTGATCTTGCAATTTTTAAAATTACTTCTTCTGTAACAACTTGAATAGATGCTGCTAAATCCATATGAAATTGAGTTAAATCTGTTTCACTTTTACGTGGTGGTGATCCAAATAATTTATGGAATTTATTACTTGTCATTCTTAATCCTCTATGATATTTGAAATAACTCATATCTAATCTAAAAGTCCCATCATTTTTAATATCAATAAGATTATCCTTTATTTTTTTTACATAATTTGGTGACCCATATGGAGCTAGCCCCATAAGTTTATATTCCCCAGAATTAACTTTAAAGCCACAATAGTAGGTAAAAGCAGAATAAAGTAATCCCAAAGAATGTGGAAAGCTTATTTCCCATAGTGGTTTTATTTTATTATTTTCACCTATCCAAGTTGATGTTGTTGCCCATTCTCCTACTCCATCCATACATAAAATAGCGGCTTTTTTAAATGGACTGGGATAAAAAGCAGAAGCAGCATGTGATTGATGATGTTCTGAAAACAGTAATCTAGGTATTTCTCTACATCTCTCTCCCTTAAGTTCTTCTTGTAAAGCTATGAATTTCTTTTTTAAATCTGATTTCAAGAAAAGCTTCTCTTTTATCCAAACCTGCATTGCAGCAATAAATGATCTAATACCTCTTGGAGCTGTTCCTAAGTACGTTTCTAATAATCTTTCAAAAGTCAATAAAGGCTTTTCATAATAAATAATAGAATCAACGTAACTTAAATCAATAGATTGAGAATTCAAGCAATATTTAATTGCATTTTTTGGGAAAGCTGAATCATGTTTTTTTCTTGTGAACCTCTCCTCTTGGACCGCAGATAGAATTTCTCCATTACATATCAACGCTGCAGCACTGTCATGGTAAAAACAAGAAATTCCTAAGATATATTTTTTGATAGCTTAAATAGTAATTATATTCGTGATAATCATATTAAAAATAATTTATTTATGTCAATAAATTAATTACTAGTACCAAATTGTTTGAGAAAAAGTTAGATACTATTCTTTAAGTGGATAGCTTTTTCAAATCCAGCTGGGCACATAAAAAGTATCCAACATAGAGCAATCACGTCGATTCTGAAAACAGACTTTATATGGTAACTGATTGGATACTTGGCATAAAGAAATCAATATTAAATGAGAAGTTATATATGCAATAAAATGATTTAGTTTAAAAATAAAATTTAAAGAAAATTTATTCCTTAAAAATACTATTTATATAATTTCAAGAGATTGGAATACATTAAGTGACATTTTATCTGACAAAGTGAAATAGTTCTATGCCAAATCTTTTCTGGCAATTTTTCCCATTATTTGCTTGTTTTTTAATTTTTAATTCTTTTAAGGTTTATATTTTTGTATCACTTATAAAATTCAATGGAGCCAAGGGGATTTGAACCCCTGACCCCCTGCATGCCATGCAGGTGCTCTACCAGCTGAGCTATGGCCCCACGAAAGAATAATAGCAACTTAAAAGAAAAAATATATTCAAAACTCAGAACTTAATTCTGAATAATTAAAACTATAAAATATATTTTGATATTTCTTCAGGCAAAGTCCTTTTTTCCTATCTAGCAGGATAAAAAATCAATTATTAGTTTTCTTTGAAAAGCCTAAAAAAATTTTTTATACCTTCCTCCACACTGCAAGCAACTTTCCTTGAAAAACAACATCTTCTTTTGATAATTCAATAGGTTCATAATTTGGATTAGCAGCTTCCAGAAAAATTCTATTACCTCTCTTAACAAAATATTTTAATGTTGTTCCCAAGCCAGGGACCATAGCACTAACTATAGTTCCATTTCTCAAAGAATAAGAATCTTTAATTGGTTCCATCAAAACCATATCTCCATCAGCTATACAGGCATCTATCATAGAGTCGCCATTAACTGTCAAAGCAAAGATATCTTTTTTTGTAAGTACATCTGATAAATCTAAATTTTCTTGTACATCTGAAAAAGTTTCAATTAAACCTCCTGCAGCAACTGAGCCCATTATTGGCACTCCTTCGACAATTTCATCCACTATTTGCATAGTTCTTGCTTTTCCTTCCTGCCATGAAATATACCCTTTTTCTTGTAGGTGTTTTAAACGACTTTGGATTGGAGCAGGAGATTTAAGTCCCATAGCATTCATCATCTGCCTAATTGATGGACTATGTTGAAAATCTTTCATATAATTTCTTATCCACCCATATAACTCATTTTGAGCCTCTGTAAGATTATTATCAGAAGGAGGTATCATAAAACAAATGTACTCTAATACATTTGTACCCTTAAACTAATTAAATTGCAATAGATTTAAGAAAGAAAGCAAGATAAAAGGGCTTGTTGAACATGCATTCTATTTTCTGCTTGATCAAAAATTCTACTATTTTTGCTATCTATTACTTCATCAGTTATCTCTTTACCTCTATATGCTGGAAGACAATGCAAAATAATTGCTTCTTTATCTGCTTTATTTAATAAATGACTATCCACAGAGAATCCTTTAAATTTTTCATCTTTTTCATCTTTTTTATTTTCCTCCCCCATTGATGACCAAACATCTGTGTATAAAACATTTGCTCCAGAAACTGCACTATTAAGATCATTAGTAATTGTTAGTGAATTTCTATTTTTATAAATTTGCTTGGCTTTTTTGACAATCTTTGAATTTGGTTCATAACCTTTGGGGCAAGCAATTCTGACTTGCACCCCTAATAATGCGCCGCATAAAATCAATGAATTTGCGACATTATTACCATCACCGATAAATGTCAAAACTACATTATTAAAATCATTAAATTCTTCTTTAATTGTCATAAAGTCGGCCAACGCCTGACATGGATGTTCTAAATCAGTTAGAGCATTAATTACAGGTTTAGAAGACCACTTTGCATACTCTTCTAAATTAGATTGATTAAAAGTTCTTATTGCTAATGCATCACAGTATTTACTTAGAACTCTTGCTGTATCTTTAATTGGTTCACCTCTTCCTATTTGTGAAGTATGTGGATTTAAATCTATAGTGGTTCCTCCAAGTCTTGACATTGCGACCTGAAAACTTACTCTTGTACGCGTAGAAGACTTATCAAAAATCAGACCTAGAACCTTTCCCCTAAGATCAATATTTAAATCCTTATTCTTGAAATTCTTAGCAAGCTCTATTATGTGATTAACTTCTTGGGTTTTCAAATCCAAGCTTGATAAAAAATTATTAATAGCAAGCTTGCTTGGTTTTAGCATCAATCTTTTAAATTAAACCTAAATTTTACTACGCGGGCATTTTACTTTCTGCTAGCAAAGTTTTAAGATCTTCACCTTCAATAACCTCCTCCTTGAGGATTTTTTGAGAAATTGACTCTAATAAAGGTAAATTATTTCTAAGGATTTTAAGTGCTGTTTCATGCGCATCATCTACAAGATCTCTAACTTCTTTATCTATTGCTTGAGCAGTAGCATCACTTACGGATCTTCTTGGATTATTTCCACCACCCAAAAATTGTCCTCCACCTTGTTTGTCATAAGCTAGAGGCCCTAGAATATCACTCATTCCAAAAGTACCCACCATTTGTTCAGCAATATCAGTTGCTCTCTGGAGATCATTTGAAGCTCCAGTAGTGATTTTCCCAAAAACCACTTCTTCAGCTGATCTCCCACCAAGAAGTGTGGCTATTTGACCCTTCAATTCGTCTTTAGAATTAAGAAATCTTTCTTCTGTAGGTAGCTGAAGAGTATAGCCTAACGCACTCATTCCCCTTGGCACTATTGATATTTTTGCAACTTTTGATCCACCAGGCATGAGGTGTCCAACTATTGCGTGACCTACCTCGTGATAAGCAACAACTTTCTTTTCGTCATCTTGTAAAACACGACTCTTCTTTTCCAAACCAGCAACAACCCTCTCAATAGCTTCACCTAAATCTTGTTGTTCTACACTTTTTCTTTTAGCTCTGGCTGCAAGCAAAGCAGCTTCATTTACCATGTTAGCTAAATCAGCTCCAGCGAATCCACTTGTAGCTTGGGCAATTGAATCTAAGTCTATTGAATCTGCAAGCTTAACTTTTTTTGTATAAATCTCTAATATAGTTTTTCTACCGGAAAGATCAGGTCTATCTACTAGGACTTGCCTATCAAACCTTCCAGGTCTTAATAAAGCGGCATCAAGAACTTCTGGCTGGTTAGTTGCTGCTAGTACAATAACTGGTTTATCAGTTGAGGCAAATCCATCCATTTCGGTAAGAAGCTGGTTCAAAGTTTGTTCTCTCTCATCATTGCCACCAACTACTCCCATTGAGCCTGAACGACTTTTACCGATAGCATCTAATTCGTCAATAAAGATGATGCAAGGAGCTTTTTTCTTAGCTTGTTCAAATAGATCTCTAACTCTTGCTGCACCTGCACCTACAAAAAGTTCAACAAAT
>MDTE01187690.1_pt1 | contig 21817 bp, 21 predicted proteins | sample 811231 | NCBI WGS metagenome assembly MDTE01 (sample SAMN05326651, study PRJNA326480) | marine metagenome | isolation source: seawater | place: Indian Ocean: Red Sea | collected 2010 | reverse complement strand
TTTGAACCCCAAAAAACTTTTGCTTCCTTAGCTCAGCTGGATAGAGCAACTGCCTTCTAAGCAGTGGGTCAATGGTTCGAATCCATTAGGAAGCGTTTATTATTATGAATCTCTTATCATTTAATTTATAATAAATATGTTTAATAAAAATAAATGAAGGCAGTAATATTAGCAGGAGGACTGGGAACAAGAATTAGTGAGGAAACTCATTTGAGACCGAAGCCGATGGTCGAAATAGGGGGGAAACCAATCTTGTGGCATATTTTAAAAATTTATAGTTCTTATGAGATTTATGATTTTGTAATTTGTTGTGGATATAAAGGTTACATAATTAAAGAGTATTTTAATAATTACTTCCTCCATATGAGCGACGTTACATTTGAAATGAGTAAGAATGAGATGATGGTACATCAGAAAAAAGCCGAGCCTTGGAAAATAACATTGGTTGACACTGGAGAATACACAATGACAGGAGGAAGATTACTAAAAATCAAAGATTTCTTAAAAAACGAACCCTTTTGCTTTACATATGGTGATGGTGTATCAGATATAAACATAAAAGATTTAATTAATCATCATAAAAAAAATAAAAGACTAGCAACTATTACTGCTGTTAAGCCCCCAGGTAGGTATGGAGTGATTAACTTAGGATCTAATAATTCAGTCAATGGTTTCCAAGAAAAAATTGATGGAGACGGAAGCTGGATAAATGGAGGTTTTTTTGTACTAGAACCCGAAACTTTGAATTTAATTAAAAATGATGAGACTATTTGGGAATGTGAACCACTTAATTTTTTAGCTAAAAATAATCAGCTTACATACTTTAAACATGAGGGTTTTTGGCAGCCAATGGATACACTAAGAGACAAAAATAATCTTGAAAGAATGTGGCAACAAAATAATGCTCCTTGGAAAAATTGGAATTAATAAATAAATCCTTTTGGGCAAATAAAAAAGTTTTAATTACTGGCCATACAGGATTTAAAGGCTCATGGTTATTGTTATGGCTTCTTAATTTAGGCGCGAAAGTATACTGTTATTCACTTGCGCCAGTTGGAGAGAGGAATTTGTTCATAAACCTTTTTAAAAATCAAAAGATCTCTTTAGATTTTGAAGAAACTTATTGCGATATAAGAGATCATGAATCATTGTCAAAATGGGTAGATCATTCAAAACCTGATATAGTTTTTCATTTAGCCGCTCAACCTTTAGTAATGGAGAGTTATCTTCAACCACTTTATACTTGGGAAGTTAACCTAATGGGAACTTTAAAAATACTTGAATCTTTAAAAAAGATAGACCATATATGTTCAGTAATAATGATTACAACAGATAAAGTTTACTTAAATAGAGAACAAATATATGACTTTAAAGAAAATGATTGTCTCGGAGGTAAAGATCCTTATAGTGCAAGTAAAGCTTCAGCAGAAATTGCCATAGCTAGTTGGAGAAATAGTTTCTGTGGCAATGCAAAACATCAAACTAATAATCTAAGAATCGCAACTGCCCGAGCAGGCAATGTCATTGGAGGAGGAGATTGGAGTAAAGATCGTATTATTCCCGATATTATTAACTCGCTTTTAAATAAGGAAAAAATATTAATAAGAAATCCTAATTCAACTAGACCGTGGCAACATGTTTTAGAACCTCTTAATGGATACTTAAAACTTGCCGAATACTTACATCAATCTAAAAATCCTTTATGTGAAGCATATAATTTTGGGCCAAATTCGAATAACAATAGAACAGTTAAAGATTTAGTGGAGGAAGTTACGAAAATCTGGCCAGGGAAATGGGAAAATCATAAAAATTTATCCACTTTTTATGAATCTAAAAATTTAAGTTTAAATAGTGATAAAAGTCTTAAAACTCTTAATTGGAAGAATAAATGGGACTTTGATCAAACAATTTTTAATACTGTAAGGTGGTATGAAAAGGTTTACAAAGAAAATCTTAGTCCTCTTGAATCTTGTAAAAGTGACCTTTTAAAGTTCCAAGAAAATAATTAAACTATGTGTAATTTTACATTTATCAAAATCATTCATTTTTGGGAAAAAATAAATTTATGACTGAGATAATATCAGAACCATTACCAGGAGTTTATATATTGCAGAATTTTTTCAACAATGATGAAAGGGGGTTTTTCTCTAAAATATTTAACGAAGATTCTTTTAATAATATTGGTTTAGACTTTAAACCTAAAGAGCATTTTTTCACAACCTCCAAACAAGATGTTATTCGAGGAATGCATTTTCAAGTCGGTAGTTCTGCACAAGATAAATTAATATTTTGCACTCAAGGCAGCTTTGTGGATGTTATTGTTGATGTTAGGAAAGGCTCTCCAAGTTTTAATAAACCTTTTTCTATTGAATTATTTGCAGAGGATTCAAAATCTATTTTTATAAAAAAGGGATATGCTCATGGTTTTTTATCAAATACAAAATTATCTTCCATACATTATTTAACTTCTACTATTCATAATCCTCTTAATGATAAAGGAGTCTTATGGAAAAGTATTGACTTTGAATGGCCTATCAAAAATCCTATAGTATCAAAAAGAGACCTTAATCATCCATCTATTAATGAGATAAAATGCGAATTTTCCTAACGGGCGGCACAGGATTTATTGGATCACACTTTATCAATGCTGCATTAGAAAATAATCATGAGATAATTTGCCTAAAAAGATCAAATAAAATAAATACAAGGATTAAATTAAATAAACAGCCTTTTTGGCTAACTCAACAAATAAATTACGTAGATAAAAGATATTTTAAAGGTGTTGATGTCCTCGTTCATATGGCAGCTCATAGCGCAAATCAACCTTATGATTCATTAGATGAATGTTTAAAATATAATTTAAATTATCCTTTAAATCTTCTGAATTCGGCTTTAGATGCTGGAATTAAGAAATTTATAATAATTGGGAGCTGTTTTGAATATGGAAATTCCTGCAATAGATATGAGAAGATACCCTCCAATGCACCTCTTGAACCAATTTCATCATATCCTGCTTCTAAAGCAGCAGCATCTATAGCTTTTCTTCAATGGGCAATAGAAAATAAAATTTCAATGAGTCTTTTGCGAGTTTTTCAAATTTATGGAGAGGGAGAACAATCCACAAGGCTTTATCCTTCTCTTATTAAAGCTGCCAAAGCAGGAGATAATTTTCCCCTAACAAAAGGTGAGCAGATAAGAGACTTTATGGATGTTAAGTATTTATCAAAAGAATTACTAAGAGAGGTTGAATTAATCTTCAATGTAAAAAATTTATTTATAAAATCACAAAATATTGGAACTGACTCTCCACAAAAACTAATGCACTTTTCAAAGAATATTTGGCAGAAATATAAAGCAAAGGGAGAATTACTTTTTGGAGAAAAACCTTATCGAAAAGATGAGATAATGAGAATTGTGCCTTGTTTAAAACCCTATTTTTATTAATAATGGAATTCAAGAAAATTATAAGTAAAATTAATGCTAATAAATTGTTAGAATTGAATGTTTTCAAAGTTCAAGAAAGCTTAATTATCCCAAAAGATTCCAAAATTAAATTCTTAAAAATTAAAAATGAATTGTTCTGCAAAGCATCAATAGATATTTTTTTTAAAGATAATAAAATTAAAAATTTTTTACCTGGAGAACTAATAAGAAATAATATTTATATTCCTGAAGAAATCAAAAACTTAACTTTGCCACAGTATTTTTCAACATTAGCTCCAATTAAGCAAAATTTTGTAAAACTAATATTTTTAAAAATTAAAAATTATTTACCAGTGCAATTAGTAAATTTTATTTTTAATAAATTTGATTTTAAAATTTTTTGGGAATCTTTCTTATTCCAAGAGATAGGCATATTAGTTAAATCTAACGAAAAGATTTCTAAATGCTTACCTACTGGTTCATCTCTTATAGAAAGAGGTACTGGGTCAATAATTAGTCACTTATATTGTCATAATAATTTAATTATATGCCCTTTATATCAAGGTTCACTAAACCAAAATAATGGCCTTATTATTTTTTGCAAATCAAATAATACTTTTTATTTTATTTTAACAAAAATTCTAAATAATATTTTTAATGAAGATATTAAACTTATGAAATTTTTCGCTAATTCTATATCCAATTCTATGATGAAATCAAAAGCTAAAAATTCAAAAAAGCTAATTTTAATTGGAGGTAAAATAAATTATGGTCACACAATAATAAATGATAATGCCTATTTAAATTATTTACATTCAGATAGGAATGAAAACTTAAATTTTATTTTTGGTAATTACGACTACTTATCTACATTAGAGCTATACAAAAAAATTAACCCAAAATCACAAAAAAATAGAAGTTTTTATTATATTAATGATTTCTTTTTCTCAAATTATATTTATTCTCTACCTAATTTTCTAATTATACCTTTACCTTGTTATCGTCCATCTGAATTCTCTATCAAATTAATATCATATCCAATAGAAGAAAAAAAATCTAAACCGAAAAATACAGCTTTTTATTTTCTTTTGGATGAGAGAGTTGGGAAAAGAAGTTTAATAAATAATTTTGAAGTCTTAGACATTATTTGCAAAAAACTTAAAGCAAATAAAATAAATAATATAATCTTGGATGGAATGACCTCTATTCCTAATTATAGCAAGAAAAAACACCCAAATTTAACAACACTTTCAAAGGATTCTGTTGAAAGAGCTATTGAAATAGTTAAAGGAAATAAATTAAAAATACAAATAATTGATGGTCTAAATATCTTAGAAAAAAATAATTTATGTTCTAATTTTAAATTTATATCTGGATTTGCATCTTATGGTTCTGGGATGGCTTACCCCATTTACATCCTGAATATTCCAATAGCAATTGGAGGAACAGATGCTGTAATTTCTAGAAAAATTTTTAAGAGATGGCGATGGCACTTTTCAAAATATTGTCATCCAAAAAGAAATAAAAAAGAGTATCTAATACCTAGTAAAAATTTTTCTAAAAAAGGGTATTATATAAATACTGAATCTCTTAAAAAATATTTAGATAAAAATTTAAATAAAAACAACGCAAAATATCAATAAAGATGAAAATAAAGTATTTTTTAAGTGGAAGATTTTTCGCAGACTTAACACACTTTAGACGATTCGTTGATATTTGGCCTAATGATTATCCATTCCCTGAAATAGTATCTGATCTTAAAGAAATTAAAAATAACGATATTGTATTTACTTTTGGATATTTAGGCTGCTCTGTCGATTTAATATTGAAACACGATCCTGGAAAAGTATTTATTTTTGATAATTCTATTTTTAAGTCTTATGGACAAAAAAACTTTAGATTATTAAATGGTAATTTAAACACTATTGTCAAAAAGAAAAAAATTAAAAATACATACCTTTTTGATTTTTATAAAAGTCAAATAACAAAATTAATAGATAGTCTCCAAACAACTAAGGAAGATAAATCTGACAAAAATATAGAATTCGATCTACCAAATACTAAGTTTGATCTACAGTTACCTTGGTCAGTACCGTTAAAAAATATTATCAGAGCAAAGGATAGATCTTATATTAATTTTTTTGAAGAAAATAAATTAGTCTTTATAGAAAATAAGTTGATAAATTTGCCAAAAAAAAATAACATAAATTTTCTAAGCAATTCTAATATCCCGATATTTAGAGAATTTAAAAATAATATTAAAAGAAAATATGATATTGATAAATATATTGTTAGATGCGGGAAAATGATTGCTCCTACAAGTACATTATCAATAAGAGGAATTTTATTAAAAAAAGACATTTACATTTCAAAATATAATCCTTTAAGCAGATTTATTATTGAGAATCCAAACTATATTGAATATAGTAAACAAAAACTTATAAATCTTCTAAGCAGATATTTATGCGAAACAAGTTATGATATAAGAGATTTATATGAGTATTTAGAATATTAAGAATTCAATAATGGACATCATAGATCTAATAATTTCTTTCTTCGGTTTTAATAAAACAAAAACCTATAGAGACTTAATTACCCTCTCAAGTGTTTCTCAATTAATAAGATATAAAACTCATTCAAAAAAAAATTTAAAAAGCATTATTTTAATTTTTAGAAAATATACAACATTATTTACGAGAATATTATTTTCAAATACATTAATGAAATTAGCCTTTTTCAATTTCTGTTCAGTTAAAAGAATATATGATTTGGCAATAATATATCCAAAAAATGATAAGTGGGTTCTAAGAGGCATTTCGAATGATTTAGCTATTCAATTTAAAAACAAAGGTTTAAAAGTTATTGAATTGCCAGCCACCAAAATCAAAGAGGCTTATAAAGCTAAACATACTATTTTTGTTCAACATGATTTAGCAATTAAATTAACAAAATTAAATCCATTAATTCTAAGAGATGCAAGTGTTTATCTTACTCACTTAAGAACAATATCCTTAAAAGAAGTTGAAGAGTTAACTAAATTTAAATTCATTTTTTGTCAATCTTCAAAAGATCAAATGAGACTATATTCACTAGGTAGTCTTCCAGGCAGAGTAATTCATTTACCTATAGGAATTGATCAAAATATTTTTTATAAAAAAATTGATTTTGAAAATAGAGAATATGATTTTGTTATAAGTACCCCTTTGAAATTAGATGCTTTGGGTTCTCATTACTGGTTTAGAAAATCATCTATTTTAGTTGAAGATATTTTACTAGAGCTTAGCAGCCGAAATTATAAGATTCTTGTTTTAGGAAAAGACTGGGATAAGTCTTTTCTTGCAGGAAATCAAAATATTAAATTAATAAACCCCACTTACAACGAAAAAAATTTCTTCTTAAATAATTCAAAAGTTTTTCTAAATCTATCTTTACTTGAAGGAGGTCCAGTGACTGTTCTAGAAGCATTAGCCTCAGGATGTTCTGTTATTTCAAAAGACAATGGACTATCTGTAGATTTATCTATAGATTTTAAAGATAGATTTTTCATTATCAGAAATATCCTAAATAAAGATAAGTTAACCTCTAAAATTGAAGAAATTTATAAAAATTTATCCACTAGTAAATCAATTTTCAACTCAGAATTACTCATAAGTAAATATTCATTTGAATCTTTATCTAAATTAATTCTTAAAACTATAGATATATAAAATATATTATGAATAGGTCATTATTAAATATTATATTTTTATGGCAGATACTAGATAATAGGCATAAAAATAAAATCTTCCTTATTATTTTTCTTATGCTCATTATCTGCGTCGGGGAAATATTATCATTATTTTGTATAAAACCTTTAATTGCTTTAATAACCGCTAGAAATGGATTAACAGCTGATTTACCAATATCTATTCTGAATCATCTTGATGATAAATATAAATTAATTTTCTTGGGTATAACTATTGTGATTTTGATAATATCATTAAATTCGATAAAGATTATAAATTTGTGGCAAATCAATAGAGTTTCTGCATCTATAGGAACCTTAATTGGAGTTGAATTATTTTCAGAGAATGAACTTGCAAAATACTATAATTATGAAAAAGATGATAGTAGTTTCTTAATCTCAGCTCTTACAAATCAATTATCATCTACTGTAACTTCAATAATTAATTTTTTAAAATCCCTCTCATCAATCTTAGTTTGTATTTTTATTATAGTTGGGTTATTAATTATAGATTTCCAAAAAAATTTAGTAGCAATATTTTTATTTATTTCTATTTATCTCATAACATATTTTATTATTAAGGATAAGTTGAGAAAAATAAGTGAAGTAATAAAAATTAAATCTCAAGCGCAAATAAAAATAATCAAAGATGTTATTGGTGCCAATAAAGAAATAATTTCAAACAACTTGCAACCTAATTTTAGAGAAAGATACAAATTTATCGATTGGAATTTAAGAAAAGCAAAAGCAAATAGTGGAACATTTAAAATCATCCCAAGGTTAATAATTGAAGCATCAGCTATTACATTTTTAATTATTATTGCTATATTCAATAACTTAGAAAAATCAAGCAGTATTGAAATACTCTCATACATTGGTAGCCTCGCTTTTGGTATTCAAAGACTTATGCCATCAATGCAAACAATTTATGCATCATGGTCATATATTCTTGGCGAAACAGCATCCGTTACTAATATAGTAAATCTCCTCAAATTAAGTAAAAAAGCACCTATAAATATATATTTAAATAATAAAATGAAGTTTTCTTCTTTAGAAATGGAAAATGTTGATTTTTATTATAAAAATAATGAAATAAGAGATAGAAAATACATATTTAAAAAAATAAATTTATCAATTAAAAAAGGTGAAAGGATTGGAATTATAGGCAAAACTGGTACTGGGAAAAGTACGCTAATTGATCTAATAACAGGAACGATTAAACCAAAAGCAGGAATTATAAAAATAAATGGAAATAATATACATAATTATCAAAACAGTCAATACTTATTTAAATGGAGAGATTCTTATAGTTATCTACCGCAAAAACCATATCTTTCTGAAGGTACAATTGCAGAAAATATTGCTTTTGGTGAAAGTGCGAAAGACTCAAATATTTTAAAAATAAAAGAATCTGCAAAAAAAGCTAATATCTTTGAATTTATTAATAACCTACCAAATAAATTTGAAACAAAAATAGGGGAAATGGGTTCTAAAATTAGTGGCGGGCAAGCTCAAAGAGTTGGAATAGCTAGAGCATTTTACTTTAATAAGGGAGTTATTATAATGGATGAGATAACAAGTGCTCTAGATGAATATACGGAAAGTGAAATAATCAATAATATAAAAGAATTAGATCCAAATATCACCTTAATAGTAATTTCACATAAGAAATCAATTCTGGAAATTTGCACCCGAATTATTGATTTAGATAAGGATCTTTAATTATCCTTATTCAGTAAAAATAATCTGACAATTATAAAATTTCTTTGAACAAAAATATAAAAAGTCATCTAAATTAATATGATTTTAAAATTGTTTTTTAATCCATTTTAAACCTCTTTCTAAATCAAAAATTGGTAGCTTTTGATAATTCTCATATAGAAATTCAAATGACAAATCTTTTAACTTTATATAATAATCAGGAACATCAAATTTTGGTTTAGTTTTAAAAATTATACATTGGCCTCCATCAATAGCTAATAGTATGAATGAAATCCCCTCTGCATTAATTAACTCAAAAGCTATCTTCCAAATATCTCCATTCCAATTAGTTTGAACTCTCGGTGTAAAATTTTCTTTCCAATTTCTTGGAATAAAATCGTCTAAAACTATAACCCCATTTGTATTAAGAACGTTTAAAGCATTTATCAAATCTTTTTTAGTTTGTTTATAGGTATGCAGCCCATCTAAAAAAATAATGTCAAATTTATTTTTATTATATTCATCAAAAAACTGATCTGAAGTAAGCCTTAGGGTTCCACCAATATCTGGATCCACCCCTACCTTATCCATTAGACAAATAGAATCAAAATTAATATTAGAGGCACAGCCAATTTCTAAATATTTACAATTAATACTTTTCTTGTGGTTAGCAATTATAAAGTTTAATAATGCAGTTCTATTAAAATTAATTTTATCCCATTGAAAGTTAAGTTGTTTATCAGTTGCGTTTTTCATATATTTGATTCTCATTACTAAGTAATATATTTTTGAAAATATAGTCCTTAGGGAAATATTGAAAATCTTTTTTCTTGCAATTTTAAATGGATAAATAGCCAATTTTAATATTATAATTCTTAAAACTATAATACTTTTTTAATAATTTAAAATTATAAATCTTTGAATTGAAATTTCTTTTATAAAATTTACTGTTTAATTTATAAAGACTATTGATATCATTTAATAATAAATTTAAAATTGCATTAATTAACAAGTTTTAAATAAATTTTCAATACATAGACTATATTAAAAATAAATACAAAAAATATTTATAAAAAAACTAAATTAATTTTATGAAAAAGCTATCAATTAAAGAATATTTTGATGAAGAAAAAATTAATTTTAAGTTTGGATTTATATTTTTCAATCTAGGTATTTTTTTTCTGGCATCTGCTCCATTTATTTCTATAATTTTTATTTTTACTTCAATATTTATTTCACTCATAGCAAAAGAAAACTATTTTCAGAAAAATGTCTTAAATATTTTATTTATTTCAAGTTTTTCTATAATTCTAATAAATACATTTATCAACTACTTTGCGAGTCCTCTTTTAATAAGTGAATACAACAGAACTTCCAATTTTATTGGGTTATTCAATTGGTTACCCTTTTTTATTTGTTTTTTTTTAATACAACCTTATTTAAAATCAATAAAATATAGAAATTTAAGTTCTTTATTATTTTTATCTGGAACTTTACCAGTAATTATAACTGGTATTGGGCAATATTTTTTTGGCTGGGAAAATCAAATAAGCTTCTTAAATGGAAATATTATTTGGTTTCTAAAACCAATTAATGAATTAAGAGGATTAAGTGGTTTATTTAATAATCCTAATTATGCTGGTTCTTGGCTAAGTATGATTTGGCCTTTATCTCTTTCCTTTTTTATCCAAGAAAGATGCTTTAATTTTAAAAAAACTATATCTCTTTTGTTTTTAACAACAATATCTTTATGCATGATTCTTACTAAATCAAAGGATACGATATTAACCTTATTAATTCCTTTACCATTTCTTTTGAAATTGAATTTTTTAAAATTTTTGATTTTATTTATATTACCCTCAATAATTTTTATGTTTTTAAATAGTAACTTAATTTTTTCGTTTCAAGAATTAATAGTAAATCCCGTGGATTTTTTTAAGTTAAATTATACAAATATAGTAAATTATTTTCCAAGAATTGAAATATTGAGAATTTCAATCATAGCAATTTTAAATAAGCCTATATTTGGATGGGGAGCTGCATCTTTCCCCTTCATATATAACCTTTATAAATACGAATTTATTAATGACAAAATCTTACATAGTCATAATCTTTTCTTAGAAATTTCGATTATTTATGGATTAATTTCTTCTATATTACTATTTTCCATTTTTATAAAATTACTTTTTGATTCTTGGAAAGTAGTTTTTAAAGAAAACCCTAATATAATCAATAAGGCATGGTGGTTTTCAGCCTTACTATTCCTTATTAATCATACTTTTGATGTAACGTATTATGATGTTCGAATAAGTTTGGCCTTTTGGATAATACTTTCAGGAATATATTGTATAATTAAAGAAAATCAATTAACAAATAATTTAAAGATTAAAAAGTTATAAAAAATTTACTTAATTACATCGTAGAATAAATTTGATTAAATAAAAGGTAAATAAAAAGTGAGTAATTTAAGTAAGTATTTACTCGAAGAAGCAAATGCAATCTCTTATGCTGCTAATAACCTAGACGAAAAGGAAGTTGATAAAGCATTAAATCTATTGGATAAATGTTCAAATTCCAACTCTAAGCTTATTGTCTCTGGCGTGGGCAAAAGCGGAATAGTTGCTAGAAAAATTGCAGCTACTTTTTCATCTGTTGGATTAACTTCAATTTATTTAAATCCATTAGATGCTTTACATGGAGATATTGGAATAGTAAATAAAGGAGACTTATGCATTCTATTATCAAATAGCGGAGAAACGTCAGAGTTACTAGAAATAATTCCTCATCTAAAATCAAGACAAACATTTTGTATCGGATTAACAGGAAATAAAAATTCTTCTCTTTCGAAGATTTGTGATGTTTTCCTAAATACTAAAATTAAGAAAGAGATATGTCCTTTAAATCTTGCTCCTACAGCAAGTACAACAGTTAGTATGGCAATAGGAGATGCCCTGGCTTCTGCATGGATGGATAGAAATAATATATCTTCTGAAGAATTTGCTTTTAATCATCCAGGTGGATCATTAGGAAGAAAGCTAACAATAACCGTAAGTGATGTAATGATCAAAAGAGATAGATTTGTATCTCTTAAAGAAGAGAGTTCAGTAATAGATGTAATTTACCAAATGACCTTAAATGGGATTGGCTGTTGTTGGATTCAGAAATCATCTATAGATTTCACTTTTATAGGAATAATTACAGATGGGGATCTAAGAAGATCATTAGAAAAAACTAAACCAGAATTATGGGGTCAATTAAAGGCCAAAGATTTAATGACAATAAATCCAATAACCATTAGACCAGATAATATGGCTATTGAAGCCCTAAATTTAATGGAAAAGAATTTGAAAAAACCAATAAATGTTATTCCAGTGACTTCTTTAAATAATGAATTTTTAGGATTCCTCAGACTGCACGATCTAATACAAAGGGGACTTTAAAATGTTTAAAATAAATTTAATAAAAGAGATAAAATGGTATTTAATAAGTAAAAAGCTAAAAAAAATTAGAATAATTTTTCTTGACGTAGATGGAGTTATGACTGATGGTTTTCTTTATTACGGTCCTGATGGAAAACAAACTAAGAGATTTTGCGTTAAAGATGGGTTAGGAATAAGATACTTACAGAAGGCAGGAATAATGATTTCTATTATAAGTGGAGGTGCAGGAGAAGTAATAAAAAAAAGAGCAGAAGATTTAGACATAAAAAGTGTTTATTATTTAGTTAAAGATAAAAAAGAAAAAGTCCAATATCTTCAAAAAAAATTTAACTTTAAGAAAGACGAAACTTTATATCTTGGAGATGATTTAAACGATCTTACTGTAAGAGAGGAAGTTGGATTACTCATTGCTCCTAACGATGCTTCTCGAGGCTTAAAAAAGTACTGTAATGCAATATTAAAGAGTAATGGGGGTAATAATGCGATACGAGAATTAGCAGAAAGATTACTTAAAAAAACATCATTATTAAAAACAATAGAATCCAATGGTTTTCAAGAACTTAATTATTAAAAAGGTTATTCATGATCAAACATATTGCACTCCTAACTAGTTGCATAATTCCAAATACAAATTCTGGACCAATTACAGACATCTCAACAAATGAAAGATTAAATCAATTAGCAAAAAATATTAACTACTTGAGCGAACATAAGCTTTTAAAAGCTATATATATAATTGATCCTTTTTTAATTAATAAGAGTAGAAAGATAGAATTTGAAAATAAATTATTTGCGAATGGCTTAAAAAACAACTTAACAATAAAACTAATTCTTTTTAAACCTTCGAAAAAAATACAAAAAGAAATAAAATATCGAGGGAAGGGATATTCTGAGTTGCAAATGATTATTGAAGGCAATAAGGTTATTAAAAAAAAGCATAAAAATATTATTATTCATAAAATATCTGGAAGATATAAAATTTTAAATTTAAAAAAATTATTAGAAACAAGTTTGATTTTATTAGAAAAAAATTGTCACTTTCTCATCCCTTATTCGAAATTATTATCAAAATGTCTAACTATATTTTACTCTTATAAATCTGATATAGATGAAAAAATATTTGATAATTGCTTATCAAGTATTAATGATTCAAATTATATTTATGTAGAGCACTCGATGTATAAAAATCTAGTAAAAAGAAAATTAGTTGTAAGAAACAAAAATATTCCAAGACTTGAGTTCAATATGATAGGGGGTTCAAATCAAGGCAAATATGGAAGATTAAAACAAATGATCAATAAAGTTTTATATGGTTATTTTTAATGTTTGATGAAATTGTTTTTACTTCCTCGTTTAGTTCTCAATTAGGAGCTTTGATTAGCATAAATAAGTTTTTTTTAGATAATAAATCTAAAAATACATTTAGAAGAATTCTCGTGATTCATCTTAGTTCTAAAGGAGATAAAAATTGCAGGTATTCTTGTTTTAAAGAATATGGTGAATTAATAATTGGGAGCAATTTTAGTTTAAAGGAAATTAAAATAGATAATTTAATTAAAAGATTAATTTTATTTTTTTTCTTGAATGTTTTTCATTTCATAAAGCAAAAAAAGGATTTGAATATTTGGCAACCTTCTCCGTACTGGATAAATAATTTGTTTAAATTCAAGAAAATTGATCTAAATATTGTTCAAACATATTTTAAAAATCAAAAATACTACGGTGATGGTTTTTTATGCTTATCTTATAAAAGAATTCCATTCTGGCTAAGTAAAGATAACATCTCTTTTGAAGAAAATTATTCAGGAATATTTTATTATTTATATGAAATGAATTACTTAAAAAAAAATAGAAGTAAGTTTATAAAATTAGAAGCTCAATACGTTCGAGAAATTCTTTATAAATTAAAAAACCATATACTTAAATATGAAAATAAAGAAAATAAAAATAATCGCATAAAGAATTTGTTAATTTTTCCACTTACTACCTTTACTGAAACAGGAAGATCAACTATTGATGCTGAGATAAGTCTTTATCTTGATTATCTAAAATCTAATGTGGATAGAGATAATGTTTCCATATTAGTAAAGCCCCATCCGGGAAGTTTAGATTTAAAAACTGATTTATTGATTGATAAGTTAAATAAATTAAATTACAAGGTTATAAATAGAAATTTTATTAAAAACAAAGTAACTAACTTACCACTTAACATATTACCTCTAGAAATACTCTGTTTATTAATAGTCAGCAAATTTAATTTAAGTTTTAATGAAATAAAATTGTGTATTAATTCTAATGCGAGCCTATCAACATTTTATTTATTTCCAGAAATTAATTTTCTAGAACCATTTGGTGCTAAATTAATTTCAAAGCATATTCATAAAGGATTTGTGGATAAAAGACTTAAACAGGAGGAAATACTCATAAACAGAATATTTCGTAATTAAGTATGTATTCGATCTTAATAATAGTACCTACAAAGAACTCATTGAATACTATTGAAAAACTAGTAAGTTCTCTTAATAAGCAAACCGAACAAAATTGGAGAGTAATATTTATTGATTACAAATCAAGAAAAATATTCAAGGATTATCTTAGAGATATTTGTCAATCTAATAAAAAATTTTCAATAATAGAACAAAAATCTAATACTGGTATATATGGAGCAATGAATATTGGATTTGATTTAATACAAAAAAACGAATGGATTTTATTTTGGGGTTCTGATGATTATGCATTTAATAACACAACTATTGAAAATATAATAAAAGAAATAAAAACTCATAATTCTCAAGATTTGATTATATTTCAAGGAATATTTGTTAATCATTACACAGGTATCTCAAATTCAGGCAATCACTTTTCCTCATTAGACACACAAAATATAAATGCAAATAAATACAAAAATATTTTATTCAAAGGATTCAGGCAGTCACATCAGGGGACATTGATTAATCCAAGAAATAATTTAAAAAGTCTCAAATATAATACAAAATTTATGTTAGCGGCAGATCTTAATTTTTACTTAGAATGTACTGAAATAAAAAATCTTAAAGTAAGGATAGTCAAAAAAATAATCGTAAATATTGGAGAAGGAGGTATATCTAGAAGAAAAAACATAATTAGATTCAAAGAAGTAATTTATATATACTTTATATATTTTAGATTTTTATTTTTTGTACCTTTTATCCTTAGATATATAAAATGATAATTAGAATTTTTGGGAATGCTAATCCTACTGGGCACTATCTTTACCACGAAATTTTAAAGAAGAAATATAAAAATATATTCTGTTATTCAAAAAGTAATTCTGAATATTTAAATATAGATCTTTTAAAAAAGAACCCCGATAAATTAATTAAAAAAGAAAATCATGATGAGACTTGGATCTCCCTATGTCCAATATGGGTGTTTAGTGAATATTTGAAAATTTTGATTAAATGTAAACAATTTGAAGAATATAAAATAAAAAAAATTATTGCCTGTTCTTCTTCCTCAAAAATTACAAAAAAGTATTCATGGCATAATTATGACAAATCGCTTATTAATAAAATTAATTTAGCAGAAAAGACCTTAAAACAAATTTCAAAAAATAATTATATTTTTGTCTCCATCATTAGACCAACAATGGTTTATGGAAATTCGGGAAACTTTAAAGATAATAACATCAATAAAATTACTAAAATTTGTAAAAAATTTCCAATCATTTTATTACCAAAAAATTCTGGAAAAAGACAACCTATTCATATATCTCAATTGGCAAAAATAATTGATAAAGAAGTTTCAATTAGTAATAATTCGAAAAAATTAAATCTATTAAATATTGGTGGAGATGAAATATTGACCTACGAAAAATTAGTTAATACTATCGTAAAAAAGAAAAGAATTAATGTTATGTTAATTACTTTAAAAACAGAATTATTTTTTTTCCTGATTTCTCCAATTTTATTAATTAATCCTCGTTTATATAGTGAAATTCTTAGGATTAGTTCAAATTTATCTGGTTTTACAAAAAGTAAAACTTTTTTAAAAAATTCAAGTAAAAAATTTATTGATTTATTATGATAAATTTTTTTCTCTATTCTATTTTTTTTATTTTCATTACTGGTTTTTGTGATTTTATAATTAAAAATTTTATTCCAAGAATGGGTGATATCTTTAAAGATATTCCTAATGATAGATCATCACATTCAATACCAAAGTTAAAAAGTGGAGGCCTATTTTTTATTTTTTTTGTATTAATTTTCAATATCATTGCTCTATATCAAAATGGAACTAATGAATTATCAGAAGTAATTTTCTTATGCACATTAATGGGTTTTGTAGGATTAATAGATGATCTAATATCATTAAGTTCACAATTAAGGTATTTTTTGCAGTTGATAATTTCTTTTTTTATAGTCCAATCTACTCAATATGAATTTTTATTAAATGAAAAATTTTATTATTTCTTACCTTTAGTTCTACTAGGTCCAGCTGTAATAAACTTACTTAATTTTATGGATGGAATTGATGGCCTTTTAATTGGGTGTACTCTACCTTTACTAATATATAGCCAATTAAAAATAGTAGATATTCAAATAATAGTTCTTATAGCTTGTATGGTTTCTTTTTTAAAGTGGAACTGGTACCCATCGAAAATATTCATGGGTAATTGTGGAAGTTATTTTTTGGGTTCTTTAGTTTTTTATTTTTTAATATCTAAAAATTTATATATAGATTTTAATTCAGTTTTTATTGTATTTCCTTTACTTTTTGATAGTTCTTTTTGCATAATAAGAAGAATTTCTAATAAAGAGAATATATTTATTCCTCATAAGAAACATATCTATCAAAGACTACATCAAGCTGGATTAAGTCATGGGAAAGTATCTTTAATATATATATCCTTTTGCATAATAAATCTAATAATAACAACAAATGCAGTATGGGTAATTAGTTTATTTACTCTTTTATTAGAAACATTTATTTTTTTATATCTAGATAAATTTGTTGCAAAAAAATTTAATTGATTAAGTTTCTACATTCAATCTATTGTAGAATTATTCAATATTATGTAAATAAATTGTTTAATTGAAAAATTCCTTGAAAGATAAAATTTTTAATAATTTAAAAAAAACCAGTCCATTTATAAGAAAATTTGTATTTATATTTATTGACATTTTTATTATTCCAATTGTACTTTGGTTCGGTTTCTGGGTTAAACATGAAAATCCATTTAGTGAAGAATTTTTATCTTCATTATGGATTATTTATGCATCTATTATAATTGGAGTCCCACTTTATCTTTCAACGGGTCAATATAAAAGTTTAACAAGATATGTAGGTAGTAAGTCTTTATATTATTTAATTTCCAGAAATGCCTTACTAGTTTTTACTTTAATTATATTAGGGAAAATATTGAGTCTTACATTACCTAGTGGAGGCAATTTAATTATTTTCTGGCTTCTAGTATCTTTTGTAAGTGGTGGAATAAGATTTTTATTAAGAGATATTCTATTATTCTTCTCAGACTTCAAAAGAAAAAGTCAAAATAAAGTAGCAATTTATGGAGCAGGATCATCAGGTGCACAGCTAGAAGCCAGCCTAAGATTATCAAATAGTTATAGCGTGAAATTTTTTATAGATGATAACAAGTTTTTAAATGGTAGATCTCTAAACGATATACCAATTAAACCTTTTAATTATCTTAAAAAACAAAAAAACCAAATTAATCAGATTTTGATCGCCATACCGTCTCTAAGAAAAAAAGACTATAAAAAAATACTTAATTCTTTAGAAGAACTTAATATCTCAGTCTTAAGAATCCCTAATCTTAGTGAGATAGCAGAGGGTAAAGCTAAAATAAATTCTTTGAGACCAATTCTAATTGAAGATATTATTGGTAGAGATATAATTGCTCCTGATCAAAATCTTTTATCAAGAGCAATTGATAATAAATCCATTCTCATAACAGGAGCTGGGGGCTCAATAGGTTCTGAATTAGCAAGAAAAGTTTTAAATATAAATCCAAATAAATTAATATTACTTGAATTTAATGAGCCAAGCCTTTATCAAATAAAAAGAGAATTAAAGAGTTCCTTCCCTGATAAAGAAATATATTCAATCTTAGGATCTGCATCTAATAAAAGCTTAATTGAAAAAACAATAAGAAAATACTCAATTAATTTAGTATTTCATGCTGCTGCATATAAACATGTACCTTTAGTTGAGGAAAATCCCGAAATAGGGATTGAAAATAATGTTTTTTCTACTTTAAATATATGCGAAGTATCAAAAAATCTAAATGTAGAAAAAGTGGTTCTCATATCATCCGACAAAGCTGTTAGACCTAAAAATATCATGGGGGCTTCAAAAAGAATTTCAGAATTAATAGTTCAAGCATATTCAAAGATTTGTCTTGAAGAAAAAAAATCTACTTGTTTTTCGATAGTTAGATTTGGAAATGTCTTGGGATCCTCTGGATCAGTAGTTCCATTATTTAGAGAGCAAATTGCTAAAGGAGGGCCAATAACAATAACTAATAAAAAAATGTTGAGATACTTCATGACTATTGAAGAGGCAAGTTATCTTGTAATACAAGCCTCCGCAATTGCTAATGGTGGAGAAATATTACTTTTAGATATGGGAAAACCAGTTTATATCCAAAGCCTTGCAGAGAAGATGATAACCCTTGCAGGATTAAAAATAAAAAATGAATTAAATCAGGATGGAGATATTGAAATTATTTATACGGGGATAAGGCCTGGAGAAAAATTATGTGAAGAACTTTTAATTTCTGCTCAAAGTGAAAAAACAATTCATCCCCTTATTTATCGTGCTAAAGAAACATTTATACAACCAAAAATACTTTTTGAAAAATTAGAAAAGATGCAAATTCATCTTAAGAACTTAGATAAAAAGAACTCAACTAAAATCATGAAAGAATTAATACCAGAACTGTTTCAAAGAAATCAAGAAATCTCAATCTCACATTGATTTTTTACTAAACTATCAATCTCTTTAAGTTGATAAAGATAAGGCTCCAAAAGATCTAAAGGCAATGCACTTGGACCATCACACAAAGCTTTAGTTGGATCCGGGTGAGATTCTAAAAATAAACCTGCAATTTTTTGTGACATAGCAGCTTTTGCGAGATCTAATGATTGCTCTCTTCTACCACCGGATGTAGCCCCCCCATTACTTCTGCATTGAAGTGAATGAGTTACATCAAAGATTAAGGGTATGTCATAACAAGTGTTCTTAATAACACCAAAACCTAATATATCAACTATAAGATTATCATAACCAAAATTAGTACCTCTTTCACAAACAAGAAGATTATCATTACCAAAATATCTAAATTTATCTACTATGTTTTTAACTTGGCTAGGACTAACAAATTGAGGTTTCTTTATATTTACTATCTTATTAGTTTTTGCTATGGCATTAACTAAATCAGTTTGTCTTGCCAAAAAAGCTGGTATCTGAATAATGTCGCAAACTTCACCAGCTATTTTTGCTTCTTCTTGAGTATGAACATCAGTAATTATAGGTAAAGTAAGCTTATTTTTTATTTCCCTAAATATTTCCATTCCTTCAAAAATTCCAGGCCCCCTATATGAGTCATGAGAGGATCTATTAGCTTTATCGTATGAGGCCTTAAAGATTAAAGGTATATTTAATTTAGTGCAAATTTCTTTATAGTACCCAGCTGTATCGATAGCAAAATTTTTACTCTCTAAAACATTTACTCCCCCAATTAAAACAAATTTTGATTTATTAGAAATAACTATTTTACCTAATTTTATTTTGTTCATTAATTTCTTTCTTTATTTTTAATTATATACTCTGGGATATTTTTAAATTGCAATAGAAATTTGCAATTAATTGAACAAAATCTTTAATTAGTTAATATGATCTTAGATTCTGGGCATTTTCATTTCAAATATAAATATTTTTATTGGCTATGATTTTCGAGAACGTGCAGCTACTAATGTTCTGATAGATAGCCTATACCAAAAGAGTTCATTACCAATCAAAATAACGATTTTAAAGAACGAACAACTTAAAAACGCAGGTTTGTATTGGAGAAAAAGAGATCCTAAACAGAGCACCGACTTTTCATTTACAAGATTTTTAGTCCCTTATTTAATGAATTTCAAAGGATGGGGAATATTCATGGACTGCGATATGTTGTGTCAAGATGATATTGCAAAACTCTGGGACCAACGGGATGAAAAATATTCAGTTATGTGTGTCAAACATAATCATCAGCCAAAAGAAAAAGTAAAGTTTCTTGGCGAGGTACAAACATCCTATCCCAAGAAAAATTGGAGTTCTTTGATGCTAATTAATTGCCCAAAATGCACAAATCTTAATTTAGATTATGTCAATAATGCTTCAGGATTAGATCTTCATAGATTTAATTGGTTGGATAATGAAGATAAAATTGGAGATATAAAAGGTTCATGGAATTCCTTAGTTGAGGGCTCTAAAGATAATCAGGATGCTGCATCTCTTATCCATTGGACACTGGGAGGACCTTGGTTCAAAGATCAAAGAGATCCTTCAAATGAAATATCTTCTAAATGGTTCCAAGCTAGGGAAGAAGCTATGAAACTATATGACTAATAACAAAAAAAAATTTATTATTGCAATTCCAGGTAGGCTTAAATCTAAAAGATTGCCTAACAAATTACTTTTAGAGATAAATGGGAAGTCTATAATCACAAGAGTTTTAGAAAAATGTCTTGAAGCATCAAATAAAAAAAATATCGTTTTTTGTAGCGATGAAAAAAAATTAATTACAGAAGCAGAAAAATTAAATATAAAATCGTTTATTACAGACAAAAAATGTTCATCAGGCAGCGAAAGAATTGCTTCAATCATAAAAAAATTAATAAGATTAGCAAATAATTTGCCTGATGAAGAAAAAGAAATTGAAAGCGATATGATTAAAAATACCCTTATAGTAAATGTTCAAGGCGATCAACCATTTATAGATCCTTATCTAATAAAAAAAATGATAAATTATTGCTTTGAAAAAGAAAATTTACCCTTATTAACTACACCAATATACAAATTAAAACCTGAAGAAATACATAACCCTAATATTGTAAAGACTTTAATTAATAGAAATAATAAAGCTATATATTTTTCAAGATCTGCTATCCCCCATGTTAGAGGAGTTAAGAAAGAGGATTGGCATAAACATAATTCATATTACGGGCATGTAGGAATATACGCCTATAGAGCAGATATTTTATTAAACTGGTTTAGGCTAGGTTTTTCATATTTAGAAAACAGTGAAAAACTTGAACAATTAAAATTAATTGATTCTGGTTATTATTACGATACTTTCTTAGTAGAAGAAAATCATATTTCTATTGACACTGAAAAACAATATCTTGAAGCAATAAAATATTCTAAAAAAATCAATACTAAAACTACTTGAATGTAAATAATTAATGAAAACTTTTCTTTATATTAATTCGAATAATTATTATAAATTTTAGCGTGATAATCTTTTAGAAAAGTGAACAATAAA
>MDTE01029161.1_pt1 | contig 21824 bp, 14 predicted proteins | sample 811231 | NCBI WGS metagenome assembly MDTE01 (sample SAMN05326651, study PRJNA326480) | marine metagenome | isolation source: seawater | place: Indian Ocean: Red Sea | collected 2010 | reverse complement strand
CGTCTGGCACCTGGCCTGGCCCACGATGGTGCAGAACGTCATCGGGGGGCTGCAGGGCATCATCGACCAGGCGATGGTCGGCAACTATGTCGGCCACACCGGTAACGCCGCCATCGGCGTCAGCCTGCAGATCTTCATCCTGGTGATCGTCTTCGTCGCGTCGGTGTTCACCGGCATGGGCGTCCTGGTGGCCCGCTTCGCCGGCGCTGGCGAAGCGGACAAGGTCAATCGCGCGGTCTATCAGGCATTCATCGTCGCGTTGTTCCTCGCCGTGGGCGTGATGGCGCCGGTCGGCTACTGGGCGGCACCGACGCTGCTCACGATGATCAACGCCGCTCCGGAGGTCCAGGTCGAGGCGCTGCCCTACATCCGGATCATGTTCGTCTTTAGCTTCGGGATGCTGATGTTCTTCATGTTCAGCGGCGCGCTCCGGGCCGCCGGTGACGCGAAGACGCCGATGCGACTCGGCATCTTCATGACCACGTTGAACATCACGCTGAACATCATCCTGATCCGGGGGCTCGGCCCGGTCCCGGCGTTCGGGACGACCGGGGCCGCGATGGGGACGGCGATCGCCAGCGGAGTGACCGGCCTGGTGTTCATGTGGTTGCTCTTTTCCAACCGCCTGGTGATTCACTTCTCGCGGACCATGTCCTATCGGCCGGACTGGGCGGTGATCCGGCAGCTGTTCAAGTTCGGGTTGCCGGCTGGATTCCAGGGCATCGCCATGAACCTGGGCGGCGTGCTGATGCTGCGCTTCATCGGTTCGCTGACCTACAGCGCGGAGGCGCAGGCGGCCTACGCGGTCGGTTACACGGAGCTGTTCTCTCTGATCACCTGGACCTCGGTGGGGTTGATGGGGGCAACCGCCGCGGTAGCGGGACAGAACCTCGGGGCCGGGCATCCCGAACGCAGCCTCAAGTCAGCGCACGTGGCATCCCTGATCGGTCTTTCGGTGGCCGTGGTGGTCGGGTTGCTGTTCTTCGCCATCCCCCGGACCCTGCTCAGCCTGTTCGGGATGAATGAGGGGGTGGTGGTCGAGATCGGTGTGCAGTTGCTTGGCTACCTGGCGGTGTCGGGTCTGTTTATCACCGTGGCCCTCGTCTACACCGGCGGGCTGCAAGGCACCGGCGACACCCGTAGTCCGCTCTATATCTCGATCGTCTCGCAGGTCATCGTCCCTCTCGGCATCTGCGCCGTGGTGCAGGCGGTGTCAGCCCTCGAGCCGCATCACATCTGGACTGCCATCGTGGTCGGCCACATGACCCGCTGCGGTCTCAGCGTGATACGGTTCCGCCAGGGCAAGTGGCGGGAGATCAAGGTCGAGATCGGTCCCGCCTCGGCCTGACGGCGGCTGTCGGCGCCCCGGCCCGTCGACGTTAGAGATGACAGACTCCCGCGACCATCCGTCCACCTTGGCGGCCCAGGCGCTGGGCTGGATCGACGAGGCCACTCGCGCCGTGGTGCCGCCGATTCACCCGTCGGCCACCTTCGAACGGGCTCCCGACGGCAGCTACCCCGGCGGACGAACCTACACCCGGGACCACAACCCGACCTACGACCAGACCGAGACGCTGCTGGCTCGTCTCGAGGGCGGGGAGTCGGCGCTGCTGTTCAGTTCGGGCATGGCGGCGGCCACCACGTTCTTCGAGACGCTCGAGCCGGGGTCGCACGTGGTGGCGCCACGCCGGATGTACTGGACGATCCGTCTCTGGCTCGAAGAGCTGGCCGAGAAGGACCGCATCGCGCTCGACCTCGTGCCGCCAGGAGATCTCGGGGCCCTCGAGCGCGCGTTGCGCCCGGGGCAGACCTCCGTCGTCTGGGTGGAGACCCCGGCGAACCCAACCGGAGAAGTCACCGACATTGCCGCGACGGTCGAGCTGGCACACGCGGCCGGCGCGAGGGTGGTCGCCGATTCGACCGTGGCGACGCCGGTTCTCTGCCGACCGCTGTCGCACGGTGCCGATCTGGTGCTTCACTCGGCGACCAAGCAGTTGAACGGTCATGCCGACGTGCTGGCGGGCGCGCTGGTGACGGCCAGACGGGACGAGGGATGGGAGCGGATCGCGCACGACCGGGGCTACCGTGGCGCCGTACTCGGCCCGTTCGAGTGCTGGCTGCTCCTGCGCGGGATGCGCACCCTGTTTCTGCGTGTGCCGAGATCGGCGGAGAGCGCGCAGCGGATCGCTGAATGGCTCGACGCGCAGTCGGCGGTAGCCGAGGTGTTCTACCCGGGCCTCGTCTCGCACCAGGGCCACGAGGTCGCGGCTCGTCAGATGACCGGGGGATTCGGGATGATGGTGTCGTTCCGTCCCCACGGGGGCGCAACGGCCGCTCGCCAGCTGGCCGGGCGATTGCGGTTGTTCAAGAACGCCACGTCGCTCGGTGGCGTCGAGAGTCTGGTCGAGCATCGAGCCCCGATGGAGGGGCCGGGCACGCCGGTCCCCGACGACCTGCTCCGGTTGTCGATCGGCATCGAGGCGGTCGACGACCTGATCTCGGACCTGGCGTCCGCGCTGGGCGAGGAGGGCGCCAACCAGGATGAGTGACCCCGAGGCTCGGGCCACGATCCGGGCCGCGACTGAGGCGGATGTGCCGGTGGTGCTTCGGTTCATCCGTGAACTGGCCGAGTACGAGCGTTTGTTGCACGAGGTGTCGGCGACCGAAGAGGACGTTCGGCAGGCGCTCTTCGGTGCGCGGCCCTGCGCCGAAGCGGTGGTGGCCGAGCTCGATGGCCAACCGGCCGGCTTCGCTCTGTTCTTCCACAACTTCTCGACGTTTCTCGCCAAGCCTGGTCTGTATCTCGAGGACCTGTATGTGTCGCCCCCCTACCGTGGCCGCGGTATCGGTCGTCGGCTGCTCGTGCACCTTGCGGGGCTGGCCCGCGAACGGGGCTGCGGCCGTTTCGAGTGGGCGGTCCTCGACTGGAACGAGGACGCCATCCGTACCTATCGCAAGGCCGGCGCCGTCCCGCAGGAGGACTGGACCGTCTATCGCGTGACCGGCGACGCCCTCGACCGTCTCGCCGCGGAGGCCGATCGCTGAGTCGTGCCAAAGCCCAAAGCCCGTGATCTCTTACCAACTCACCCGATTCGGTCAGCCGCTCGAGCGGGTCGATGCCGAGACCCCCGCGCCACACGGGGGTGAGGTACTCCTCCAAGTCGAGGCGTGCGGAGTCTGTCACAGCGACCTGCACCTGCGTGACGGGTTCTTCAACATGGGCGGCGGGAAGCGTCTCGACCTGTCGCGGGGACGGGAACTGCCGCTGACGCTTGGTCACGAGATTGCGGGCACCGTGGTCGCCAAGGGGCCGGATGCCGCCGTCGACCTCGGGGCTCGCCGGGTGGTGTACCCCTGGATCGGCTGTGGCGTCTGCCATCTCTGTACCGGTGGCCAGGAGCACATGTGCGCTGAGTCCCGGGCGCTGGGCATTACCCGCGACGGCGGATTCGCCGATCACGTCCTTGTGCCCGATGTTCGCTACCTGTTCGAGTTCGGGGACCGGCCGATCACGCTGGCCTGTACCTACGCCTGCTCCGGGTTGACGGCCTACGGCGCGGTGAAGAAGGTGCGGCCGCGAGCCGAGGGCCGCTACCTCGTCATCATCGGGCTTGGCGGGGTCGGCTTTGCGGCCCTCCGTCTCGCGCAGGTGGTGACCGGCGCCATCCTCATCGCGGTGGACGTCGACCCGTCGACCTTGCGGGCCGCCGCCGACGCTGGCGCCGTTCCGGTGAACGCGCGTGACGATGACGCGGTGGCCCAGATTCGAAGCCTGACCGGTGGAGGCGCGCCGGCCGCCATCGACTTCGTAGGGGCGGAAACCAGCGCCAATCTGGGATTTCGGGCACTCTCGACCGGCGGGTTCCTGGTGATCGTCGGGCTATTCGGCGGCCAGCTCACGGCCTCGCTGCCGCTCTGGCCCCTGCGGAGCCTGACCGTCCAGGGGTCGTATGTCGGCTCACCCGAGGAGATGCGGGAACTGATGGCGCTGGTCGGGAGTGGAAAGATCGAGCCGATTCCGGTGCGGCCCAGGCCGATGTCCTATGCCCAGTCAGTGCTCAACGACCTGCGCGACGGTGCCGCCGTCGGCCGGATGGTGCTGACGCCGTAGGTTTGTTGTCGACACGGGTGCGTGTCGGCGTTGCTTGGTCGGTCACAGGCACCCAGCCTGCTCCCTCCTTGCGCCTTGCCCTTCATCCGTCTTGACAACAAGCCCGAGGGAGGAGCCAGCCGTCCGAGACTTATCGCTAGCGGTCTGCCGGCGCTCGCCGTCGCCGGACCGGTGACGCCAACCAGATTCCAACCGCCGTCGCTCCCACCACGCCGCCCCAGCGCATCGCCAGACGTCGTCCGTCGATGCGTGACTCCCACCGTCTCAACGGCAGACCCCGGTAGGTCGGCAGGCCGCGGCGTCGCTGTCCGTCATCGGCGGTGTCGGGACGAACCGGAGCGCCAACGGTGATGAACGCGCTCCCGGCGGCCACCCGGACGTCCGGAGCGTCGACCCGCGCGTGCATCCACGGCGGCATCAGCCCGACCAGGCTGAAGGTGACCATGCCGAGGCTCAGGATCACGTGCTGGATGGTCGTCATCCCGCTTGTTCGCCCACGACCCGCGAGATCCGACGACGAGCGTCATCGCGTAGCCGTACCACCTCTTCGAAGTTGTCGGCGGTCGGCGCCTGCGGGGGGTGCACGGTGAGCGTGACGGTGCCCGGTCGAAGCAGGATGGTGTCGGCCGGGAAGATGTCCCGGGTTCCAGCCAGAGCAATCGAGACGACGGGCCGTCCGGCCGAGACCGCCGCCCGGAAGGCGCCGAGGCGGAACGGGAGCAGTCCCGGCGCTCGGACGAACGTGCCCTCGGGGAACACGAACATCGATTCACCCGCCCCGAGCGCGCTGCTGACCTCGTCGGCGCCCTCCATCTGCTCGGTGTGCGCGCTCTTGTCGATGGCGATATAGCCCGCTTTCGGGATGATGGTGCTGAGGACGGGGTAGGTGGTCAGTCTCCCCTTCGCTGCAAAGCGGACATCCACCGGCAGGGTGGCCAGGATTACGACCACATCGAGGAAGCTCGCGTGGTTGGCGACGAAGATTGCCGGCTCCAGGTTGTCGAGGTGGGCGAGACCCCGGACTTCGAGCCGGCAGCCGGAGACCGCCACCACCCAGCGCGCCGCGCGCTTGAGCCAGTCCCTGGCGGTGGACACCGACCCGCTGGCGGCCACCAGCGCCCACACCACCGGTACGGTTACCAGCAGGAGCGCCAGGATGTATCCGGTGTAGACGATGCTGCCCGCCAGCGCGGCGGCTTGCGCGAGGCGGCCGGCCACGGCGCCCCACGCCAGTCTGACCCACTGTCGGGCCATGGAGCCGGTGCCCCCGTCGAGCCGCCCGGTGAGATACGCGTCCCGGGTGGCCGCGCGCCGAATTTTGCCGCTCGAGGTCTTGAGGACGGCGCCCGGCCTGGCCAGGACGACGACATCCGGAGGAAGGCCAAGCGCGGTCGTGACCTGGTCGAGCACGCGCTGGTGGAGGTTCTCCCGCGTCCCCGGGTCGCTGGCGCGGGTTTCGGCCACGACGACCAGTTGCTCGGTGCCCGCCTCCTCATCGGCCACGCCGAAGACCGCGACGCATCCCTTCCGTACTCCGTCGATCCCGGCCACGATCGCTTCGGCTTCGTGGGGGTAGACGTTTCGTCCGGCTTTGATGATGACGTCCTTGTGCCGCCCGGTCAGAAACAGCTCACCATCGGCCAGATAGCCGAGGTCGCCAGAGTCGATCCAGCCGTCGTCGGTCGTGATCGCAGCCGTGGCTTCGGGATTCCGGTAGTAGCCGGACATCATCGAGGGGCCGCGGAACTGGACGCGCCCCTCCCGTCGCTCTTCGAGCAGGGCGCCGGACGGATTGGCGATACGGATCTCGTGCCGGGGCAGGGGGAGCCCGCAGGCCACGAACGCCAGGGCGTCGGCTGTCTCGCTCGGCTCCGCACGGCCGTCCTGCCGGAACGTCCGGGCGATCCGATCCACACGCGGTGGCTGGCGTTGCGGCGTGACGGTAAGACCGACTGAACATTCGGCGAGCCCGTAGACCGGCCGCATGACGTCGGGCCTCAGACCCACGCCGGTGAAGCGGCGGGTAAACCGCTCGAGGGTCGCCGGCAGGACCGCCTCCGATCCGTTCAGCATGAGGCGGATCGAGCCCAGGTCGACGCCGTCGATCTCCTCGTCGGTAATCTTGTTTGCCGCCAGGTCGAACGCGAAGTTGGGGCCGACCGCGACGGTGGCTCGGTGGGCCTGGATCGCCCAGAACCACCGCGCTGGACGAGCCAGGAAGGTGAGCGGCGAGAGGATGGCCACCGGGATGGCGAAATACAGGGTGCCGAGCCATGCTCCGATCAGGCCCATGTCGTGATAGAGCGGCAACCAGCTCACGACGACGTCATCCGGCTGGATCTCGAGCCCCTCCCCGATCGCCCGGACGTTCGCGAGGAGATTGCCGTGGGTGAGGAGGACGCCCTTGGGCTGGCCCGTGCTGCCGGAGGTGTACTGGATGAGGGCCGGATCGTCCGCCGCCAGGCTGATCGGGGGCGCCGCGGGGAGCTCGCCGCCCGCTTCGTCCAGGTCGGGACAGAGGTCGTCGAGGGTGGTGACGTCAGACAGGGTCGGGATGCGTCCGCGCAGCAGGCTGGCCAGACGCTCGACCTCCGCGAAGGTGATCATCAGACGCGTGCCGGCGTTGGACAGGATGCCGACCTGTCGTTCCGCGTACTCGGCGATCCGATCCGGCCGGAACGGCGGGTAGATCGGCACCGGCACCGCTCCGGCCAGCAGCGTCCCGAAGAACGCCGGGAAGAACGCTGGTTCCGTGCGAAGCATCAGCGTGACGGTGTCGCGGCGGCCGATGCCACGTCGACCGAGCGCGTGGGCGACGCGGACCGAGCGACGCCACAGCTGCCCGTAGGTGATCGGGAGCTCACTGCCGTCCTCCTCACGGAGGAAGATGTGGGTCCGCTCCGGATGCTCCCGAGCGTGCCAGCGGAGGACGTCGACGAGGGTTTCGGCGTCGTCTGGCGCCGGGGTGGCCAGGTCGAGCGGCGTGACGATCCGTGGTCGGCTCTCGTCGAGCGCCGGCTCCGCCGTGCGTATGGCTCGGGCCAGGTCGCGAGGCGACTCGACCGAGGCGATGGTGGCGTCGCTCAGCCGGACGCCCAGCTGTCGCTCGACGCGCGAGACCAGCTCGATCCGTTCGAGCGAGCCCAGCCCGAGGTCGCGCTCAAGGGTGTCATCGGGCCCGATCCCGGCCGCGGCCGAGCCGGGGCGGACCTCACCGACGAGCTGGCCGACGAGTTGCAGCACCCGGTGCTCGAGTGCGGCGTGATCGTCGTGGTGTGGGCTGGACATGGAACGGCGGGACGGGGTCCGCACGCCCTACGCGTGAGAGCGGCTGTTCCGCCGTCATGATACTCCCGGCGTCGGCTATTGCGCCGGGACTTCGACCCGCCGGATCGACTCGATGATCACCGGGTCGTTCGGGACGTCGAGCAGTGGGCCCTGGCTTCCGGTGCGCACGCGGCCGATCTCGTTGACCACGTTCATGCCCTCGGTGACCCGCCCGAACACCGCGTAGCCGATGCCGGCGTCGGTGGGGTTCTTGAAGTCGAAGCTCAGGTTGTGTTCCAGGTTGATGAAGAACTGCTGGCGCGCGGTGTTCGCCCCGCCTCCCCGCGCCATGGCCACGGTGCCCCGTCGGTTCTGGAGCGAGCGACTCGCCTGGTTGACGATGGTGCCGCGTAGGCCTTCGGATTTCGGCGCGAGCTGTTCCTCGGCGTCGACCGTGAAGCCGCCGCCCTGGACGATCGTGTCCCGGATGACCCGGTGAAACACCGTACCGTCGTAGTAGCCCTCGATCACGTAGGTCAGGAAGTTCACAACCGTCGCCGCGACTTGATCCCGGTAGAGCTCGATCTCGAACTCGCCCATGTTGGTCGTCACGATGACGCGGGGATTCGGGGGCGGATCCTGGGCCAGGACGGTGGTAACCGTGCCCAGAAGCGACAGTATGAGAGCGAATGAGGCGACACGTAGTGGCATCGGGCCCTTCTTTCCTGAAGCGTGATCTAGCCCGCGGCGGCCGCGGGTCACTGCTGGACGGTGATCGACTCGATGACCACGGGGGTGTTCGGCACGTCGCGGAACGGCCCACGCGAGCCCGTGGGCACGTTCTCGATCTGGTCCACGACATCAAGTCCTTCGGTGATACGACCAAAGACGGCATACCCGTAGGTCTGCGGTGTCGTCCCCCGATTGTTCAGCGCGGTGTTGTCGACGGTGTTGATGAAGAACTGACGGGTGGCGCTGTCGACGACATTGGTGCGCGCCATGGCCAGCGTGCCCCGGTCATTGGTCAGGCCGTTGGTCGCCTCGTTCTTTATAGGGTCACGGGAGGGGAGCTGTTCCATCTCCGCGGTGAACGCGCCGCCCTGAACCATGAACCCCTTGATGATCCGGTGGAAAACGGTGCCGCTGTAGGCGCCTTCTTCGACGTAGGACAGGAAGTTCTCGACCGAAATCGGCGCATTCGCCTGATCGAGCTCGGCGGTGATGGTGCCCAGACTGGTTTCGATGACGACGACCGGGTTGTCTTGAGCCTGCGCCTCAAGGGCGCCGACGGTCGACGCGAGACCGATGGCGGTCAGGGCAAGCAGCTGTCGTAGAGACACGGCGATCTCCTCTGGCTGGACAAGGAGCGGCGTCCGGAATGGCCCCGCTCATTCAAAATTTGGTATGTCTGATCCAATCAGGCGTAGAACTCTGGGCCGTTGAAGGCGTAAACAGCCCTGTTCTTCGGCGTGCTTTTAAGTACGCCCGCCAGGCCCCGAGTATGCATAATTCAATGGAGTGCTGTCCAGTGTGGGCCGCGCCCTGATTTTGTCCGTGTGTCGGAACCAACATGAGCCTGCTTGATCGATTTCGTGGCCAGCCAGAGTGGCAGCATGACGATCCGTCAGTGCGTGCCTCGGCGGTCGATAACCTCGAGGACGACGCTCAGGATCTCCTGACGGCGATTGCCTCCGAGGATGCCGACCCCGGCGTGCGCGCGGCGGCCGTGGCGCGACTGACCGACCTTGACGCCCTCGGGCGCATCCAGGCGTCCGAGCAGGATGAAAGTGTCCGCGACGAGGCGGCGGCGGTGCTGCGCGACATCGCGCTGTCGACCGAGGAGCCGGAGCGGGCGACCCAGGCGGTGGCGGTGCTCGCGACGCCCCGGGACCTCGGCGAGGTGGCCAGGACCGCCGAAACGGAGGCGGTGAGTCTGGCCGCCCTGGCCCGACTGGAGCGACCAAAGACGATTGGCGCGGTGGCGCGGCGCGCCGCCTTGGCGGCCACCCGTCGCGCGGCCCTCGAACGGCTCGACGACCGGGACGAGCTGCTGGCGGTGGCCGTCAAGAGCGAGCACCGGGATGTGGCGGTGGCGGCATTCGAGCGTGTCGCGCCCGACGGCAGCGACGATCTGACCTTGCTGCAGACCATCGCCGTGCGCGCTCGTTCGAAGCCGGTGGCCCGCAAGGCGCGGACGCGGCTGGCTGACCTGGCGGGTCGTCCCAAAGCGCCAACCGCGAGCCAGTGCCAGGAGCGCCGTGAGGTGATCTGCGGACGACTGGAAGCGCTGGCCGCCGCCGACGGCGCGTTGGACGAGACGCGACTGGGCGCCGAGCTCGAGGGTCTGGAGCGCGAGTGGGCCTCTCTGGGCGCCGACGCGTCTTCGGCCGGAGAGGACGAGGCGGCCCCGGGGACCGGGCGCTGGGAGGCGGCCGTCGCGGGCGCCAGGCGCCGACTGGCGGAACTGGCTGACGCCCGGGTCGAGGCGGAAGCCCTCCGTCAAAGTGCCGCGGAAGCCGACGCGGCCAGGGCGGAGATCTGCGACCGGTTGGAGGCTCGCCTCGACCAGACCGACGATGCTGGCGAGTCGTTGGAAGACACGCTGGCTGGACTGCGGAGCGAGTGGGAAGTGATCGCCGGTGACGGGGCGTCGTCTGACGGTGCCGAACCCAGCCAGGTCGACCAGCGGTTTCAGGCGTTGCTCGCGCGCGCCGCCGGGCAGATTCAGCGGCGGCGGTCTGCCGCCGAACGGCGCGCCAGGCTCGAAGAGCTGGCGGCGGCCCTCGAAGAACTGAGCCAGGCGGAGGACGTTGCCCGGCTGACGCGACAGTGGACCCGTCCACACGCCGAGTGGAAGGAACTGGTCGGCGCCTTCGAGCCGGACGAGGTGTCCGAGCTGGCGGCTCGGGTCGAGGCGGCTGTGACCCGTCGGGACGAACGCGTGGAGACGGCGCGCGCGCAGCAGCGAAAGCGCGAGCAGGCAACCCTGACCAAGCAGACGCGCCGCGCCGAGGAGATCGAGCAGGCGCTGGCCAATGATCAGCTCGAACTGCGCGAGGCCGAGCGCTGGCTCAGGATCACCCGGTCGGTGCTCGGCAACATGGGACGCCTGCCGAGCCGCGAGGACCGGGACGCGCTTACCGCGCGGTTCCAGTCGGCTCAAACTGCCTTGACCGGCCGCGTGCGGGAGCTCCGCGGGTTCGCCGAGTGGAAACAGTGGGCGAACCTGGGCGTGCAGGCGGCCTTGTGTCAGCGCATGGAGAAGCTGGCCGCGCTCGACGACGAAGCCGCCATGGCGCGGGAGTATCGCGAGATCATGACGGCTTGGCGCGAGGCCGCTGATGTCCCGCGCGGCGAAGGCGACGAAATCTGGAAACGCTTCAAGGCGGCGCATGAGGCGATCCAGCCTCGCGTCGAGGCGTTTCAGACCGCCCAGGACGCCCTCCGCGTGGAGCGGTCGGCTCAGAAGGCCGCGTTGTGCGAAGAGGCAGAGCAGTTGGCCGAGTCGACTGACTGGGTGAAGACGGCCAAGCGGTTCACCGAGCTGCAGGCGGAGTGGAAGCAGGTCGGTGCGGCGACCCGCAAACAGGAGCGGGAGCTGTGGAACCGGTTCCGGGCGGCGTCCGGGCAGTTCTTCAAGCGCCGCCGGGACGATCTGGCCGAGCGCCGCAAGGTGTGGGGCAAGAACGCGGAGGCCAAGGAGGCGCTCTGCGTCCAGGCCGAGGCTCTGGCGGAAGAGAAGGATCTGGAGTCGGCCAAGAACACCGCCAAGCGGCTGCAGGCCGAATGGAAGAACGTCGGTCCCGTGAAGCGTTCCCGCTCCGATGCGTTGTGGGCCCGTTTCCGGGCGGCATGCGACGCCGTCTTCGACCGGGCCCAGGCCGAGGTCGACGCCGAGTTCGCCGACAAGATCAACGCCCGCGCCGCGGTGTGTGAGCGGATCGAGCGGCTGACGCCCGATGGCGACGAGGCATCCGAGCCTCCCGAGGATCTCGTCGCGATCGTGTCCGCGGCTCGGACCGAGTGGCGTCAACTCCCGCATGTGCCTCGGCCACAGGAGCGGAGCCTCACGACTCGCTTCCAGGACGCGCTGGCCCGGGTGGTCGAGCGCTATCCGACGGCGTTCGCCGGCACCGACCTGGATCCGGCCCGCAATCGCGGCAAGCTCGAGCGCCTGTGCGAGAAGGTCGAGGCATTGCTCGAAGAAGCGCCGGCCCCGTCTTCGAGCGGCGAGAGTCCGGCGGAGATTCTGGCCTCCCAGCTCCGCGAGGCTCTGGCCAGCAACACCATGGGCGCGCGGATGGACCCTGCGGCCAAGCAACGGGCCGACACCGAGACGGTCCGTCAAGCGCAGTCCGAGCGTCGGTCGCTGGGCGTGATTCCCGGCGATGAGGGTCGCCAGCTCTCGGACCGTTTCCGCAAGGCCTGCGATCGGTTCTTCGACAAGTTCCCGCCGATCGACGATGCCCGCCCGGCGTCTCGACGCGACGGACCGCCCCGTCGGCGCCGGTCTCGCCAGAAGGCGCCGGCCGGAGCCCGGGATCGCGCATGAGCCGAATCCCCAGGCTGTCCCGGGGGCCAACCGGTCACTCATGCAGGATTTCCACCCTCTTGTCAGCGAGTGGTTCACCACCCGTTTTCATGACGCGACCCCAGCCCAGCTCGACGCGTGGCCCCGAATCCGCGCCGGTCGAGACGTGCTGGTGTCGGCGCCCACCGGGTCCGGGAAGACGCTCGCGGCGTTCCTGATCTGCCTGGATGGTCTGCTGTCGGCCGCGGCCGACGCACCGCTTGCCGATCGGATTGACGCCCTCTACGTGTCGCCGCTGAAGGCGCTCAGCAACGACATCGGTCGGAACCTCGAGGCCCCGTTGCGGGAGCTCGAGGCGCTCGCCGAGGCGCGCGGGGTGCGGCCCCCCGGCATCCGGGTGGGAGTGCGCACGGGCGACACGCCCGCCGCTGAGCGGGCGCGTATGCTCCGCCGGCCGCCGCACATCCTCGACGAGATTCACGCGCTGGTCGACGACAAGCGTGGTTCCCATCTGGCGCTGAGCCTCGCCCGGCTCGACGACCTGGCCGAAACCACGACGGGCCGCCGGCCCCAGCGGGTCGGGCTCTCGGCGACCGTGCGGCCGATCGGGCTGGTGGCCCGCTTTCTTGGTGGCGCCGCCGGTGAGCCAGACGCCGCGAGGTCGGGTGAGGTCGCCGACACCACCGCATCGGTGGATGTGGTCGACGCCGGCTACGTGCGAGAGCTCGACCTGTCAGTCGAGGTGCCGCGCGACGAGCTGGGCGTGGTGGCGACCAACGAGATGTGGGCGGAGATCTACGACCGGATCGCCACTCTGATCGACGCCCATCGGACCACCCTCGTGTTCGTGAACACCAGACGCCTGTGCGAGCGGGTCGCGCATCACCTGGCCGAGCGGCTGGGCGAGGAGGCGGTCCTGGCGTACCACGGGAGCCTCGACCGCCGTCTCTGACTCTCGGCCGAGCAGCGACTCAAGGCCGGACGCCTGAAAGCGGTGGTGGCGACGGCATCGCTCGAGCTGGGCATCGACATCGGTTCGGTCGATCTCGTCTGTCAGATCGGGTCGCCCCGCTCCATCGCGGTGGCGCTGCAACGGATCGGTCGCTCCGGCCATCAGGTCGACACCGAGGCGCAGCGGTTCATTCCCAAGGGGCGTCTGTTCGCGACGACGCGAGACGAGCTCGTCGAGTGCGCGGCCCTGGTGCGGGCGATTCGAGGCCGCCGACTCGACGAGCTTCAGGCGCCGGCGTGGCCTTTCGACGTGCTCGCCCAGCAACTCGTGGCGACGTGCGCCGGCGAGTCTCGTGACCTCGATGAGCTGTTCGCCTTGGTGCGGCGGGCCGCGCCGTACGCGGAACTGCCGAGGTCGGCCTTCGATGCCGTGGTCGAGATGCTGGCCGATGGCATCACGACGTCGCGGGGTCGATACGGCGCCTACCTGCACCTCGACCGGGTCAATGGCGCCGTGCGTGGTCGGCGAGGCGCTCGCCTGGCCGCGATCACGAGCAGCGGCGCGATTCCCGACAACGCCAACTATCTGGTCGTGGCCGAGCCCGAGCAGACGACGGTCGGGACCGTGGACGAGGACTTCGCCGTCGAGAGCATGTCGGGCGATATCTTCCTGCTCGGCACGAGCTCCTGGCGGATTCGCCGGGTCGAGGTCGGCCGACTCCGGGTCGAGGATGCCGGCGGCACCGCGCCGACGGTGTCCTTCTGGCGCGGCGAAGCGCCCGGCCCCACGGCCGAGCTGTCCGAGGAGGTCGCTCGCCTCCGGGAGGAGGTCGTGGCCCGGCCCGAGGAGGTGTCCACATGGCTCGTCGCCGAATGCGGGCTCGATCGCGCCGGGGTGGAACAAGCGGTCGCTTATCTGCGGGCCGGGCAGGCCAGTCTCGGCGCCATGCCGAGTCAGCGACGGGTGGTCGCCGAGCGGTTCTTCGATGAGGGCGGCGGGATGCAGCTCGTGCTCCATGCCCCGTTCGGTGCGCGGATCAACCGCGCCTGGGGACTGAGGTTGCGCAAGCGGTTCTGTCGGTCCTTCAATTTCGAGTTGCAGGCCGCGGCCACCGACAACGGCATTGTCATCTCACTCGCCGAGCAGCACAGCTTTCCGCTCGAGCTCATCTTTCGCTTCCTCAACGTCGACACGGTAGAAGACGTGCTCCGTCAGGCGATGCTGCCGTCACCGATGTTCGGCGCACGCTGGCGCTGGAATGCGTCCCGAGCTCCTGCTGTGCTCCGCTTCGCCGGAGGTCGGAAGGTGCCGCCGCCCATCCAGCGGATGCGATCGGACGACCTGCTGGCGTGTGGTGTTTCGAGACCTGCTCGCTCGCGAGACGCTCGCTTCACCGTGGAGGGAGCTGCTCGGGGCGTTGCGGCGCATGGAGGCGCGGGGGGAGATTCGAGGCGGCCGATTCGTTGCCGGGTTCGTGGGCGAGCAGTTCGCCCGGCCCGAGGCGGTCGAGTTGCTGCGGATTGTTCGCCGGGAATCGCCGTCCACATCGGCGTTGCGGGTGCCGGCCGCCGATCCGCTGAACCTCGTCGGGGTCGTGCTGCCAGGAGGTCGAGTCAGCGCTTTCAGCGGCGAGCTGGTGACGTTGTCGCCGGCGCGGTCGGATGGTGCCCGGGCGGACGAACTCGAGATCTCGCCGCGGTCCGCCTGAGCGTCTCGGTTGACACGTGCAGAGCTTCGGTTCAGAGTGAAATGATCGGCAGCGTCTGGGCGAGGCGGCGTGGAGTGGGGATAGGCCCGTCCGGCGGGTGTGTGGTGCGACATTTGAGGTGGACGATGAGCAGGCTCCGTTTCTCCGCGGCGGCGGTGACGTTTGCGCTTGCAGCGGGCTGTACCGAAGCGCCGCCGCGCGAGCCGTCGTCCATCCGGGAGAACGTCGAGCGGCTGGCGTCCGACGAGCTTGGCGGACGCCTGACCGGAACCGACGGGATCCGACTGGCGGCCGATCACATCGTGGCTGAGCTTCAGGCCATCGGGGCCGAGCCGCTGCCTGGCGCCGAGGGATTCCGGCTGCCGTTCGACTACACTGGCAGCACCGAGGATGGCGGCACGTCGCTCGAGGTCGATGGTGTCGCGTCGCCCGGGACGGGGGCCGTCCAGGCGCTGTCCTTTTCCGAGTCGGGACAGGCGACCGGGCCGCTGGTCTTTGCCGGCTATGGTCTGGTCGTCCCCGAAGTGGATGGTTTCAGCTACGACAGCTACGCCACGCTCGATGTCACCGACAAGATCGTGGTGGTGCTGCGTTACTTCCCTGAGGACGCCGAAACCGACATCCGGGCGGCGCTCTCGAGGTATGCCGGGCTACGTTTCAAGGCGCAGGCTGCCCGTCAGCGCGGCGCGCTCGGACTGCTCGTGGTGACCGGTCCCCGTTCGCCCAATGCGGGTGAGCTGGTAGGGATGACCGGGGATACGGCGGCTGCTGATTCCGGCATCGTCGCCGCCAGTGTCGACCAGGCCATGGCCGACGCGTTGTTCGATCTGGTGCCAGACCGCGCCTTGGAAGAGGTGCAGGCCGAGCTGGACTCGGGGAACCCGCACGTCGCCGGCTTCGACATGGGCGCCGAGGCGACGCTGGACGTCCAGGTCGTGCGCGAGCAGCGCACCGGGCATAATGTCGTGGCGTATCTTCCCGCCACGAGCGAGTCGGTGGCCGAAAAGCCCTATGTCATGCTCGGCGCGCACTATGACCACCTGGGTCTTGGCGAAGATGGCAACTCATTGGCCATGGGCGAGGACGCCGGCCAGATTCACAACGGGGCGGACGATAACGCGTCGGGAGTGGCCGCGGTGCTGTCGGCCGGTGGCGAGCTGGCGGCGGAGGAGAGGGGACGTGGCGTCATTCTGGCGTTCTGGTCGGGCGAGGAGCTGGGCCTGCTCGGGTCGGCCAACTTCGTCGAGCGCTCGCCGGTGCCGATGACCGAGGTGGCCGCCTACATCAACTTCGATATGGTCGGGCGGATGCGTGACAACAAGCTCACGGTGCAGGCGCTGGGGAGCAGCCCGATCTGGCCCGATCTGGTCAACGACGTGAACGCCGGCTACGAGTTCGAGTTACAGCGGGTCGATGATCCGTATCTGCCGACCGACGCGATGAGCCTGAACCTGGCGGAAGTGCCGACCCTGGCGCTCTTTACCGGCAGTCACGAGGATTATCATCGGCCCTCTGATGACGCCGAGACGGTGAACTTTCCCGATCTCGAGCGGGTGGCCGGTTATGGGGCCGAGGTCGCGAGACGGCTCGTGAACGACACGACCGCTCCGCAGTTCGTCCGGGTCGAGCGGACGCAGCAGGGTGGCGCGGCTGCGATGCGGATCTTCACCGGGACGATCCCTGACTACGGCTCGGAGGTCGAGGGACTCTTGCTGTCCGGCGTCATGGGCGGCGGGCCGGCCGAGAAGGCCGGGCTCGAGGAAGGTGACATCATCGTCGGACTGGCGGGCCAGTCGGTGGCCAACATCTACGACTACATGTTCGCTCTCGACCTGCTCAAGGTCGGGGAACCGGCGTCGGTGGTCTTCATGCGAGACGGCGAGCAACAGGAGACCGAGCTGGTGCCGGAGGCGCGTCAGTGAATCGGTCGGCAAACACAGGACCCTCCCAGGCGACCATTCGAGTGCGTCCAGCGTCTGACACAGAAGCTGTGGTGATACAGACCCTCAGTTCTCTTCGTGCGATCAGCCTCGGCCGAGGCGCGTCTCGGTGGCTCACGTCACTGCTGACCCTGGCCATCCTCGCGGGTGCGCCGTCGACCGGCGCCGCCCAGGGGCTCGGCACGCTGGTAGGCATCGTGACCACGCTCAGCGGTGTGCCCGTGGAAGGCGTGACGGTCACCGTTTCGAGTGACGAACAGACCGCCTCGGGCACCACCGACGCGGACGGCGAGTACGAGGTCGAGGGGTTGCTGCCGGGGCTGGTCTCGATCGGGATCAGCGACACCGACCTCGTGCTGGTCCCGGAGCTGCAGGTTGGTGTCGTGGCCAATATCACCATCCGCAGCGATCTGGTGCTCCGGTCGCTCGACGAGGTCGCGCAGCGGCGCTGGGACGCCGCCCGCTTTTTCGAAGCCAGCCCGGGCCTGGCCGCCTCGCTCTTCGACGGCGAGACGGTTGAGGCGGGGGTGCTGCCGCTGGCCCAGTATCTGGAGCGCGTGCCGGGTGTCGCCGTGGCTCGCGAAGGAGGTATCGGACAGCCCACGTCGCTGGTGGTCCGTGGCGTCGAAGCGACCGATCGGTTCCTGGTGACTGATGGCACGCCCCTCGAGGGCACCGTGCAGCGGCTACATGGGTGGGACGGCCAGGTAACCGAACGGCTCGAGGTCGTGCGCGGTCTGCCGTCGAGTCGACGCGATGGCGAGCTGACCGGCGTCGCCCATCGGCTCATCCGGCCCACCGGCGATCCGGCGTCACCACTTTTCTCGGGCTCGGTTGAAGCCGGCGACTACGGGTGGAGGCAGTTCGGGGCCGCGACGAGCGGTTCGAGTCGGATCTACGACTGGCATCTAAGTGCCCAGCATGCCGAGGCGGACAACGAGCAGCCGAACACCGACTATCGCCGCACCGCGGTGGCCGGATCCTTCGATTTCACCGGGAGCGCGATCACGGCCCACCTGAACTTCCAGGGTGAGACGAGCGAAGTCGGACGATCGGGCCCGACCCTGCTGGTACGCCCGGATCTCGATGCCCGCCAGGAACGGACACGGCTCTCCGGGGCGGGCACCTTCCGCTTGCGCCGTGGCCAGCGCAGCTTGCACGAGCTTCGCCTGGTGGGGACGCAGAGCGATATCCGCTCGCTGAACCCGCTCGACTCGGGCACGTTGTTGCTGCAATCGTCGGTCGAGGCCGCTCGTCTGGTGTCTGTCCCCGATTTGCCTCTGGCTGGCGGGCGGCGTAACGACCTGCGGACGGGCCGGGTGAGCTACGAGTACGCCTTCGAGATCGATGAGTTCCACTACATGACGTTCGGTGGCAGCGCCGAAGGCGAGGCCGGGCGGTTCACGCGGACCAACCTGTTCGATCAGACCCGCGCCAACCTGAGTCTCTACGCCGAAGACCGGATTCAGCTGTTTCCCGACCTGCTGCTGACGGCGGGCGCGCGCTTCGTCAAGAACGGGCCATTCGGCTTTGCCGCCATGCCCCGCGGGTCGCTGACCTACGAGCTCGGGTGGGGCTTCCTCGCCCGGGCGGGCGGTGGTTTTGGCGTGGGCACGCCGACGCTCACGCAACTGTTTGGCGAGACATTCCTCTGGGAGGGCAATCGGGACCTCGAGCAGGCGCGAAGCCGAGCCGCCGACGCCGGGATCTTCGGATCGCTCTGGGGTAACCGGGTCCGCGTGGAGGTCAGCGGCTACTGGCACCAGTACGAAGATCTCATCGTCCTGGGTGAGCGCGACATCCCCCGACTGGACACCTTGTCCGACTACCGCGCATTGACCCTGGCGGAGCGGCTACAACTCGAGAGCGACGTGCGAGCCGGCTTACGTCAACCGCTCGTGGTGTCGGTCGCCGATCCCCGAGTGAGCTTCGTCAATCTGCCCCACAGCCGCGCGGTTGGCGCCGAAGCGTCGTTTACCGCGATGCCGGTGCCCCAGGTGACTCTGCAGGGTGCCTACACCTACGCCGACACCGAGGTGCGTCTCGGCACGCGCCTGTTCCGCCCCGGAGACCGGTTGCCCGGGATGCCCCAACATCAGGGGTCGTTCACGGCCGATCTGCAGGTGGGCCTGGTGGCGGTGGGCGGTACCGTCCGCTACGTGGGGGAGCGAACGGCCCCCTTTGATTACGTGACCCAGGTGCTTGGTCTGGGAACGTTGTCGTCCTACACCCGGTACGATATGCGAGTTCGGATCGGGCTGACGGACGGATTGTGGCTTTCGATGGTGGGGGAGAACCTCGCCGACGAGCAGTACCAGGAGGCACTGGGCTACCCGGCCCTGGGGCGAATGCTCCGGGCTGGCGTGCAGGTGTCGTTCTGAGTCCGCGCTGCGTGGACCGAAAGGACTGATGATGTTCCGGAGAATCGCTCTCCCAGCCATGCTGGCCATGGCCGTCACCGCGGCTGGGTGCGACGAAGGACTGCCCCTCGACGCCACCCCGATGCTGATGGTGCAGATGTCAGTGGCCCCGGATCCGGGGACGGCGGTGCCCTCCTCCGGCGTGACGTTCGAGCAGGATGGTCAGACCATGGAGTTTCCCTGGATGACCACGTTGTCGCTGATCATCCGGACCGACGCGGCGCAGTCGGGCGCAACGATCAGAAACATCGGCGCGAGCGTCCAGGAGGCGGTCGAAGGGATCGCCGTCACCCCGGTGTTTGGCGATCCAGCACCTCGGTGGCGGTTCGTGCCACGCGCGACGACCAACCGGCTGGAGCCCGGTGGCGAGGCGATCATCGAGTTCGACGTCTGGTACTGGTTGCCGGCTGGTGGCGCTGAAGCGCTCGTCGCGCTCAATGCCACGTTGTCGGCCGACGAGGGCACCGGCGTCACCGATGCGGTGCAGGTGAGCGTATTGCCCTGAGTGGCGCGCCGATTCAGGTTTCTGGGAGAGACGAGAGATGGTCAGGAAAGTGTGGACGGTGGTGGCCCTGGCCTCCACGCTCGGGCTGGCGAGCTGCGACAGCAACAATCTCTTCGACCCGACGAGGACGCTCAGCGTGTTCGTCGAGCTGTCGGCTGACCCCGACGTCGTCAACGCAGCCTCCGCAGCCGGCGAGACCTTCATGGTCGGTGACGACACGGTCGAGTTCGACTGGAAGACGTCGTTTAGGCTGGTCTCGAGTCTGTCTGAGGACCAGCCGCAAGCCACGCTGACCGCCCTGGCGCTGCTGGTGCAGCAGGCGACTGGCGGCATCATTATCTCGCCGCCGCCCGGGCAGGCTGAGACCTTTCGGTTCGATACCAGAACCGACGGCAACATCATCACCCCTGGTACCGACAAGATCTCGGAGTTCGACGTCTGGTACACGTTGCCGAACGAAGGGCGTGAAGCGGTCATCACCGTCACGGCCAGCTATATCAACGACGCCGGGCTCACCCGCACCGACAACGTCACCGTCAGAGTGGCCCCCTAGCCGTCCGCTACGGCGCGGGATAGGTCTTGCTGTGGCCGTTGCGGCTGTTCGAGATCGTGAATGAGCCGTTGCTCCGCGCGCCGACCTTGATCCAGGCGCTCGGACCGGTGTGCACCGCGTCTTCGTCCTCCGCCGGCGCGAAGTCCTGCAGGTTGGCGATGAAGCGATCGGGCGCGTTCAGCGGGCCCCCCGGGATCGAGTAGTGGTTCTGCCATAGATCCTCGAGCGTCTGGGCGCGACCCAGGATCTCGAACGTTCGTCGCGCTCCTCCCTTTCGCGGACCGTTGTTCATCACCGCGGCTCGGGGCGCGAGCGCGTGTACCAGCGCCTCGGCGCCCGAGGTGTCCGAGCCGTGGTGGGACACCAGATACAGATCCACCGTGCCAATCTTGTTGTCGGGGCACATCAGCGGGTGTTCCTTGTTCCAGGTCAGGTCACCCATGATGACGGTGCGGAACGCGCCGAACCCGAGGTGGGCACTGAGTGACCGCTGGTCCTCGGCGTCGCCGTAACGGTCGGTGACATCCGAGCCATGAAACTCGAACCCGTCGCAGTACGCGTTCAGCTCGCCGGCGCCAGCCAGCGGCGTCGTGAGTACCTCGCCGTGCGACGAGAGAATCGTGACCTCGACCTCACCCAGGCTCACGATATCGCCGGGCGCGACCACCCGGTGCTCGGCTGATTCCCGAAGCTCGACGTAGCGTTCGAACGCCGCGACCTGGCGCTCGCCCTCGTCGACGGTCTGCCCGTGATCGAGGAAGGTTCGCACCGGCAGGCGCTCGACGAGCTGGTGGGCTCCGCCCATGTGGTCGGTATGGAAGTGGCTGACGACGAGGTAGTCCAGGCGGTCGATGCCGGCATCAGCCGCGGCGGCGGCGATCCGATCGGCGTCCCGACCGTCGAAACCGGGCCAGCCCGTGTCGGCCAGCATCGACTCGCCAGACGGGGCCACGAACAGCGTCGCCTCGCCCCCCTCGACGTCGATGACGTAGATATCGAGCGTCTCCTCGTCAGCGGGTTCCTGAGCCGATACAGACCCAGCAAGGGCGAGAAACCCGAGCGCCACCGTGATGATCCACCGCATCTGGTTGCCCCACAAAGAGAAAGGGCGGTGATCGCCGCAGCAACCACCGCCCCCGAAGGCCTAAAGCCCAAAGCCCAAAGCCCAAAGCCGCATTGCTAACTAGTCGTCCAGCGCCTCGCCCTGGGCGCCTTCCTGGATGGCCCACAGGCGGTTGCGCGTCAGGATGTACATCACGTCGTCTCGCACCACCGGGGTGCTGTAGACCGACGCGCCCATGTTGACCTCGGCGATCTCTTCCATCTCGCGGCCGGCCCGGAGCACGACGATGTCACCGTCCTCGTCGCCCAGGTAAACCTTGCCGTCGACCACGAAGGGCGAGCCCCAGACGGCGGCAAAGGCGTCGTAGGTCCAGAACTCTTCGCCGGTGTCCGGATCCAGCGCGTGCAGGAAGCCTGAGAGGCTCGAGATGTAGAGAATGCCGTCGGCGATCGCGGCGGTCGACATCGTGCGGTAGAAGTCCTCGCCGTCGCGGCTCCACACCTTGTGGGTGTCGGTGACGTCGCCGGTGCCGGTGGCGTCAATGGCGTAGAAGTGCCCAGGCGCCTCGCCGTGTTCCGGGTCCTGACCCACGCCGATGTAGACCCGGTCGTTGTAGATGACCGGCGTGGAGAGGATGTTGTTCCTGGTGCCCCGGCCGCCCAGAATCCACTCCGAGTCCTTCGGGTTGCCGTCGAACTGCCAGATCTGCTCGCCGGTGCCGGCGTCGAGCGAGTAGACGATGCCGTCGCCGCCCGCCACGATGATCTGCTCGCG
>MDTE01036804.1_pt1 | contig 21831 bp, 20 predicted proteins | sample 811231 | NCBI WGS metagenome assembly MDTE01 (sample SAMN05326651, study PRJNA326480) | marine metagenome | isolation source: seawater | place: Indian Ocean: Red Sea | collected 2010 | reverse complement strand
ACGCCATTTTAATACATTAGTTATAAATACACCATCACCTCTTTTTTTCTTAATTGCTCGTAAAATATCATCCAAAAGTTTCCCTATTCTTCCAACAAATGGTTCACCTTTTTGATATTCATTTTCATGTGGGGCTTCTCCAACTAACAATAAATCTGCATTCGGATCTCCAACACCAAAAATAAATTTTGTTCTAGTTTGGTTTAACGAACACTGATCACAAGTTAAAATTGATTTTTCATATTTGTTTAGTGAATCCAAATTATTATCATTTGACATTATATTAAGCATCTTCGTTCTTGATTTAGAAGTCACTTGATTTGATGATAAATATAATTCATCTCCATACAACAATAATTGCTGTTTAAAAAAAGTATGAATCATCCTATTTTGCGTCATTTATTTTAATACTTCTGACTTTCTCCATTTGACATCGCCTTCAAGAAATTGATTAATAGCAACAGTTGTAACTTTTTCTTTTTCTTCGTACATCTCTGGAGTTAGCTCTTCAATTTCATCAAAAACATCTAGTTCATCATCTTGAACTTCCTTAATAGTTCTATTTAAAATTCGTTCATCTAATTCACGTTTAGCTTGACCAGACATTGCAGCGACTGCTTCATACATATTTTTCGAACGTTCTTCTATTTCACGAAAAGGAATAGTTTTAAGTCCCATGTTATTTATCTCCTTTATTTAATTTATTGACAATATTAATTAATTCTTTTGTAGCTAATTCTAAATCTTCATTAACCATTATATGATCGAACTTATCCTTATAAGCCATCTCTTGCTGAAATCTTTGAAGACGAATTTCAATTCTCTTTTCTGAATCTGTACCTCGTTTTATTAATCTATCACGAAGATGATCGATACTAGGTGGAATAATAAAAATGGAAAATGTATTATTATAGTATAATTCTTTAATGCGGATAGCCCCTTTAACATCCATCTCCAACAACATTGTTTTATAATTAGAAATTGCATTTTCTATCTTCTTTTTAGATGTACCATAATAAAAACCATGTACATTTTCCCATTCAGCAAACTCTCGTTTAATAATTAAATTTTCAAATTCATCTTTGGAGATGAAATTATAATCTTCAGAGTGGATCTCTTTAGGCCTCATATCTCTTGTGGTATAAGATACAGACCATTCAATTTCCGGTTTAACTTTTTGTAATGCTTTACACAAAGTTGTTTTCCCTGAACCCGAAGGTGCTGATATAGTAATTAAATTAATCATCAGAGAATATTCTGAGCCTGTTCACGTATTTTTTCTAGTTCGCCTTTTATTTCAATTACATGGTTTGTCACTTGCAATTGTGGACTTTTCGATCCGATAGTATTTACTTCACGACCAATCTCTTGTAAAAGAAAATTAATACGTTTACCTACAGGTTCTGGTTCACTTAAATAGGATAATAATTGATCAAAATGGCTCCTACTCCTTACAATCTCTTCTGTTATATCTACACGTTCAGATATATAGGCCACTTCTTGAATTAAGCGTGATTCATCTAATTCTTTTTCATCTAATAATTTAGAAATTTTTTCACGCATTTTATTCTGTCTTTCATTACTGTAGTTTTTTGATTCTAATTCAATATTTTTAATGAAATTTTGAATATTTTCTATCCTACATCTAATATCTTTTTCAATTTGATGACCTTCTTTTTCACGCATTTTATTTACTTGATTTAAGCCAAGTTCAACAGCTTTTATTAATACATTATTTTTTAAATCTTCTGGTTCATCTAATATCAATAAATCATTGGTAGAAATAATATCACTTAAATCTAATTTTTGGCCATAATCAACATGAATTTTTTTCAAAATATCATTAATCATTTCAAACCGTACTTTATTAAAATTAACCTTATTCTTATCTTGATCAAGTTTTAAATGGATACGTAAAAAAACATTCCCTCTATGCAAATTAGATTCTATCATATCCCGAATTTTCTTTTCAGCAATAGGCTCCAATTTACTCCCATTAATTTTTATTTCTAAAAATCTGGAATTCACTGATCGGATTTCAACTTCAATTTTATTTTGACCGCGCCCCGCAGATCCACGACCAAATCCTGTCATACTTTTAATCATAATAATTATTGTTTTATAAAAGTTATAAATTACAGAACTAAGAGAATATTATCCAAATAAGATGATCTCAGTAGATAAGGTTTTATTTATATAATCAATAGAGATTTATAATTTCTGAATTTGTTGTTTTAACCATTCTGTTTTGATATTAAATGATATTAAATGGTTATTGCCCAAATTATCAACTATTGTAGAAGTTAAAAATGCATAATCCAAATTAAACCCATCCCAATAGACTCCAACACCACCTGTGATATTATTAAATATATTATGACCTAACCTGAAAAATAATTTATCAGAAATAATTATTTCTAAACCTGATGATGCATCAATAGATAATGGTCCTATAGAAGACTGAGAATCTAAATGTTTATTTGTTGTTGAAATTTCAATACTATATATTGAATTAATCCTTAATGGAAGTTTTCTTAATTCTAGTGGATGATGTACTCCAAAAACTACATTCGGAGATGATGTTTCAATAGTCCCATTATTCCAGATTAAACCAGATGTGGGAATATTTCTTGTTACTAGTCCAAAATTGAATCCTTTAATTCTCCTGAGAATTCCTACATCTAAACCTACACCAAGTGCATAATTATCATCTAAAGTATATGATAAAACCTTTATACCTAAGCCTATAGGTATATTATTAATAGTATGTTTAAATGAAGTATGTATACCAAATTGATGTTGATTAAAATATCGAAGTTTATCAGTATCTAATCTCTCGCCTTCATCAAGAGTACCGTTACCTTCTCCATAATCATTTGTTCCAAATTTTCCATCACTACCCCAATCTAAAAGCATACTACGGGTATCAGGTATTTCACCAATACCTTCATATAATAAATTAAAGTTTAAATTTTTGATTTTACTTTGAATAGAAAATCCAATTAAATCAATATTTACCATCCCTGCAAATCTTGATTGATGAGTTATGCTAACTTTTTTACTATTATTTGATAAAATTGGATTAATAAGTGATCCCGAAGGTGTATTAAAATTATAAGCGATTGATGAATTACCTAGCGCTGCTGTACGTGCATCTGTAACATATTCAAATATTTCCCAACCATATTTTACCCAAACCACATCAGAGAAAAGACAATTGATAGTAAAAATAAATATTAAAGATTTATATATCATTTTCTTTTTTAATATCATCTAATATTTGCAATGCTTCTATAGGAGTTATATTATTTAGATCAAGCTCATCTAGCTTTTTACGCAAAAATAATTCTTTTTCATAATTAATAGATATTTCTTCAGACAATTTTTGTTTCATATTTTTTCCATATCTATTTTCTGATTTATTAATATGATATTCAAGAATTTCTGATGCTCTTGATATTATTGAATTTGGTAATCCAGCCATTTTAGCGACATAAATTCCATAACTCTTATCACCAGCCCCCTTAGCAATTGAACGAAGAAAAATAATTTTATCTTTAAATTCTTTTACTTGTATATGATGGTTTTCAACACGATCCAGAATATTTTCTAAATCAGTTAATTCATGATAATGAGTAGCAAACAATGTTCGAGCTTTTACTCCTTCTTTATCATGAAGATATTCAGTAATTGCCCAAGCTAGAGATAAACCATCGTACGTAGCAGTACCACGGCCAATTTCATCCAGAATAATCAAGCTATTATCCGTAGCATTATTTAAAATATTTGCTGCCTCATTCATCTCAACTAAGAACGTACTTTCACCACCTGCAAGGTTATCACTAGCACCTACTCTTGTAAATAATCTATCAACAATACCTATATTTGCTGATTCAGCAGGTACAAAACAACCGATCTGGGCTAATAAAACAATTAATCCAGTTTGTCTTAAATATGTTGATTTTCCGGCCATATTTGGCCCCGTAATAAAATGAATTTGATTACGATTAGAGTCAATAAATAGATTATTTGGAATATATTTTTCTTCAGATGGTAATAGCTGCTCTACAACAGGATGTCTACCTTGCTCGATTTTAAGTTGAGGAATATTTGATAATTTTGGTCTTGTATAATTTTGATTAATTGCAAGGGACGCAAAACTGGTTAGTAAATCTATTTTATTAATGATTCTTGCATTAGAATGGATATTAACTATTTCATTTATAATTAACCTGCAAATATGATTAAAAATTTTACACTCAATTTTATATATCTCTTCTTCAGCATGAAGTATCTTCACTTCATATTCTTTTAATTCTTCTGTTATATATCGTTCAGAGTTAACAAGAGTCTGTTTACGAATAAAATTATTAGGTACCTTATTTAGATGAACTTTTGTCACTTCTATGAAATATCCAAAAACTTTATTAAAACCTACCTTTAGCTTGGGTATATTTAATTTTTCTCTCAAATTTTTCTGAAAATTATTAATCCATTCTTTATTAGAACTCAGTAATATTCTTAATTCATCTAATTCAGGCTGAATACCTTGACAAATAACATTGCCTAATTTCAATTGAGCAGGTGTATCTATATTTATTTTAGAAAGAATCTCATTAACAATATTACTTGTATTTACAAAAGATTTGGATAGGTTGATTAAATTTTTATCTTGAGAATTATTAAAATTATCTTTCCATTCGGGTATTCTATTAAGAGTTTGAGCTAAGCCAAGAATCTCTCTTGGTGATACTTTGCCTCGATTAAGCCTACCTATAATTCTTTCTATATCAACTGTTTTAGATAGGCCATCCTGGATAGGTTTCAAAAGATTTTTATTTTTTATAAATGATTCAACTAAATTCAATCTATTATCAATGAGATTTTTTTCTATAAGTGGATGATGTAACCATCTACGAAGCATTCTTCCTCCACCTGATGTTTTAGTTCGATCAATACAATCAACCAATGTTCCATGAGTACCCTGAGTAGACAAAGATTGAAACACTTCCAGATTGCGGATCGTAAATCCATCTAAACCCATATAGTTTTCATTTAAAATTGGTCTAATTTTAGATATGTGTTCTAAATTGAGACCTAAATTCTCTTTTATATGAGTAAATAAAGCCCCACATGCAGTAATTCCAAATTTCATTTTATCACATCCAAAACCCTTCAATGATCTGATTTGAAAATGATTTTTTAATAATTTATAAGATATTTCAAAATCAAATAACCAGTCGTTAATCTGAGTAATAAAAGGGTGAAGCTCTCTATACCATTCTGAATTAGAATAAACTATGCTATCTGCTATAATAATTTCATTCGGTGCAAATTTCAATAAATATTCTTTTAATTGAGAATGAACACATTCACCTAAATGTAATTCACCTGTTGACTGATCTAAAAAAGCTAACCCAGTAAATTTTTTTCCAAAATATATAGAACAAATATATCGATTAGATTTTTTACTCAATGCTTGATCGCTAATAAGTGTCCCAGGAGTAACAACTTCTAGAACTTCACGCTTAACTATCCCTTTACTTAATTTTGGGTCTTCAACTTGTTCACAAATAGCTACACGATGACCTGCTTTCACTAATTTTGGTAAATAATTATCGAGCGCATGATAAGGAAACCCAGCTAAATCCACATCTGCTGCTTTACCATTAGCCCTTTTTGTTAAGACAATACCAAGTATTTTTGCAGTAATCTTCGCATCTTCTAAAAATGTTTCATAAAAATCACCCATACGAAAAAGGACTAATGTATCATCATACTGAGATTTAATATCCAAGAATTGTTTCATAACAGGAGTTTGCGCAATCATTTTATTATCAGTCATCAGCATCTCCTTTATAGCGCAAATTATTATTTCGAATTGTAATTTTGCGCATATCTAAATATTCTAATAACGGAATAGCAGTTTTTCGAGTTAAACCAGTAATTTTCTTAAAATCTGATATTTTTAATTCTTTTTGTGATAAAAAGTGTTTACGTACATTATGAATTACTTTTACAAGATTACTTGTTTGTAACCAAAAATTTTTTCCAAGATTTTGGATATCTCCTTTTGAAGAAAGTACATGAATAAGATCAGTAACTCTCTTTGACTTAAAACCAGATTCTTTTATAATCTCTTTTATTAGTATCGGCTCAAATCCACTTTTATTTATAATAGATTGTATTTTATTTAAATCATCTAAATCATCAGAAGTGAATCTCGGTTTATAGTCAGCCAAACATATACCATTTTCAACATTATTGAGGACACCATCATCAACCATTTTTATAATTACTATTTCCAACCAATCTTCAGACCATTCTAGTTTATTTTTTATAGTATCAAAATTCATAATTGATCTAAAAGGATTTTCATTATAAGCTTTTTCAAAAAATTCATTTAATAAATTTTTACTTTTTTTCATTGCATCATCAGTAAAAAGAATCCCAGACATAGACTCATGGATATTGGCTTCATTTAATAATATTTGTAAAGTTTCTGATGAAATATTAAATAACGATTGCCATTCTAGTTTAGACCTTGGATATCTCCAGTCTAAATTAATTAAGAATAAAAACCGGTCTTTTTGATCAATCGGTATTTTATTTAATTGATCTTTAATTTCAGACCAATTACCTACCGGATTTGGGTTTATTACTAACCCACCTGCAATCGTCTCCATTGGAGAATATGATCTAATTACAAATTTTTCATCCATAGCAACAGCAATTGGAGATTCAAGGTCAATAATCATATTTTGAGAATTACCTTTTCCTAGTTTTTTACCGGATATTCTTCCTAACACTTCTGAAGTCCCAAAATGGAATCTCAATCTTTGCTTATTCTTTATAGTCCATTTTGTGGTTTTTGTCATAAAAATATTAGCAATAATACGTTTTGTGACATTAAGAGATCTTGGTGTTGCAATCACCGTACCTCTAGAAATATCAATTGGCTTTATATTAGTTAAATTCAACGCAGCTCTATCACCTATACCTACACTCGATATTTCACCACCATGAGTCTGAATCCCCCGAACTTTTGTTATTAACTTAGAAGGTAAAATTTCTAATTGTTCCCCTGTTTTTATCTCTCCATTCTGAATAGTGCCAGTTACTATTGTACCAAAACCAGTTTTTGAAAAAACTCTATCTATATTCATACGAAAATAAGGTAGATTTGATTGAGGTTTATGATTAGTCGCTAATCTAATAATATCATTTTTTAATGGCTCAACACCATAACCAGTTAAATTATCTATTTTATGCAGACCAAGAATTTGAAAATTATAATCATTTAATATTTCTTTAATTTCTAATTCAACTAGATCAATCCATTCATTATCTTGAATTAGATCAATCTTACTTATTGCCACAATTATATTTTTCACACCCAATAATGATAATATATCTATATGTTCCCTAGTTTGAGGCATAACACCATCATTTGCAGCAATTACAATTAATCCATAGTGAATATTTGCTGCACCTGCTGTCATATTGCGAATAAATTTTTCATGACCAGGGACATCGATAATTGTTATTGATTTATTTAAATAAGCAAATCCTAAATCAATAGTCATACCACGTCTTTTCTCTTCAATTAAATAATCAGTATTTTTACCAGTTAATTGCTTTACAAGAGAAGTTTTGCCATGATCAATATGACCAGCAGTACCTACAACAATCTGACTCATGTTTTATAGATCCTGGATAGCTTTTGCTAATCGTTTGATTTGATCAGGTAGAACAGCTTTTAAATCAATATAAAAATTATTTCTTTTGATATAACCTACAACAGGTATAGAGCCACAACGAAATAAAGTTGCAAGATTATCAACGGTTTCGATCTTAGGTGAAAAAGATAAACTAATACTCTCAATATTATCTTCCGGTAATGAACCACTACCTGCTTGGACTTTTGAGTCAACTAAACAAATTCCTAAATCTTTTTTCGTTTTCATTGATAAAAGATTTAAAATTTTTTCACCACGATTTCTTAAGATCTTTCTAGAAGTTGTAAGCATTGTAAGAGCTAAATTGTGTTTAGTGAATTTATCGAAATGATATGATCGTAATGTTTCCTCAAATAATCCTATCGTAATTTTATCACATCTTATAACTCTATAGAGTGAATTTTTTTTAAATAATTTTATCCATTTATTTTTTCCTAATATTATTCCTGATTGAGGACCTCCTAATAACTTATCGCCTGAAAAGGTAGTAATATCAACTCCAGTCTTAACAATTTCGCTTACTGGGTTTTGTTCTGGAAGTCCAAGCTTACTCATTTCTAATAAAGCACCACTACCAAGATCAGCCATAACTGGTATTTTAAATTTTTTACCAAGTGCTACTAACTCATTTAATTCAACATCTTTTGTAAATCCTTTTACTACATAATTACTAGTATGCACCCATAAAATTAGCTTTGTATTCTTATTAATAGCTTTTTTATAATCATCTATGTGAGTCCGATTTGTAGTACCCACTTCTTTCAGTAATGAATTACTTTTTTTAATGATATCAGGAATTCTAAATGAACCGCCAATTTCAACTAATTGCCCCCTTGAACAAATGACTTCACCTTTTCTAGCTACTTCATTTAATACTAGAAATACTGCAGCGGCATTATTATTAACTATCATCCCAGTTTCACTATCACAAATCGAAGAAATTTGATCAACAATATGAGATTGTCTATCACCACGACTACCTTTTTTCAAATCAAATTCTAGATTTACATAACCATTTAAACGATCTCCTAAATCTTTCAATAATTTTCCATTGAATGGTGCTCGTCCAAAACCAGTATGAAGTACAATACCAGTACCATTAATAATGTTTTTTAATTTGGGTTGAGATTGTATTCTTACTTTAGAAATAATATAATCAAATAAATCAGTTTTATTTTTATTAATTTTTCCAGCTCTGATTTCAATCCTCAATTTATTTAATTCAGAATTTATTATACTCTTTAAATAACTTTTATGTAGATCTATAGAATTCTCTATCTCAAGTAATACTTGATGTACTGATGGACAGTCCTTTAATGTTGTTTTCTTCATAATAGGTTAGAATTTCTAAATATTAATCATTCCGTTCAAGAAGTTTGAATTATTCGCTAAATTAAGAAACATACAGTTAATGTTCTTAACATCAGACTTATTATAATAAATCAATGCAATATCATCTAAAAATCAAATATAAAATGAGAGTAATATATTATAAAAAGAATATTTATTATTTAAAATAAAAACCCCCACAGTAAAAGGTTACTTAGGGGGTTTACAATTAAATTAAATCTAAGTTATCGTTTTTCTTCAATACGCGCAGCTTTAGATCCAGTAACATTTTTTAGGTAATTTAATTTCGCTCTACGAACTTTTCCACGTCGCTTTACATCAATAGAAGCAATCATTGGTGAATGTAGTGGGAAAATTCTCTCTACTCCAACACCATTTGTCACCTTTCTAACTGTAAATGATGCATCTAAACTAGATCCGCCATGACGTGCAATTACAACACCCTCATAGCGCTGAATACGCTCCTTATTACCTTCTCGAACACGAACATCAACAGCAATCGTGTCTCCAGAGTCAAATTCTGGAATATCGGTTTTTAAAAATTCTTTTGTGACTTCATGTATCTTATTCATTGCTTTTCTCCGATTCTTTCAGTTTTTGAAACTTTTCCCAAATATCTGGTCGTTTCTTCATAGTTATTTTTTCTTTTTCTCTTCTACGCCAAGAATCAATCTGAGCATGGTGTCCACTGATTAAAACATTTGGAACACTCATATCATCAATTTTTCTTGGTTGAGTATAATGAGGATGATCCAGCAAATCGTTTGTGAAAGAATCTGTAAGTGCTGAATCTATTTTATTAAGAGTGCCAGGTATAAGTCGGATTAAACTATCCAGCATTGCCATGGCAGGTATCTCTCCATTTGTCATAACAAAATCTCCTAATGAATATTCATGTGTGACATATTTTTTAATCACTCTCTCATCAATACCCTTGTAATGCCCACAAATAAAAATTATTTTCTTTATTAGGCTCTTTTTTTCTGCAATCTTTTGATTCCAGGTTTGGCCTTGCGGTGTAGGAAAAATTATTTCAAGGCCTTCCACACCTCCAACCAATTCAATGGCATAATCAATAGCTTTAAAGAATGGCTCGGCCATCATTACCATTCCACTACCACCACCATATGGAGCATCATCAATTTGACGGTATTTCCCTTTACCATAATCTCTAAGATTAATGATATGAAGATCTATTACATCATTAAAAACAGCTTTTTTAAGAATACTATTCTGTATTAAAGTTTCTATAACATCAGGTACTGGTGTTATAACCGCAATCTGAGTCAATCCAGTAAACCATCCATTGGAGTAATTATTATAACTCCATTTCCATAGTCTACACTTTTCACAACTTCAGGGATAACTGGAATTAAATATTCCTTATCGCCATTTTTAATTATATATGCATCATTACTTGGTAACCACATAACATCCTTTAATAAACCTATAAAATCACCTGTCTCCAAAATTACATCAAAACCAATTAACCCTTTTCCAATAAAATTAATTCTATCACTTTTTAAAGCTTCAATAAAGATAGTTTGACCTACAATTTTTTCAGCATCTGATAAAGAATTAACTCCTTCAAATTTGAAGCGCCTCTTCTTACCAATTCCTTTTACTATCTCTAACCGAATTTTATCTGATGCATCTGCTGAAAAACCAAGAGAAAGATCTTTTTTCTGAATATAATCTTCAAAAAATCTTGAAAGTGGCCTCAACCTTACATCTCCAGATATTCCTGATGTCTTGGTAATAGTTGCAATTGGATGAACGTGATTTTCCATTTTAATCAATGACATCCAAACGAGCGCGTTTACCACCCTGTTTTGCATTTATTGCAAAGACTAACGTACGCAGTGCGGATATATTCCGCCCGCTTTTGCCTATAACTTTTCCATAATCACCATCACCAACAGTTAATTCATAAATTAATCTCTGTTCTGTCTCAACTATTTCGACTTTTACTTCATCTGGCTTATCTACCAAAAGTTGTACGGCCTGTTCAATGAACTCTAACATATCGTCCTCCATGTTTTAAACTGATTATTATTAAATACAATAAAACTTTTATTCTTCTTCAGATGAAGATTTATCATCTGATTTATTTTCTTCAGAATCATCAACAATAGATTTATCAGAAGCAATTTCTTTATCTCCAGAATCAGATGAAGTATCCGAATCTTCTGCTTTTATATCATCTTTATTCTGATCATCTTTTTTAGCAGTTTCTACTTTCTTCTTAGCTTTCTCTTCAGCCTTCTTTTCTGCACGTTCGGATCTAGCTTTTTTTACATCTTCATGGTTGAGTTCCCACTTTTTCATCTCTTTCTCAATTTGAGATTCGTCTAATCCTTGTTGCATTAAATGCCATTTATGTGCGATACCACAACGCCTTAATAATTTATGCGCAGCATCTGTAACTTCTGCACCTTCACCTAACCAATGAATTACACGATTGCCATTTATATCAAATGAGTGTTCTGGATCAATAGGATTATACCAACCTAATTCTTCAATTGCAGCACCATCACGGCGATTCCTTGAATCCATTACTACCATTCTATAAAATGGTCTATTTCGACGTCCGATACGTTTCAGTCTTATTTTCGTCGCCACAATATATCTCCTTAGTTTAAATTAATGAAATTTTCCATATCTGGAAATTTCATACTTTTTGTTTTATTTAATTTTTTCATCATTTTTTTCATCTGCATAAAATTATTTAATAAACTATTTATTTCTTGCACGGATCTTCCGCTTCCTCTTGAAATCCGAAGTCGTCTACTACCATTTAAAATATCTGGTGTTTGGCGTTCTTCGATAGTCATAGAATTAATAATCGCTTCAGTCCAAATCAATTGTCTATCATCTAAATTTAAATTTTTAAAAACTTTCGCATTAGCTCCTGGAATCATACTAATTAACTGATTTATTGGCCCCATATTTTTTATCTGTTGTAGTTGAGATTTAAAATCATTTAAATCAAATTTATTATTATTTATTTTTTTCTGAAATTTATCAATTTCATTCTTATCATAAACACTTTGTGCTTTTTCAACAATAGATATTACATCACCAAAACCAAGAATACGATCAGCAATCCTATTTGGATCAAATACATCTAATCCATTTAATTTTTCAGAAATCCCAATATATTTTATGGGTTTTCCAGTAACTTCTCTTATCGACACTGCTGCTCCACCCCTAGCATCACCATCCATTTTTGTAAGTATAATACCAGTAATGTCTAATGCTTCCTGAAATACGCTAGCTGAGTTAACAGCATCTTGCCCAGTCATACCATCAGCAATATAAAAAGTCTCATCAGGATTAGTAGAATCAGCAATTTTCTGAATCTCTATCATCATCTGACTATCTACGTGAAGACGCCCCGCAGTATCTATAATTACAATATCATTTTTCAAAGATCTTGCTTCATTAATTGCATTCTGACAAATTAAAGTCGGATCACCATTACCTTCATCATATACTAGAACATCAATTTGTTTACCAATTGTAGTCAGCTGGTCTATTGCAGCAGGTCTATGTATATCTGCAGCCACTAGCATAACTGATTTGCCATCATTTTTCAACTTGTACGCTAATTTTCCAGCTGTTGTTGTTTTGCCAGCACCTTGAAGACCAGTTAATAAAATAATTGCTGGTTTATTAGATAGATGCAACTGCTCTGTTTTATCACCAAGAAGACATACTAATTCATCACGAACAATTTTTATAAACTGTTGACCTGGTTTAACAGACTTTAAAACCTTTGTCCCCTGTACTTTTTTATGTACAGTATTCACAAAGGATTTAGCGACCTTAAAGTTTACATCAGAATCTAATAAAGCTCTTCGGACTTCCCGAACTGTATCATTAATATTCTTATCGGTTATTTTACCAAATCCGCGAACATTACGGAAAATAGTTTCAAACCGTTCAGTAATATGACCAAACATGAACTACCCTTTCAAAAAAAGCCACGAAAATTATGACTTTTTAACTTAAAAAGTAAATGTGAAAAGTCATGATGGTATAATAAAAATTTGCCTAGTTCTTTCTAGAATATATAGTCTAATGTTATTCCAAATTGTCTTGGTTCATCAAAAATATTCCTAATATCTCAGAAAAATATGATTACAAAAGATAAAAAATAAAATTATATATGCACTTAAGAACACAATGTCTCTCTACGCTGGCATTATCCAGATCAGGCCAATGGGTTTTATCTCAACCACCCGATCTGGTCTAATGAGAACACCCCTGACAATGTAAGTTTTACTATTTTTTTTAAACTATACTATCAGAATCTTGTACGATGGTTATGAATTCCCTACTTTCTTCTATACTTTTATGGAGAAATAATGTATAAACATCCACAGGAGATTACATTTAAAGCCATTATACTTGGAATACTGTTATCTATGATTCTTGCTGGTGCAAACGCTTATCTAGGACTTTTTGCTGGCATGACAGTTTCAGCTTCAATCCCAGCCGCAGTAATTTCTATGGGAGTGCTACGCATATTTCGTAATTCTAATATTTTAGAAAACAATATTGTACAAACAGCTGCATCTGCAGGAGAATCTTTAGCTGCCGGTGTTATTTTTACGATCCCAGCTTTAGTCTTAATGGGAGTCTGGTCAGAATTTAATTATTATGAAGTCGCAAAAATTGCAGCAATTGGTGGCTTAATTGGTGTACTATTTACAGTCCCACTTCGTAGAGCGCTTATCGTAGAAGCAGATTTAAAATATCCAGAAGGTATTGCAACTGCTGCTATTTTAAAAGCAGGAGAAAACAATACAAGATCAGAAAAACTCGATGAATCAGGTGGCCTTATAACAATCGCCATTTCAGGAATAGTTGGGGGCTGTATGAAGCTTTGCCAACAAGGTATGGGTATGTGGTCTGGTGCTATTGAAGGAGCACGAGTTATATCAATTGAAATTTCAGGTAAAATATCATATCAATCAATTTTTGGGGTTGGAACTGATCTATCTCCAGCATTGATTTCGGTAGGATATATTGTTGGAAGAAATATTGGAATTCTTGTTTTGATTGGCGGTCTAATATCATGGGTAATAGCAATTCCAATTTATACAGCTATCTATGGTTTTGAAGGTGATCCAATGGAAGCTGCTTGGGATATTTGGAATTCACAGATACGGTATTTAGGTGTTGGAGCTATGGTTACAGGTGGAATCTGGTCATTAATAAAGCTCCTTAAGCCACTAATAATTGGAATAAAGGCTAGCTTAAATGCAATAAAAAAATCTAAACAAAATAAAAATCTTCCCATCCAAGAGCGTGATTTTCCTATAAATTACGTTGCTATAGCACTTGGATTCATGTTGATACCTGTTTTTTTACTATATTTTGAAATTGTACAACATATCCCACTTGCAATTTTATTAACACTAGTCATGATGGTTTTTGGATTTCTTTTCTCTTCAGTGGCTGCCTATATGGCAGGGGTTGTTGGTTCATCAAATAATCCTATTTCTGGAGTCACTATTGCCACTATACTTTTTGCATCTCTATTATTACTTTTTTTATTAGGAGAAAATTCAAATGTTGGCGCTCCAGCTGCAATCATGATTGGTGCCATTGTTTGCTGTGCAGCTGCAATTGGTGGTGATAACCTACAAGATCTAAAAACAGGATATATATTAGGTGCGACACCTTGGAAGCAACAAGTAATGCAAGTTATCGGAACTATAAGTGCAGCATTAGTTCTAGGATTCGTGCTTAATATTCTTCATGTAGCATATACTATAGGTTCTCCAACGCTTCCTGCACCGCAGGCAACTTTAATGAAGTCAGTTGCAGATGGCGTTTTTAATAATAACCTACCTTGGAAAATGGTTGGTTTAGGTGTACTAATAGGAATTATTATTATTTTAATCGATTTACGACAAGAAAAAATAGGTTCAGATTTTAGAGTCCCAATTTTAGCTGTCGCTGTAGGAATATATCTTCCTATAGAGTTATCAGTCCCTATTTTCATTGGTGGTATGATCGCTTATTTTAGCGATAAATCAAACTCAACTGAAACCATGAAAAAACGTGGACTCTTAATTTCTTCAGGACTCATAACTGGTGAGGCATTAATGGGAATCCTTGTTGCAGTTCCAATTTTTATTTCTTCAAATAAAAATTGGTGGCCCAAAGTATATGGTTTTGAAATTCTTGGAATGATCAGCTTTATTACTGTTATAATTTGGTTATATAGGTCTGTAACTATAAAATCATCTTCATAGAAATTAGAATTTAAAATGTCATCCATTAGTCAAGAAATAATCAAAAATCTTCCAAAAGTTGAACTACACTGTCATTTAGATGGATCACTCCGGCCTGAATCAATACTAGATGTAGCCATAAAAGATAAAATAGAACTACCATCTTTTAATTTAGATAAATTATCATCATTTTTGAAAATAGGAATGAATCAAGGTACCTTAGAAGATTATTTAAATCGATTTGATATCACGTTATCTGTAATGCAAACCCCTGAATCACTAACAAGATTTTCTTATGAATTAATTGAAGATGTAGCTGCAGAGAATATCCGTTATATTGAAGTTCGATACTCACCAATCCTTCATCAAAAAAATGGTATGTCTCTAGATATGGCTATAGAGTCAGTAAATAAAGGGTTAAAAAAAGGTGAAAAAGATTTTGGAGTAAAATCAAGAATTATTATTTGTGGTATCCGCTCAATATCTCCGGAAATATCTTTAAAATTAGCAGATCTTGCAGTTAAATATAAAAATAAAGGTGTAGTAGGTTTTGATCTTGCTGGTTCAGAAGAAAATTTTCCAGCAAAGGAGCACAAAGAAGCATTCTATCAGATAAGGAATAATAATATAAACTCAACTATCCATGCAGGAGAATCCTTCGGCCCTGAATCTATCCATCAAGCAATTCACTATTGTGGAGCAAATCGTATTGGACATGGTACAAAACTAAAGGAAGATATAAATCTAATGCAATATGTTAATGATCATCGCATTCCACTTGAAATATGCCTTACATCCAATTGGCAGACTAAGAGTGTTAAATCATTAAAACATCATCCAATGAAATACTATTATGATCAAGGCATACGTGTGACACTCAACACTGATAACCGTTTAATATCTGATACAAATCTTACTAAAGAATTTTTAATAGCCCATGATCTATTTGATTTCAAATTATATGATTTTAGAGAGATTACTATTTTCGCAATGAAGAGTGCTTTTCTCCCTCACTCTGAACGTAAAGTAATGATACAATCAATTACAAATGAGTTTGAACAGGAGTTTGGACTTTTACCTAAATATATTAATTTTGAATCTTTAAATGATGACTACTAATCTGCATAATGATTAATTTTATATAGGAACAAAATATGAAAACTCTTTATGAAAATTTTTTCAGATTAAATTATAATGATAATCCCATTCTAAATGTGTTAAGCAAAATTCCTGTATTCGAGCATCTTTCACCAAGAGAACTGAAAGAAGTAAATCGACTAACTCATGAAAGGGACTATAAAAAGAATGAACCAATTTTTAAAAAAATGGCTCCTGCAGAAGGCATGTATATTATAATTGAAGGAAAAATTGAAATTAAAGACCCAGATAACGAGATAGTATTTGCTACATTACAATCGGGAGACTTTTTTGGAGAAATGGCTTTATTGGATAATGAGCCAAGATCTGCAACAGCTATTGCTATTGAGCCATCTAAACTATTAGGATTCTTTAAAACTGATTTGCTTACGCTAATGAACCGTGATCCTAAATCAGGTAATAAAATAATGCTAGATTTATCAAGAGTTTTAGGTGAGAGGCTTAGACAAACAAATGCTGAATTAGCTAAGCTACAATAATGGATTCAGCACAAAAATTATATCGTTTATTTTTGATCGTATTAATTGGTGGTATGCTATGGAATATTCTACCTTTATTAGCATCAGTGATAGTGATGCTAATACTAGCATTCTTGTTTACAACAATTTTTCTACAAAGTGTCGATGCAATGGAAAGAAGAATAAACTCACGATTATTTAGTATCATTATAATAATTGGATCATCAATTACATTAGGAATATGGTTTTTTACGAGTTTTATTTCAAATCTTGGATCTCAAATAAGAATTTTTTCAAAAAAGATTCAGCAAGATGACTTTGCATTAAATATAGAAGACCTTTCAATTAAATTAAAAAATACTTTACCTGATTTTATTTCCACCTTAATCCCGGAAAGTAGTATAGTAATTAATACAGCAAAAAATAGCATCAGCGATATTTTTCAAAATATTTTATCCTTACTAGGATCAGCAGGCAGTCTATTATTTGTAGTTGTAATGGTTCTAATATTTACTATTATTTTATTAAGTGAATACCATGATTTTAAGCGATCATTAGTTCGTTTTATACCCAATAAATATTTAGAAGTTATATTACGCGCCATATATAATATTGAACAACAAATCTCAAAATATCTACGTGGGCAAATTCTCGCTGCTAGTAGTGTCGCAATCTTATCGATTATCGGACTATTTATATTAAATCAGCTAGGTGCCAATATGACCTTAATAGTATTTATTGGCATCATTGCTGGATTGGCAAATTTAATTCCTATGGTAGGGCCTTTTGTAGGAATGGGACCTGCAATATTAATAGCTCTAATGAATAATCTGGGAAATGATGCAGCTTTAACACATCAGATATTTGGAATTATTCCATCCCCTTTTTTCTTATTTGATATAGTATTTATGTTTATCATTGTTCAACAAATCGATAACAACTTTATAACACCAGTCCTTGTCGGTGAAAGTGTTGGACTTCATCCTATGCTTGTAATGATTGTTTTATTGATCGGAGGTATTATGATTGGCCCACTTGGAATGCTTTTTGCTGTTCCGGCTGCTGGGGTAATGAAAGTTATTATTTCAGAATCTATCTTTATTTCAAAAAACTCTCATTTACTATAAGAAATCATTAATTATTTCTTAATTACAGTTACTTTTTCAATAATATTAGTCCCATTCATATTATAAATATTTAATAAATAGACACCACTAGAAACATAATCTCCAGAATTATCTTTACCATCCCAAGAAATTTGATCTCCATCTATACTAATTCCTTTATTAATTATATGGCGTACAACATTTCCGTCTAAATTCATTACCATCATAGATGATTCATATGGTAAGCCATCAACTGTTAACTTTGTATTATTTGGGACAAAAAAAGGTGATGGAAATACTTTTACCTTTGAATAGTCTGATTTTTCTATTCCAAATGGAATTTTAAGTATATTTACACCTCGATTAGTAGCTATATATGCAATATTTCGTTTTGCATCAAAAGCTATATCAGAAATTTCATTAGATAATAAAGGACTATTATTAATTTGTAATCCGTTTATATCAGGCCAATAAGTGGTGTTTTCTAATAATATATGAACACCATCAGTTGGAGAAATTGTCCAAATATTTTTATGTGGATCAACTTTAATTTTTGAGCCTTTACCAAAAGAAATATTTGGAAAATAAGAATATGAGTTTTCTCCATAGATAGGATTATAAGAATTTTGCAAATCAAAATAATTTAAACCAGAAGGCGTTAGATAATATAGCCTATTGTTATTGCCCATTCCTAAAGACCATATTGTACCTTCACTTTCTATTACTGTCCATGTGAAATCTAAGGGGTCTGACGGATCCCCATTATAATCCAACATAAATAAACCTCCATTTGGATAAATTCCTTGATTTGCTTCAGATGCTTGAAATGCTGAAAACCAAACACGACCCCATGAGTCTATTTCCAAAGATCCTGGTGATTGACTGAGCCTAATTGTTGTCTCTGTTGAACCATAATGCTTCCAATTACCATCATTTGAACGAACATGTATAGGAGTATTTCCATTAATACAATATGGATTTGCTATCCACCAATTACCCTGAAAATCAAATTTTGAATCCATAACTATTAAAAATGGATTTGAATTATCAGATGTATAATAACCTAAATAGCTTGTATCAATAATTGTAGTATTTGTTGGATTATCTACATCAATAATTATCACACCACCTCCCCATCTAGGAGGATCTCCAACATAAACTCTATTACCTCTTATAGAACAATACACTAATCCATCTGGACCTTGTTCTAAATCAGCAATAAATTCTCCAAAATTAATTGGAATCTCAGTTTCTTCATAGCCGGATAAATTACTTTGTTCAAATTCAGTTAAAGAAGTATCATTATTCAGTTCTGAAATATTTCTCCAATAGCCATCCTCATAAATAGAAATACCAAATTTATTTCCTCCAACTAATCTACCATCTTCCAAAACAAGTAAAGCTGAGAAGTTTGCTGACTTTGGCGCATTCGGTATAAATGCTAATCCACTACTATATAAATCATTAAGTATAATAAAACCTTCATTTGTACCAACAATTCTTGTACCATCTGCATAACCAATTGATGTAGCAAGGATACCTTGAGTTAATCTATGATATTCATTATTATTGTTCTCAATAATAACCCAAAGATCTCCCGCATTTATAAAATAAATTTGATCACTTATTATAATTTTACTTATATCATTATATGTTGTCGGACCATTATTTACAATCTCACTCCAAGTTTGAGAATTAATATCCAAATTATATATTGCTGAAGATGATGAAAAAATAATTTTTGACTCAGATTGATAGATATCCGTAATACTAAATGAAAGATCTTCATCAATTGTTTCCCAATTATTTGGATCTTTTAAATTATTTGATATTTTACCATAATAAATTCCATTATTTGTCCCAAGAATTAAAAGACTATCATTGGCTATAAAATTTGTAAAACCACCACTCTCTTGCGGAAAATTTCTATAGGAATCAATGTATTTCCATTCTGTATCATAACGAAATTTCATTATCCCAGGATCCTGGCCATTTAAGAAGGATACCCAAGCCAATGAATCAATAATCTGAATATCTATTATTGCTGTCAAATTAAAATCAAATATGGCAACTGACTCAATTGTACTTCTATTGTAAATCTGTAAAATACCAACTGGTGATGATCCTCCGATCCAAGTGTTTCCTAAATGATCTATTTCTAAACAGGAGATATTTACAGTTTCTAATCCATCAACTGAAGTATATGTTTTATATTCATTATTAATTAGTTGAAATAATCCACCACCAGTTGCAGCTATTATTTCGTTATCATTATAAATCAGATCTCGAACATCTAATGGAGATGTAAGCGCTTTCCAATCACCAATACGAACTTGAGATAATGAAATAGAAAACAATAATAAATATATAGATTTTATAAAATATGGCAATTTTTATTGAATATTATTTATTAAAAGAAGTATAATTTTAATATACTGAATCTACTTGATACCCTAATGAACTTAAAAAGGTTTCAAAACCTTTCTCTTTCGCATTTCTATTTTTCATACGTATTTTAACCCTAATGAAACGCCTTATAATAAATATCGTTTTAATTTCATTTCTGTTTCCACAAAGGCCAGACCCATTTTCTATCGATATTAGACCTAGAATCATAGACAACTCAAAAATATTAGTCAATGTTGAAATATTAAATCATGTGGGTCGTCCGTTAGACTATCTTGAAGGATTCTTATCAGAATACTCTAATCAGGGCGAATTCTTGAATGAAAAAAGGATGGTTTTAATTTATAGCTATGAACCACCATTACAAACTGGTTATTCAACCACAAAAACTATGGTTTTTGATACTGTCCCCAAGAAACCTCATCAATACAAGTTCACGATTTCAAAAGTAAAATTTGTTGGAGAATCTAGAGTTTTTGCATGGCATCAAAAATCTGGTTTTATTCGGATTGATTGATCTTCTTCTTATAATGTTTTATATATTTATCTTCTAAAAGCTTGCTATAGTCTAAGTCATCTAAGTTTAAAGAAAGATTATTAATCCACGACTTTGTTTCTAAAATATATTTATCAATTAATTCAATTGGAATTCGTTCTGCATACATATTTGCAATAATTATTGCTGAAGGAATTGGTATATAACCATTAACCGGATCCTTATAAAAATTATCTAAATTTTTTACTAATTCTCTAGGTGTTAAATAGTCAACAGTTTCTCCAAAAGCTTGATCTGCAAGGTATTCATCATATGTCCAAGTTTTTAGATAACCTAGTAACCTACCATCTAATACACCGTTTAAATATGCGGTTTTTATACGATATGTCAATTCTGGATTATATTCAACATTTTTAGAAATCCTATTCCAATCACGACCATCCCAAAAAAGCCTATTCTCTTGAGAAAAAAGTATCGAAATATGTATAATTAGAATTAATAGTATTCTTTTCATATAGTTAACCTTTAAGGGTAATTTAATTTTTTATAACAACAGTCTTTATATTAGCAAATTCCAACATCCCAAAAGAAGAAAGTTCTCTTCCGTAACCAGAATCTTTTATACCTCCAAATGGTAATCTAGGATCTGATTTAACAAAATCATTTACAAAACATAAACCCGCATTTATTTTGTTCCTTGCTATCTCTTCACCCTTTGCATTATCAGAGGTAAAAACAGCAGCTCCTAGGCCAAATTCAGTATGATTTGCTAATGATAATGCATCATCTTCATCATTTGCTCTTATAACTGAAAATACTGGCCCAAAAATTTCTTGATCAAATGCCGTCATACCAGGTTTTACATCAGTT
>MDTE01177417.1_pt1 | contig 21832 bp, 25 predicted proteins | sample 811231 | NCBI WGS metagenome assembly MDTE01 (sample SAMN05326651, study PRJNA326480) | marine metagenome | isolation source: seawater | place: Indian Ocean: Red Sea | collected 2010 | reverse complement strand
ATATGGATAGATAGAAAAAATAGAAATCACAATATATTTTAGAATTTTCATAATTTTTTTCTTATCAAGATTTGTAATCAAATATTATATTTATTAAAATTTAAAAATTAAACTATTAATATGAAATTTTTAAGATATATCTTCAACTTTTTAGAATTCAAATTTTCCATCATTTTGCTTATTTTATTTTCTTTGGCTGGATGTAAACCTGATGACATGGAGTTTATTATTTATTCTTCAGATTTTTTTAATTCACGAAATAAAAAAGTTATTGAAATCCCCGTGAAAATTACATTTAGTTCATTTACGCAAGATAAAGATAATATGTTTGAAAAAGGTGTAGAGGCAGCAAAAAGTTATTTATCTCCCGATTCTACTTTTTCAATTTCACAAGGAAATTATTCAAAATTTTTGGTAATTAAAACAAAATTTCCTTTAGGAGACTTTGATTCTATTAATGAATATCTTAAAATTAATAGTCGTTTAGGATATTTGATCATTAAGGAAAATGAAATCACTTTTATGCCAACAAAAAAAATAAAAGAATTAAATTCTATTCTTAGTGACATAGATCTTTTTTTAGACTTAGATATGCCAGCTAGAAAAACAAGATTTAGAATCATAAGTGATTCTGAGGAACCATTTGGAATCACGGCATATTCAATTTGGGTTTCAAAAACTCCATACTTAAAGTTAGAAAAAAAATTAAAAAAAAGAGATGAAATTGAAATTCTCTTTAAGGGAGGAGATGATAGTATTTGGAGTCAAATAAATCCAAAAATTTTGTTTGATTCTAATAATTTTTTAAAAGTTGATGAAGAAACTAAAATAGAAAGTCTTTTTTAAAATTTTAAATGAATTATAAAACCTAATAGTCGTTAGATTTGCAAATATATGTTGCTTTGCAACATCCTTCACAACTAACTTCATTCTTTGTAGATATTTTTCCTCTGTTTTCCAGGCAATAATCTAATGCCATGTTGTCAGCCGCATCCATTCCCGATGGTTTATACTCTATTCGAATGGTATCACCGTATGATTTTAATATTCTCGTTTCAATGTCACAGTCTTTAACGTAATTTAATGTTGTTCCGCTATCTTGTTTTGATGCACAACTAATAATTAAGATCAAAAGAGAAAATAATATAAAAGTGTTTAGTTTCTTTATTGTAAAACATAAAGGAATCATATTTATATTATTCTTAATTATTCTTTATATGTCACTATCTTTTTTAAATAGAAATTAAAAATATTTTTTAAGATTTTGATTTTAGATTAAGAAACTAATTCTAAAAAGCATTGTATTTAAAAGTCTAACTAGAAAAATCTAGAGTTTCTAAAAATCTGCCTCTTCACTAATTATATCTGTTTCTTGCTGAATCGGTTGTGATGATTTAACGCTAGTTGAATTCTTTTTTTTGTTTGTATTTCTTGCTTCACTTTGAGAACCTATTGACCATTTTGCAATTACATATTTTGCAATTAAATTTTTATTAGCGGGATGAATAATTGAACCGGAATCATGTATTTTTATACCTTTAATATTTGCTTGATCACTAATCGACTCTGTTTGTTGTTTAAATTTATCCAAAATAAAATTGTCATCCTCTCCATTTTGGTATTGATTGTAAATTTGCTCAACACTTTTTTCCGTCTTAGATTGTATTTTTGCTCCAGCAAATTTTCTTATCATGCCGAATGCATCGACTTTTGCTTTTTCATAAGCAATTTTTTCCGATACAGCCGTTTGATTTTTTGGACTTGATATTGAAGTTGCTAAAATAAAATAATCACCATTCTCATCCCTTTTAATCCTTGTTCCCACATTTGCTAAAACTTGTTTTGGAGAAAATTTTTCTGGAATTATTTTGCTTGGCTCTCCTCTTAAGAACGAATCAGTGGGATTCACTAGTGATCTTGCAAGAAACCCTTGTTCTTCTGTTCTAACTGCCAAAATTGCCAACTTACATTGTTTTTGTCCTTCCCTACAGTTCTCCCAAACTTTGAAGGATTGCAGACCATTAATTGATACTTGTGTTGAAGTATTAATGGTTTTAGAAAAAACAGTTGATTCCTTTAGTTTTTTTATTTCTTCTGTAATCCACTCTTTTTCCTTGCTTAATTCAATGTTATTTTCTTCAATCTTCTTTTCTATTTCTTGGTTGGCTAGCTTTAGTAACTTATTAAATATTTTTTCCTCAATTTCTTGAGTTAATTCGCTATCTTTTGTGATTGGATTTTCTTGTCGCAAACCAAATCCTTCTTGAAGCTTAAAACTAATTTTTTCAGAAATCTTATTGTACCTGAACTCAGCATATGATTTTTGTGCATCTAATATTGCTGAATCAAAAGCAATAGATCTTGAGGAAAAAAAATTGTTACTTGAAGGAGGCTCATTAATTGTACTTGAACCACATATGACTAATAATTTTTTATTTCCAATGTTAAAAGGTACGAATTGTTTCCACCCCTTGGCATTAACATATTCATTGCATTCTTCTAATGGAGTTTTTTTTGAAGCAATTATATCTGCAATTTCTGCATATGGATCATTTTCTTGAGAAAATGAATTATCAAACAATACAAAAAACAAAATAACCAGCAAAAAATGATTTACCATTCTTCTTCTACCTCTTTTTTTAATTTTTTAAGTTTATTAGGTTTTTCTTTTTTTTTCTTTGATGTTGTATAGTTTGCTTTTTTGAAAGGTCGAATTATAAAACTATCATCATTTGCAATGGATTGAGATAAATCAATTAAAGATTCAAGTATTTTAGCATCCGATGTTTTTGGTTTTACATTGTTTATTTGAATTACTGCAACTTCAATTTCCTCCCTCCCCAGGCTTTCTTTTGTGTAAGGGTCAATTAATTCTTTACCCAACTGATAAACTTTAAAAATATCTCCTTTGTTTAGAGTTTTTCCACCTTGCCCTAAAACAACCTGAGAACTTGAGGCATTTAATATTCTGATAGGATAAATTGAAGTTAATACAATCTCTCCAATTTCAAAAGCTAATTCCTCAGCTAGTCTTTCAATTGATGAGTTTATGTTTTTTTCGTATGTATCTGCAAATTTAATTTGTGATGTGGCAACATCGATGATTCTAATCGTAACTTTTGCACTGGATACTAAGTTTTTTTTTATTGTATCAGAAACTTTACTTTTTTTTTGGGATAAAATAGAGCTTGCCTTCTCAATTCTTCCAACTATTAAATAATCCGTTCCGAGTCTGTTTCCAAGCCTAAAAATTTCCTCTTGCGACATACTTGCAGAGTTTCCACTGGCAATTAAATTTAGTTCTTTGGTTTGTTCTGTTAAAAATGATCTATCAATTAATGCAAAACGTCTAGTTTGAGTGAGAAAGTTTTCTAATTGAGATGTGATACTTTCTTCAAATTTTGAAACTGTTGAACTAATCTTTAGTGAATCAGTAGCTCTAAATGGAACAACTGCAAATCTGATTCGATCTGACTGAGCTGATTTTTTTAACTTTGAAATTTTTACAGATAATTTTACTAGATGATTTTCACCCTCGATTGATTCAGACAAAATCTTCCAACTTTTTATGATTCCACTTGTTTTTGAAATTACTTCTTGATTAAGGGTTTCATTACTTTTTAGTTCTTCATCAGTTGCAACTTCCAGCAGTTGTCTTCTAGTATCGGAAGCGATTTCTGCTCCATTTACCTGAGAAACTGCGTCGACTAATGCGGAGTCAATTGCTGATTTTTTTGAAATACCAATTCCTTCAGTTTCAACAGAAATAATCTCTATTTTTGCAAATAAAAAAAATGGGATCATTATGAATAAGGGAATATATTTCATTTTATTAATTCAGACCTTTAGCATTTAATTTGTCTACTAATGTTTTTGCAGTTATTCCAGCAGCATTTTTGAGAGCTTTCAAGGCAGCAGACTTTTCATTTGGTCCCATACCAAATGCTTGAGTTGTAAATGATGCTACTGTTTTAGGTCTTCTTTTTTCAAAGCTTTGAACCCTAGCCGTTATATTAACAATGACTTTTTGATTACCTGAAGTAGGATCAATAAATGCTTTATCGGTATCAAGTATTGTCGTAAGAAGATATTTAAACTCTGGTTCTTCTTCTCTAATGAATTTCATCATTGTGCTGACATCCTTTTTAGACTTTCTGGACAAACGATTTTCATTTATATACTCTTCTTCTAATGCAATTCTCTCCGGTGCATCATAATCAGCTGAAAATTCGTCATATTCAGTGACTTCAAACATAAAATCACCAAGTACATCGTTCATATTGTCTGCAATTACATCTGGTGAAATTGTGTTTGAGGCAGCCTTGTAAACAAGTTTATCACTTTTTTCGGTAACTGAACCTCCAGACTCCTTTTTAGCAAAACTTTCCCCTTCAATATAATCAGTATCACCCTCCATAGATTCTGTAACAGACTTTGCTTCTTTTGTTGAAGAAATTGATACTCTTTTGTCATCAAATTTTCTTCGAGACTCTAGTTCTCTAGTTATGAAAATTCCCACGATGCCACTATTTTCGCCAGAAGCTGTCTGACCCGCTGCAGATAATATGCTAAGTTTATTGTCAACAGCTGTATCATTAATCTTTATTTTTATAATAGTCTTGAGAGTTTTTGTTCCTTGATCAATTATATTTTCTATCACTTCACTTGAAATTATGAACTCATCGATGTTTAATTCCATATCTTCTTTGACTAAGTTGTATTGTTTCATCTTTGAAGGGTTAAATTTACTTACATAATTTTTCCAAGCTGATTTGATGGCTAGGTTTTTAGCTTCTTCAGTTTCTATGTTTGTTGGATCATCTGCCTGCATTTGGATTGAACCAATTCCTTTTACTGATTTTTCAGCATACGAAAAATCTGCAAAAGAAAAAACTGACAAAATCAATGTTAAAATAATAATTTTCATCTGCATTTTTTTATTACCTCCTCAAAGTTGGCTAGTTGAGTTTTTATGTCGTTAGTATTCGTTATTTCTTTCAATCCTTTGTTATCCTTAGAAGTCACTTGTTTTGCAAATTTTGAAAACAATGCATCCTGCGTTCTTTGGTACACATCCCATATATTCAGTATTTTAAAATTTTCAGATTTGGGAATTATTAATTCATTTTTATAATTAAATTTCGAATTTAAATATTTCTTTTCTGTTAATGGTTCCATAACTTGAAGAGTTATAAATGCACCAAATATTTTCATTTCAAACTTTTCTTTATCAACAGTTACATTCTTGAATTCTCTTATGAGCATGTCTATTACAAAGTCAGCATCAGGAAGAATCAAATCAACTTCTAATCCATCAGAAAATCTAGCGATAAGTCCTCTTTTAAAATTTCCAATTTGTCCAATCGTATAAGGCAAAATTGGTACATTTAATTTGCTAGAAATCTGGTATTCTAGCTTTTGAGCTGATCTAATTTTTAAAAGGTCGTTTGTCTTTAATTTTTCTGGAATTTGATTTACAACTGCTGAATCAAGTTCAACATTTCTAATTTGCAAATGGATTGTACCTGAATTTAAGACTTTCGCATTTTTTAATTTTTTTACCCATTGCTTAAAAACTGATGCTCCAGAGTCAATGTCAAGATACATATTTTTTATGATTTCAAAATCATACTCATAAGTTGGAATTTCATTTGTTATAGTTTCATTCTGGACAAGAACGGGAAAATTAGTTACGACTTTATTCTCATTGAAATCAAAAACTAATATCTGTGCAAATATTTTATATGCATTTGTAACTCCATCTTTAGTTGAAAACCTTTCAATCACCTCGTCTGACAGCGCAAATGCAATTGCTAATGCATCCCCATCAGAAATTTGTCCAAGTTCATAAATAAGATTGATATCATTTCTATTCAGTTTTTCTAGAGAATTATCTAATGGATCTTTAAAAACCAGATTGTTTTGATTATAAAGTTCAATGGCTACCGGATATCTAAAATCTTGGTTTGCATTACCCATAAAAGAAAAACCTGCAAAATAAAGATTTTTAGCAAATAAATCTTTTGCAAATAGAAAAATAAGTAAAAAGTAAAAAAAGTTTGTTAAAATTTTTTTTTTTAAAAACATAATGTAAGAATAATTTAAATAAAAAAATCTATATGATATAGAATAAACCTTAATAAATTGTATACAACATAAATATGTCTTTGTTATTTTTTCGTCTGGTTCTTCTGTTTTTTTTCTTTTTCAACCAAGTTAATGGTTTTGAACAAGATAAATGCTCAAAGTTCATAAAAGAAACCGAGCAGAACCTAAACATTCCAAATGATATGCTTTTATCAATAGCTTTGACGGAGTCTGGAAGAAATGTTGATGGTGAGTTTTTTCCATGGCCTTGGGCCATAAACATAGAGGGTAAAGGTTACTTTCTTAAGAATGAAGAACAATTAATTCAATTTGCAAAAGAAAACTTGAAAAATGACAATAAAAACTTTGATTTAGGTTGTATGCAAATAAATTATTACTTTCATGGTAAAAAATTTAAAGATTTAGCTGAAATGATCAATCCAGAGTCCAATGTTAAATGGGCAGGAAGTTTTTTGTTAAAATTAAAAGAAAAACACAATAGTTGGAAAGAAGCTATTTCTAGATATCATTCAAATACAAAATGGAGAAAAGAACAATATTTATCCAAAGTAATGAATAATTGGGGATTTCTTAATAAGGAACAAGATGTCCAATTAGCAATAGTTGATAAAACTAAAGAAGAAGAAAAAAATATAGATAATTCAATTCAAATAACAACTATGAAAAATAAAGAATCAGAGAATGATTTAACTAAGAATATGGATTCTGATATTTCAGAAGGTCTAATCTATGAAGAAGTGGTTGAAATAGAAGTTTCAGATGAAAATGAAATAATTGCTGAATTGTCTGAGTATCTTCCGGATAATATTATCGAGATTCAGGTAATAAACGAATTTGAATTTTTAGATAATGATCTGATTTTAGATAATCTCGAGAGAGTTAATGATCTAAAAAATAATTGATCTTGATTTTTATTTAAAAAAAATGGATTATGAAATATGCGTTATATAATTATCTTTTTAACAGTAATTGTTTTATTTTCGGAAAAAAAAGTAAAAGCTGATGAACTTCTTACTCCTCATTCAATGGGTCATATCATCGGAGGCATTGGTAGTTTTTTCTTAGGACCTTTGCCTGGCTTAGGGTTGTCTACATTAACTGAGTTGCTCGGCAACATGGAAGCAAATGATGAAGGCAAAACAACTGATGTTGATAAAAAGACTGTATTTTATGTAAATGAGTACTCAAAAGAATTTAAGATCGAACCAGTCAGAGTTTCTGATGATGAGCTAAAGATTACTAAATATGATAACACAGTGAAACTAACGAATTCTCTTGAATATTTTTAATTCTCTAAAACTAAAAAGATTTTCTTAATCCCCCATTGCCGTCTTTGCTTCTTCAAGAGGTTTTGTGTCAATTTTATTTGTAGATGCAAAATCCATCATTGTTCCTGTCGATTTAGAGAAAAGACTAATAGCTGATGGAGTATTCTTAGCAATGAAAAGAAGAGATCCTATCTTTGTGATGATCAAAGGATTTAAGTTACTTGTCATTGAGCTAACGATTTGCTGTGCTTGAAAGCCAGTGCTTACTAAACCGGCAACTCCTTTTCCATATGGTGGCAAACCTTTTGCAAAAATTAATTTGGCATTGGCATCTAAGAGCTTAGATTCTAAAATCTTTTTATTAATTATTTCTTGAGATTTTTTTGATTGAATCAATGCTTTTTCAAGATCATCCTTACCAATTGCCTCACCTTTTTTTAACGCATCAACATACATTCGCGATGCAATTGCTGCTTCTTTCTCCCCCAGAGCTTCCAAGAACTTTGACTGAGCTTTTGTGAGGTTTAAAAGAGCTGAGGTCATTGTTCTCACAACTTGAGATTGCTTGCCTAACAATTCATCTAAATTGAATCCTCCACCTATTATGGGAATCACTGGTACCCCGGGAAGATTTGGTGGTTTAAAAGTTGAATTTTTTTTCTTTTGTTGCTTACTTACACTTTTTGGGGGACTATCATTTTTTTTTACTTTTTGATTTTCAATTTCTTTTTTAATATTTTTTTTTGATTTTATTGTTTTTTCTTTTGTTTTCTTTTTTGGTTCAGTAATCTCAGGAAATGAAGCATAATCTCGACTTTTAAGAACTTTTTTTTGTTCTTCTACTGCTTTTTCAGATTTATCAAAACTCAACTCAAGTTCAACGAGCTTTCTTTTTTTTTCTAATATTTCTTTTTCTGCCTGTATTATTTCCAACATTCTTTCACTTCTAATTAATAATTCTTTTTCTTCTTGTTCTATTTCCCTGAGCTTTTCTTGAGGACTTTTTTCTTCAAATTCTGTTTTTAAGGGAACTTTTTTTTGAATCGGTAGTTTAATTTGATTTTCAAGTTCAGGGTCAGGTTCAGATTCTTCTTCATCTACTGTTAAATCATTTTTAGGAGAGATCTCTTTTTTTCTTTCATCTGCAATTTTTAGATTTGAATAATCTTTCTTTTTCTTTGATCTCAAAAAACTTATTAATTCATCAATATCTTTATCAGAATCTCCATCAACCTTTTTTCTATCAGCTTCTTCTAATTCATATCCATCTGCACAAACTAAAGCTATTCTTTTGAGATTTTTCTTATACTGAGTATTTTGAATTTCTCCTACTATATAATCATTGCTGCATGTAGATTGATCATAGGGACAAATAGGACTTCTTTGAAAAATAGCTATAGCTTTGTTTTGACATTTTCTTTGTCTCCATTCAAGTGGAGTTAGTCCTGAATCTTTAAAATTATTTAATTCAGCTCTTTTTTTAAAAAGGCTAAAAACTTTTTCACCAGGGATCAACAATTCATCAATTTCAACTGATTTTACTTTCCCAAATGAAAAAAAAAAGCAAAAGTAAAACAGTAAGATTATAAACTTTTTCATACTAAACTTTATAAGGCTGTGAAAACAGAAATTTATTGTGCCATACATTTCCCGAATTTTGTTTTAAGTTTCTTGGAATTGACGACCGGTTGAATAATTTCAAAAAAAACCTTATTAGCATACTTTTCAACCATTTCACTATAGGTGAAAGGGTTTTCATATTTGATATCTCCAAACTCTTTTAAATCATAACCTAGAATATCCCCAGTAAATTTATCAATTTTTGGTTTAAAGGCTACCGTATCATATAAAATCCAAAATCCGTTATCATCTCTTCTATATTTTAACAATAATTTATTTTTATAAATATTTTCCATTCCAGCACTAGCAATCTTACGGGATAAATCAATTGTTCCAGTAACATCGATCTCAATACCACTGTTATTATCTAAATTATATCTATATTCTTTATATTTAATATTATTTAAGAAAGTTTTATGATAGAAACCCCATGTAGTGTGTTTTACACAGCCTCTACCTACCTCTCTTTTTAGTTCAGTTATGTTTTTTGAATCACAGCTACTAACCAATAAGATTAATAATATAATTGAGATTTTTTTCATTTTTTTACCAATCAACCAATTCTTCTTCTTTTGCTTTCATTTCTGACATCCAATAATCTTGGTAACATTTTTTAAAATTTTGATTTTTATGTGCCATTGACTGTGCCAATGCCAAAGTTGTCATTCGGTCTTGATGAAAAAAGTAGTAATCAAATTTTTCTTGGCCAAGATGTTCAAATTTTGTAGCCATTCCTTTTTTTTCAAATTTTAATTTATTTGATTTTCCAACACGTGCATTTCGTGTGAAGTAAAAAAGAGAATTATAAGAAATAACTTTTTCTTCCCATTCAGTAGTTTTCGGAATAAATTCATCAACTGGAACACCCAAAAAACAGTAATTCGAATCACATATCTTCCATTGCCTTCCGGTAAATTTCATAAACAAAACATTTACTTTTCGACCAGCGAGCATTTGTAGTTTTCTATCATTTGTTCTACCACTTTTTTTAAATTTCCCTTTTATCCAAACATACTGGGCGTCATTCATTCCATATGTATCTTCCTTTGAAGACTGTTTTTTAGCTCTAGTTGCATTTTTTAGAAATTTACCAAATGGCTCAGACTGTCGGAAGATTTCTGAATTTTCAATACTAGAAATGATATCACTTTTTGAAAAATTTAAAATTTCATTCTTTTCTAGATGAAGTGCTGCGCGATTAAAAAAAAGAATTTCTTTAATAAGTCTCAACTCGCTTTGAAAATAATAAATGTCAGTTATTTGAATTGTTTCTTCTATTAAGTCACCAAATGTAATGTATTTTTCTTTTCCTTCTTCTTCATCTATAAATTTATTACAGTAGCTTATGTTAGTTTTTTTTAATTCCTCAAATTTAGCATCTCTTAATTCTTTTCCTTTAATCGTCTGTGAAAAGTTTAATTCTTGTTGTAAAAAATCTTCTGCCTGTTGATCTAAATATTCATCTGAAATTTCAAATGCTTCCTCCTGAGTTTTTAATTCATTTTCGTTTCCAACCTTTAATTCTTTTTCTTTTACCTCTTCTTTTTCAGTAATTTTTTCCTGTTTACTCTTTTCAGCACTTTCTTTTTCATATTTTATTTTATTTTCAAGTTTTTTACGCTTTCTTACTTCATTCTCAAGTTTCAATTCTAAATCTTTGCTCTTTTTTTTTTCTATTTTTATTTGATTCTCTAAATCATTACTTTTTTTTTGTTCAACTTTAATTTGTTTCTTTAGATCATCTCTTTTTTTTTGTTCAATTATCTTTATGTCTCTTATTTCTTTGGCCTTTTTTTCTTTTTTTATTTTTTCTTTTTTTTCAATGCTTTTTTTTAATTCATCAACTTCATTTTCTAATTCTTCAAGTACTGCCTCACTATTATCAACATCTCTGATACCAGAATAAGTATTCTGAAAAGAAAATAGGAAAAAAAACGCAATAGTAATAACATATTTAATTAAAAATATCATTGAATAAAACCCTTCTCAATAAGACTTAATTTTATTGTTTTTTCAGAAAGAAACAATGATTAATGTGAGTCTAAGTCTTTTTTCACATCTTCGTGATCGCCAGTTATAATATGGTGTTCACTCTTATTAACTATCATTTTTTCGAGCAATGGTATGAATGCAAGGGGAACTATTCCACCTACAACTATACCAAGAACCATACTTCGGACATGAGGATCAAGATAGCTAGCTATTAAATCAGCTAATATGTGAGAAACGACAGCGCCAATTATTCCTGCAATATAACCTTTTGATACAAATTTAAGAAATCTATTAATGCTCCAACCAGAATAATAACCTAAAAGCATAATTCCAACATGCACAAAACCAAATATAAAGCCTCTGAGATTAGCTGTCATCCCGTGGAGATAACTATCTAATAAATGTTCCATTTTATATCTTTCTTAGGAAATTTTTTATCAAATACTGAAGAATTTATTCGTTTAGTGTTAATTTATTTATATAAAATACTTGTAAAATACACAAATAATAAGTTAGTTTCTATATCAATGTTTTTTTGGGATTAGAAAATGAAAGATATAACAAGAAACTGTTTTGCAAAATTTTCATCAGTTTTAATGGTTGCAGCAGTTTATTTTTTTAGTTTGGATTTTTCAGTTTTGAGTTTTCAGTCAAATATTTTTGATGAAAATATTTGTAAATCACACAATGAAAAGCCAGGAAACCAGCCTGTAAATGACTTAGACTGTAAGAATCATTGTTTTTTATCTCAAATTGATGAATATGAATTCAAGAATTTTTCATTAGCAATTTTAAAAAATAAATTTGTTTTTAAAAATGAAAATGTTTCATATTATTTTAAAATTCCTTCGATAGAACAAAACTTTAATTCTCCGCCTTTTTTGATTTAAATTTTAAAAAATTTATTAAAAATTTAATTCAAAGGAGAATAAAATGAATTACTTAATAACAATTCTAATCACTTTAATTTTTAAGCATACTTTTGCAGATAAGATTCATTTTGCTGATGGTCACGGTCCAATATCAGTGATGGGGGATCATATGCATAAAAAGAATGAAATTATGTTTTCCTATCGTTTAGGAAAAATGAAAATGGGAGATACATTCAATGGAACAGACAGAATTTCTCGTACCTCAGTTATGTCAACTCCTAACGGTGCTTCTAATGGTGCGGGGACATATATGAATGCGCCAATTTCAATGAATATGAATATGCATATGTTAGGCGCAATGTACGCACCATCTGATAATCTAACATTAATGATCATGGGGTCCTATCTTGAAAAGGAAATGACATCTCAAAGAATGGCTATGGCAGGTGGTGCACATTGGGATGTTAATTCATCAGGAATAGGTGATATTAGAATATCTGGCCTTTTAAATTTAATGCATAGTGAAAAAATTAAAACTCATATTGGGCTTGGATTGAGTATTCCAACTGGGAGTATAGATGAAAGAGATATAACCCCTGCTTCATCAAGTGCACGCTTAGGATATGCGATGCAAAATGGATCTGGGACGTTTGATCCTTTTGTTTTCATAAATAATGTTAATGTTTTTGGGAAACTGAGGTTTGGTGAGCAACTATACTTTAAGAAAGTAGCTTCTGGAAAAAATTCTAAGGGATATAATTATGGTTCAACTTTTCAGTCAAAACTATGGAGTTCTCTCAGGCTGTTTGATGGTTTTAGTTCATCAATTCAATTATCTTATGAATATCAAGGTGAACTTGAGGGACAAGACGATGAAATGAACCCAAGAATGAGTCCTGCAATGGATTCTAAGAATCAAGGGCATCAAAAGCTTAATTTTGGTTTAGGTTTTAATTATGTAAATCATAATGATTTTTTAAAAAACAATAGACTAGCTTTTGAACTAATTTTGCCGGTATTTAAAAGATTTACAGGCATACAGATGGGAGAAAAGTATAGAATTATGTTAGGATGGCAATATGGCTTCTAAAAAAAATCCAAATTTAATTAACTTTTAGAGTTAAATACTTTAAAACGATGCTATCTTGTTAATTTCACACTTATTTGCTATAATATTGCTAATATTTGATAGTTATTTGGTTTTGAAACGAGATATTTAATTTGAGATCATTGAAATTATGAAAAGTTTTAAATTTTTACTTGCTTTTTTATTGTTTTTGCCATTTCAGTCAAAATCTCTAAATGTTTTTGAAATGTCTTTAATTGGAACGGGAGTTGGGCTTGTTTATTATCAATATTTTGACAATTCCTTAGATTATGAAAGTGATATGTCTAAAAAGATTGATTTGATTAATGAATTTTATGACAGCAAAAAAGCCACTATTGCAAATAAAAAATTCTATAATCTTCCAATACAAGAACAACTTCTTGTTATCGAAGATCTTTATTTATTAAATAACTAGTATTTGAGCTAAATATTTAAGAATTTTTGTCGTTTATAATTAAATAATGCAGTTTTTTATGAGATTTTTTTTTACTTTTCTAATTCTTACTTTTTTGTCTTTTTCCGTTAAAGCAAATGCATTTAGTGAAATTTTTGGAAGTGAAGGGGCAGCTGGACTTCAAAATTCAAAAATTAGAAGTTTAAGCTATACCTTTCAGTACCTAACCTTAAGTGGTTCAATTGGATATCTTGGGAAACAGCTTTTTGATTCTGGTTTTATGGAACCACTTGGTTTAGTTCCTGACACAATTCATAATCTTTCTCCATTAGCCTACAAAAATCCATATTCCATTAATAGTCATAATGCTGAAATTCTTGCTGTAAAATCTCAATCTAGTAAATTAAATCTTATCAACAAATATAAAAACGATCTCGCAAAACAGAGATTTTCTGTTAAGTCAATTGAACTAAGAAATAATTCAAATTTTTCTAAATCTCTTATAAATTTAAAAGAGAGAAGTTACTTGTTGGAGAAATATTAATATGAAGAAAAATTTTTTAAAAATTATTTCATTTCTATTTTTGATAAGTTCATGTTCTTTATCGGATATAAATAGAGAAAACATTGTTCAAACCTCATCTTCAGCAGCTGGTGGTTATTTAGGTTATCATTTGTCAGATGGAGATATTTTTTCAACTACTGTTGGTTCATCGGTGGGTCTAATCATTGGTAAATATTTATCAGACTTCATTGGTCAAGATGATTATTATTTTTATAAAACTGAAGCTCTTAAGACATTAGAAAAAAATGATAATCAAAAATCCATTACTACTGGTTATTGGAAAAATCCAAAGAGTGGAAATAGAGGAGTTATAAAAATAAAAGGTCATTATGGAACTCCAGAATGCAGATTAATTGAACACATATTCATCAATAAAAGAGAAACCCCATCTAATGCCTTTGATACCGCTTGCAGACAAGAAAGTGGTCAATGGGCAATGATAAAATAATTAAAGTTTAATTTTTTTTTATTTTTATTATATCATTATAAAATGATTGTAATTTCTCCAGCTAAGAATCTCAATTTGTTGAATGAAGATTATGGCATTGAACATACACGCCCTTTGTTTAAGGAAGAAACAAAAAGATTACTACTTCTAATAAAGAAATTAGATAGTAAAGCAATAAAATCTCTAATGAAAATCAGCACAAAACTTGCTGACTTGAATTTTCAAAGGTTTGTTGATTTTGATGATAAGAATTCAATAAAAAAACCTGCAGTTTTTATGTTTTCTGGTGATACATTCAATGGTTTGTCAGTTAGATCTTTTACCAAAACAACACTTAACTCTGCTCAAAAAAGATTGAGAATACTCTCTGGCTTATATGGATTATTAAAACCAATGGACCACATAAATCCTTATAGGTTGGAAATGGGGACAAATATCAAAGAATTACTCGGGAAAAGTTTACATGATTTTTGGCAAAAAATTATAACGGATGAATTAAATAAAGACATTAAAAAACAACGGTCTAAATACTTGTTTAATCTTGCTTCTAAAGAATATTTTTCTTCAATTGATTCAAAAAAGATCTTAGTTGATATCATTAATTTTGATTTTAAAAAGTTAAAAAACGGTGAACTAATCAATCCCGGTATGGCCATCAAAAAATATAGAGGAAAAATGGCTAAGTTAATTTTAGAAAATGAAATAATTGATTTAAATGATTTAAAAAAAATAAATGAATCTGAAATGAAATTTAATTCATATGATTCAAAAAACAACACCCTTTTATTTATAATTTAATGAAGAGTAAAGTAGTAATTCAGATACCCTGCTTGAATGAAGAGGCTGCTATTCAAAATGTAATAAATGAATTTAAAAAAATAATTCCACGAGCAAAAATTATAGTATATGACAACAATTCAAATGACAAGACGGTTGAATTATCAAAAAAATGTGGTGTTGAAGTGAGAATAGAAAAAAAAAGAGGTAAAGGTAATGTTGTAAATAGAATGTTCTCTGATCAAATTGATGCTGATTTTTATGTTATGATAGATGGTGATAATACTTATGACATAAAAAATATAAATAATGCTCTAAAATCAATGGAAACTGAAAATTTTGATATGCTTGTTGGAAGAAGAGTACATAAAGATTCTAATGCTTATAGAAAGGGACATGTTCTAGGAAATTTAATTTTTTCAAAATTTGTAAATCTTATATTTGGTGATGGTATCAAAGATATTTTTTCTGGTTTCAGGGTTTTTTCCAAAAGATTTGTTAAGACATTCCCGCAAAATTCAAGAGAATTTGAAATTGAAGCTGAATTAACAATTCATGCATTGGAACAAAGACACTCGATTGGAGAGTTTGAATGTGAATATAATCCCAGAGCGACAGGTTCAAGTAGCAAACTTAATACATTTAGTGATGGAATTAAAATAATGAAATTAATTCTAATGCTTATAAAAGATGAAAAACCTCTTATATTTTTTTCTCTTATTAGTTTAATTGCAGTTTTTTCATCTTTATATATTGGCTTGCCAATTATATATGAATTCTATTCAACTGGCTTAGTAGAAAAACTCCCATCCGCCATACTTGCCGGCTTGCTGATGGTTACTGCATTTTTATGTTTTTTTTGTGGACTTATTCTTGATGTTTTAAAGAAATCAAGATACGAAAATAAAAGAATCAATTTTCTTTCTTTTAAGAACTAAAAATCTATTTAATTGGAATTGAAATTTTTTTAGAATCCTTCTTTTTTTGCTTACTTTCATTTATAACCCTTTTTTTGTTCTCATTAATCAACCAAACCATTTGCATTGCCAGTGAATGAATCCTTTTGGCATTAGTTTCACCTGATAACAGTCTTGAGAACTGTCTTTTGCTAATTCCAAGATTTTTTGCAGCTTCGTTTAGCGAAAGGTTGTTCATTTCCATCCAGTTCTTTATTTCTGTGGGTGTAGGGTTATCAATGTCAAAGAATAACAATTATTGTCTTCCTAAATAAGATTGTTTTAAAAGTTTATCAAATTTTTCTTTATGAGTCTTTGTCAAACCATTTTTATCCATATAAGAAATAATTATTATGAAAAAGAATGAAGTTGATACAGAAAATAATCCAGGATATTTATAGGGAAAGATTGGTTTCTCATGGCCCAAAATATCTACCCAGATTGTGGGTCCAAGAATTACTAACACAATTGCGCAAATCAACCCGATAAATCCTCCATAAAAAGCACCATTTGTTGTTAACCTTTTCCATGTGATTGTTAAAAAAAGAATTGGAAAATTTGTGCTTGCAGCAACGGCGAATGCTAGACCAACCATAAATGCAACATTTTGACCTTCAAATATTATTCCTAGAATTATTGCTAAGATTCCAATTGCAAGAGATGATATCTTTGATACAAACAACTCTTTTTTTTCATTGGCTTTCCCAGCATTGAATACATATACATAAAGATCTCTGCCTATTGCTGAGGCACCCGCTAATGTCAAGCCTGAAACCACGGCAAGTATGGTTGCAAAAGCAACTGCAGAAATAAAACCAAGAAAAACATCTCCACCTATAGCATGTGATAAATGAACTGCAGCCATATTATTAGAGCCTATTAATTTATTTGCAGAATCCAGATAATCTATATTGTTACTCAAATATACTATTGCACCGAAACCTATAATAAAGGTTAATATATAGAAATAACCTATAAATGTCGTTGCATATAAAGCTGAAATTCGAGCACTCTTGCCATCTGGGACGGTAAAGAACCTCATTAAAATATGAGGAAGTCCTGCCGTGCCAAATATTAAGGCTATGCCTAATGAGATTGCTGAAATTGGATCATTTATGAGTTTTCCTGGAAATAAGATTGAATCTTTACTTTCATGAACATTAGTTGCTTCAACTAGAAGCCTATTGAGACTAAAAGAATGATCTTTTAAAACAAAGAAAGCTAGTAGTGTTGCTCCAAATATTAATAGTATGGCTTTAATTATTTGGACCCAAGTTGTGGCAATCATTCCCCCAAAACTTACATAAATAACCATCAATATTCCAACAAACCAAATTGCATAATGATAAGGAAGATCAAATAATATCTGAATCAATGAACCAGCCCCCACCATTTGAGCTATTAGGTAAAATAATACGGTTATTAATGTTCCAAATGCTGAGAGAATTCTGATTTTTGACTGCTTTAACCTAATTGATGTAACATCAGCAAATGTGTATTTTCCTAAATTTTTTAGTTTTTCAGCAATTAAGAATAATATAATTGGCCATCCTACAAGAAAACCAATGGAATAAATCAATCCATCGAAACCTGAAAAGAAGACGAGACCAGAAATTCCTAAAAAAGAGGCTGCAGACATATAATCTCCAGCAATTGCTAAGCCATTTTGTAATCCAGATATTTTTTCACCAGCTGCATAGTAATTTTTTTTATCGTATGTTTTTTTTGAGGCATAATAAGTAATTAGTAATGTAGTTATGACAAATATTGAAAAAATTATTGCAGCATAGCTTTTGCTATTAAAATCTGCTCCAAATGAAATATTTGGTAATAAAATTAAAAATTGGAAAAAAAAAATGTATATCATTTTTTAATTTTTTTTTTTAATTGATCAAGATATAGATTTGATAACATTACATAAATAAAAGTTAAAAAAATTGAAAGTATTATTGTAGTTAGCCCAAGGGCAATGCCAATGGTAATGGATGTATTTAAAATGTAAATTTTGAATAATTCTGGAGCAAAACCTAAAATACTTATGAATAAAAAATATATAAGGAGAACAATTAATGAAAGGGAGTAACTAATTAAATTACTTGACTTTATTAGTTTCCTAAGTTCATTACTGATTAGCGGAGATTCCATGGTTGAAATAAGCCAGATTAAAAAATCTGGCTTATTTTAAATATTATAGATTAACTGTTACGGCTTTAAGTTCTGTATAATTTTTCAAAACTTCATGTCCCATTTCTCTACCCCAGCCGGATTCTTTATATCCACCAAATGGAAGTGAAGCATCAAAAATATTGTGGCAGTTAATCCATACAGTTCCAGCTCTAATTTTTGCTGCAAGTTTGTGCGCAGTACTTATGTTTTGGCTCCAAACGCTTGCTGCAAGGCCAAAAGTGGTATTGTTTGCAGCTTCAGCAATTTTATCCAAATCTTGATCAGAGAAAGGTTGAGCACACAAAACAGGGCCAAAAATTTCTTCTTTAACAATAGACATATCAGTATTAGTTTTAGCAAATACAGTTGGGTGAACAAAATGTCCTCCTGATGAATTATCGTATTTTCCACCAGCAACAATTTCTCCACCATCAGATTTTCCCGATTCTATATATCCTGATACTTTTTGGAATTGTTCATCAGAGACTAGAGGTCCCATTTCTGTTGATGAGTCCATGCCAGGCCCAACTTTAATGTTTGAGGCTATTTTTGATATTCCTTCTGTAACTTTGTCAAATACCTTTTCGTGAGCCATTAATCTTGAACCAGCACAACAACATTGACCATGATTAAAAAATATTGCACTTGCTGCACCAGCAATTGCAGCATCAATGTCTGCATCGGGAAATATAATCGTTGGCGACTTTCCTCCAAGTTCAAGTGAAACTTTCTTTAAGTTTCCTGCAGATGCTTTTGTTATTAGTTTTCCAACTTCGGTTGAACCAGTAAATGCAACTTTATCTACATCAGGATGAGCTGCAAGTGGAGCACCGGCTTCTTCTCCAAACCCTGTTATTACATTGAGCACACCTTCGGGTAAAATATTTGCATCATTAATTATTTCAGTTAATCTTAATGCAGATAGTGGTGTCTGTTCTGCAGGTTTTAATACTATGGTGCAACCTGCTGCTAGAGCCACAGATAACTTCCATGCAGCCATAAGAAGTGGAAAATTCCATGGAATAATTTGAGCAACCACTCCAACTGGTTCTCTAAGAGTATAACTATGATATTGAGCTCCTGGTGTGTAAGGGACAGAGATTGGTATGGTTTCGCCTTCTATTTTTGTAGCCCAGCCAGCCATATATCTAAAAATATCAGATGAAAGAGCAACATCAGCTCCTGCAGCAATTGCAACTGGTTTCCCATTATCAAGAGATTCTAGTTGAGCGAGTTCTTCTGTGTGCTCATCGATTAATTCTGCAATCTTCCATATAATTTTTCCTTTTTCATTTGGAGGAATCTTACCCCATTTACCTGAATCAAAACATTTTCTTGCTGCAGAAACAGCTAAATCAATATCTTCTTTTCCGCCTGCAGAACAAGTTGCGATTTTTTTTCCAGTTGCTGGGTCTTCTACATCAAAGGTCTTACCTGATTTTGCATCTACCCATTTACCATTAATATAAAGTTTTTTTGTTTTATTTAAGAATTCGCCAACATTATCATTGACTGTATAGTTTAAAATTGATGCGTCCATTAAATTCCTCCTCACTTAATGTATATATATACATATTACAACTAAGTGGGAAAATTTCAAAATATTTTTGTTATAATTTCGTCGGATTTGGGGTGTTGCCGTAAATTTTTTTTGGATCAAAAACTTTTTTTGTTTCTGTAAAAACAAGTTGAATTTTTTTATCATTTTCATTTATTGCTAATTCTCTATAAAAGCAAGACTTATAACCTACATGGCAACTAGCTTTTAATCCACCCAACTCTACATAGAAAATAACGCAATCCTGATCATCGTCAATTTTGATTTTTTTTATATTTTGTGAAAGCCCACTAGTTTCTCCCTTTTTCCAAATAGTTTTTCTACTTCTTGACCAGTAATGTGCTTGTTTTGTTTTAATTGATAATTTAAATGCTTCTTCATTCATAAAGCTATGCATAAGTATTTCTTTATCAGATTCATTTACAGTGATTACTGGTATGAGACCATTTTTATCAAATTTTGGTTGAAGTTTTTCTCCTTCTTCAACTTCATATACAGAGTTTCTCTTTTCAAAGCTAATTTTCATTAATTTCTTATATAATCTGTAAATCTTTGTTTAAGCTCTTTATCATTTTTAAAATCACCTAAAAAACAACTGGTAATTGTTGAAACATTAGGTTTTTCAACTCCTCGTGTTGTCATACATTGATGAAGAGCTTCAACATATACAGCAACTCCAGCAGGATTGATGGATGTTTCAATGCATTTTGCAATTTGTTGAGTCATCGTTTCTTGTGTTTGTAACCTTTTAGCATAAATATCAACAGCTCTAGCTAATTTTGATATTCCAACTACTTTATTTACAGGAAGATACGCTAAATGAACCTTACCTATTATAGGCACCATATGATGTTCACAATGAGAATTAAAAGTAATATCTTTGAGCATAACTATGTCTTTATAACCCTGAACATCTTCAAATGTCTTTGAAAGTATATCCTTTGCAGATTCTTTGTAGCCTGAAAAAAATTCTTCGTAGGCATTAACAACACGTTTTGGAGTATCTTTTAGTCCTTCCCGAGAAGGATCGTCTCCAGCCCACTCTATAAGTGTTTTTACTGCTTTTTCTGCCTCTTCTCTTGAAACTTTTGTCTTAGAGAATTCTTTTAATGACTTTTTATGTACTATTGAATTCATATGTTTATTAATAAATTATCAATTATATAAATTTGTATTACTTAATCAAATTTAAAGTAATATATTTAAATATTTAATACTACTTAAACTTTTTAAAAGTGCTAAATGAAATTTAAGATTATAAATGGGGTGGTTTATGACCCGACTCAAAAAATCAACAAAGAGAAAAAAGATATCTATGTAGATTGTGGCAAAATAATTGAACCAAGTGCTTCAGAACAATATAAATACAAAACATCCTATGATGTTGACGGGATGATAGTGATGGCTGGAGCAATTGATATACATTCACATATAGCTGGAGGAAATGTAAACAATGCGAGACTATTATCTCCAGAAATTCATTCAAAATTTCTTGAAAAAAATCTTGGGAGAAAAAAAAATCTTCCTAGTTTTAATTCAAGATGGACATCTGAAGGCACAGGATATAGATACGCTGAAATGGGTTTTACGACAGTTGTTGAACCAGCTATATTACCAGTAAATTCATTTTTAACTCAACTTGAACTGGAAAAAATTCCAATGATTGATAAAGCTGGTTTAGGGATTGTAGGTAATGATAATTTTCTATTAGAAGCGTTAAGTAAAAAAAAAGGACAATCTTATATTAATGACTATGTTGCTTGGACTATCAATTCCTCAAAATGTTTAGGTTTAAAAGTAATAAATGCTGGTGGATCAGAATTCTTCAAAAATGGGGGAGAGGCAGAATCATTTAGTCTTGATGATATAGTTCCTGCATACGGGGTAAGTTCTAGACAAATATTAAAGTCCCTTAATTTGGCTAATGAGGAATTAAAAATACCTCATCCAGTTCATGTTCATTGCAATAATTTGGGAATGGCAGGAAATGTTAAATCTAT
>MDTE01199381.1_pt1 | contig 21833 bp, 19 predicted proteins | sample 811231 | NCBI WGS metagenome assembly MDTE01 (sample SAMN05326651, study PRJNA326480) | marine metagenome | isolation source: seawater | place: Indian Ocean: Red Sea | collected 2010 | reverse complement strand
GCCACCAATACCTGGTTTGGCGCACACCGGCTGAGCTCGCCGAGACGGTGTGCGGTCGCTGCCACCGTCTCACGGCCGGAACGCCCGGTAAACGCATTGGCGTTCCCGGCGTTCACCACCAAACACCTCCCCCGTCCGCGACGCACGGCGCGTTGCGACCATTCGACCGGCGCGGATGCTGTTTTCGACTTTGTAAAAATACCCGCCACCGAAGTGCCCGGCGCGGTTTCTGCCACGAACAGATCGCGGCGGCCACTGTAACGCAGTCCGGCAGCAAGACTTGATATTCGCACCCCGTCGACTGCCGGTATGCGTGGGAACGATTTGGGCGCGAGTGGAGAGCGTGGGAGATTGGCCATAGAAAAAATTATGCGCTGGTTATACGACAAGGGATGTTACCGCCCGCTCCGGCCGCCGAACAGGCTCTCGGGAGCTTCCGTTGACAGCAACCCCTGTGAACCTTATCTCTCGACAATGCCCGAGCCGAGCGGCTGACTCCCGCGCGCGCCACCTCGGAGATGCTTTATGTTCGGCAACATCGCCAAGAGCCTGTTTGGGACGACCAACGAGCGAGAAGTCAAGCGGCTTTACAAGCCGGTTGAGGCAATCAATGCGCTTGAACCAGAGATCCAAGCTCTGTCCGACGAAGCTTTACGCGGCAAAACGGACACGTTCCGCGAGCGATTGGGCCAGGGTGAAACCCTCGATGACATTTTGGTAGAAGCCTTCGCGGTCGTACGTGAGGTCGCGCGGCGAGCCCTCGACGAACGCCCGTTTGATGTGCAGTTGATGGGGGCGATGGTGCTGCACGAAGGCAAGATCGCGGAGATGAAGACCGGAGAAGGAAAGACGCTGGTTGCAACCATGCCAGCCTACCTCAATGCCCTCGACGGGCGGGGCGTCCATATCGTTACCGTCAATGACTACCTAGCACGGCGCGATGCCGAGTGGATGGGGCGTGTTTATTCGCGCCTTGGACTCAAAACTAGTTGCATCGTGCATGGACTCGATGACGACGAGCGCCGCGCTGCCTACAACGCCGACATCACCTATGGCACCAACAACGAATTCGGTTTCGACTACTTGCGCGATAACATGAAGTTCGACCTTGATACAATGGTTCAGCGCGAGTTCAATTTTGCCATCGTCGATGAGGTCGATTCGATTCTGATCGATGAAGCGCGCACGCCGCTGATTATCTCGGGCCAAGCTGAAGATAGTTCGGAGCTTTATAAGACACTCGACCAATTTATCCCGAAGCTGGTCGAAGAGGATTACGAGAAAGATGATAAGACGCGGACTGTGGCCCTTACCGACCGCGGCGTCGAGCATATGGAGGAGGTCCTTGCCAATACCGACCTAATGAACGGCGACAGCCTCTACGATATCCAGAACGTAGCGGTACTGCATTACGTCAACCAAGCCCTGCGGGCGCACAAACTTTTTCAAGCCGACAAAGACTACATTGTCAAGGACGGTCGTGTCGTCATCATAGACGAATTTACTGGCCGGATGATGGAGGGGCGACGCTACTCGGAAGGACTCCACCAGGCGCTCGAGGCGAAGGAACGTGTCGATATCCAGCAGGAGAATCAGACCCTTGCGTCAATCACCTTCCAGAACTATTTCCGCCTATACCCCAAACTCGCGGGCATGACGGGCACGGCCGTAACGGAAGCAGGAGAGTTCGCCGAAATCTACAAGCTCGAAGTCACCGAAATCCCGACCAACATGCCGATGATCCGAGACGATAGTGACGATGAGGTATACCGGACGGGTACGGAGAAATACGATGCAGTGATCGAGCAGATCGAGGAGGCACATAACCGAGGTCAACCCATGCTGGTGGGCACGGTCAGCATCGAAAAATCAGAGCATCTGTCGGCCCTACTAAAGAAGAAGAAAATTACCCACAACGTGTTAAATGCGCGCTACCACGAGCGGGAGGCTTTTATCATCGCGCAGGCAGGGCGTATCGGCGGCGTCACAATTGCCACCAATATGGCGGGACGCGGTACCGACATCCAACTCGGCGGAAACTTCGAGATGCGGGTGCGTCAGGAAACTGACGGTATCGAGGACGAAGCAAAACGCGAGGCCATGATCGAGCGAATTCGAGCTGAAGTCGCCGATGAGAAAGAAAAAGTTCTAGCGGCGGGAGGCCTCTATGTAATTGGTACGGAGCGCCACGAAAGCCGGCGCATCGATAACCAGCTGCGCGGCCGATCGGGCCGGCAAGGCGACCCCGGAAAGTCGAAGTTCTTCGTCTCGCTAGAAGACGATCTGATGCGAATATTTGGCTCTGAGCGGATGGACACGATGCTGCGCAAACTTGGCCTGCAAGATGGGGAGGCTATTGTTCATCCATGGATCAATAAGGCGCTAGAAAAGGCGCAGCAAAAAGTCGAAGCGCGCAATTTCGACATTCGCAAGAACCTTCTCAAGTACGATGATGTGATGAACGACCAGCGCAAGGTCATCTATGATCAGCGCAAGGAGGTCATGTCGGCGAGCGACGTGTCAGAAGTATGCGCGGACATGCGAGCTGAGGTTGTGGTTGACCTGGTCACCCGGTTTGTGCCCGAGAAGGCTTACGCCGAGCAATGGGAACTCGATCCGCTGGAAATGGAGGTGGCGCGAATCTTCAGGCTCGATCTACCGGTTAACGAATGGGCCAAGGAAGAGGGAATCGCGGATGAAGAAATCCGGGAACGGATAGAAGCCGCGGTCGAGCGACGAATGGCCGAGCGCGCCGCTAACTTTGGCATCGACATCTGGCGGATGGTCGAAAAAAGCCTGGTGTTACAAGTTCTAGATCAGGTTTGGAAAGAGCACCTGCTATCGCTCGATCACCTACGTCAGGGTATTGGGCTCCGAGCGTACGCGCAACGCGACCCGCTCAACGAATACAAGCGCGAAGCGTTTGACATGTTTGAGCTGATGCTCACGAACCTGCGTGAGCAGGTGACCATGATGCTTGCTCATATAGAGCTCCAAGTTCAGCCTGAGGAGAAGCTGACAATCCCGCCGCCACGCGGACCCAGCGACGAAAACATCCAGGCGATCCACGAGAGCCCAACAGCTGGCGAGAACGAATTCTCTGAGGCCAATTTAGCGGTGGCGTCGACCACCGCCGTGCGCCGCAAAGCAGCGGAACAAATCAATCCGTCGGATCCGGCGACGTGGGGCCGTGTCTCGCGGAACGCGCCCTGCCCGTGTGGCTCGGGGAAGAAATACAAGCGCTGCCACGGCATGGCGCTATGAGCAGTCAGGTTCCTCTGCTGCCTTTGCTCAACGGATGGTGGGTTTGTACTAGTGCCTTCATCCGTGCTTCTAACACGTGGGTGTAGATTTGGGTGGTGCTGATATCGGCATGACCAAGCATCTTCTGGACCGAGCGCAAATCCGCGCCCCGCGACAGTAGGTGAGTGGCGAAGGCGTGGCGGAGAACGTGCGGCGACACCGACGCAAGCGGCAACCCGCATTCGGCCGCAAGTGCTTTAAGCAATTGGTGAAAGCGTTGCCGGGTAAGATGCCCGCTGCGTCCGCGCGATGGAAATAGAAAGAGGGATTCCTCCCCCTCGCGTAAGAAACGCTCGCGTACCGCGAGGTATTTGATAACGGCTTTACGCGCGGGATCACTAAGCGGGACGATACGTTCTTTGTTCCCCTTTCCCCGTACTAGTAGGAAACGCTCTTCGCTACGGAAAGCCGAAAGCGGAAGGCCGACTAGTTCCGAAACCCTCATGCCCGTTGCGTAAAGTACTTCGAGCATCGCCAGCAGACGATCTCCCTCGTGACCGTCGTGCTCGCCGGCCGCACTTAACAGCTCGTCGACCTGTTGTTCTGACAGCAACTTTGGCAACCGCCTTGCCCGTCGTGGGCTATCCAACGCGGCAGCAGGATTATCCGGCCGGATCCCCTCGCTGTATAGAAACGCGAATAGCTGGCGTATCGCAGCCAACTTCCGCGCCATTGTAGATGATGCCAGTCCACGCTCGACCTGATACGTGAGATAGCAGCCCAGCAGCTCGGCATCGACGTCTTGGAGTGCCGTGGTGCGGCGCTGAGCGAACCTCATGCAATCAATGAGGTCGCTACGGTATGCGGCAAGCGTCAACGGCGACGCGCCACGCTCAGCGGCCATCATCTCGAGAAAGAGGTCAAGCTCTCGCGTATCCGCAAGGCATTCCTGCGCCACCTTGGGCCACCGAGCTCCTAAGGCATCTGGGCCATTGCAGCTTCGACGGCAATCCCACGTGCAATGTCATCGAGGGCAATTCGCCTTAGCGCAGCAACGATTTCCGAGAGGACGATCGGATCTGCACCGGCCGGACCCTCTTCTCCTAGGATTAGCAATGTAAACAGGGCCGTCGCTCCCACTTGTCGCGCGACCGAAGCCGCGCGCAACTGAAGCCACAGGCCTGGCACTGGAAGCGGCCTCGAGGTCGCCAACGGCGCCCGAAGCACCTCGGCCCAAACCTCGCTGGGAACTTCGAAATCGAACGCGGAAAGTAATGTGAGGACAGTATCGGCGTAACGCGCCTGTTCTTGTTTGGTCCTGCCCAGGGTTGCAAGCCCTTTGAGCCAGGGCCGGAGGACCACCACCATCTCATCCCAACCGTGCCGGAACCGGGCGTCGCGGAGAAACGGTAGAGGCCATAGTTCATTGACCGCAATTGCTGCATCAGCGTTGCCAGGGTTTGCATTATCACGAACCATAATGAACCACTTTCGGGCACCCTCAATATCGCCCGCAGTGTAGAACGCGCGCACAGCGTCGCCGGCGAACCATGCTAATTCCGGCACAGGGTCGATCGCTTTCAACGATGCAATATTGACCCGCACGGCCGTAGCGTATCCTCCGCGCCGACCCGCAACCCGCCAAGCCAACGAGAGGGCCTCCGCCCGCGCTGTTGGCACCTCTCGGATCTGCGCAACCTGGTAGAGCAGTGCGTTCGCGCGCGGCGCGGTGAGTTTTTCGAGAGCGCTAGGTGCATCCGATAGTTCCTCCAACTCGAAGGTCACGCTGCGATAGATCTCCGACAACCGACCTGCATCGAGCGCCCCGGCTGCCTCGGCTCGTTCGGCCGCCGCCAGACGCAGATCGAGATCTGCGTTCGGCAAGAGCGCTATAGAGACAAGGATACCAGGTGAAGCACCCGCGATCGCATCCGCTGGGACTGGCAAACGTGCTGTTTTCAACATCGCAATGTGGAGCGGGGTGGGATCCAACAGGCTTTCGACCCCTTGCCCTTGATCTCCGGCAAGCACACGGAGCATCGCGAAGAATGGCTGATCGCGAACTCCGAGATCACGAAGGAGATCCGAGGCGAACGTGGCCTGATCGTGGGCGCCTGCCAACGCACGGCAAAAAGCGACTCCCTTAACCCAATAGGTTTCTTCGGGGTCATCGGCGACTAGGGCTTGAAACGCCGAACAGGCTTCTGCGGTATCGCCTGACAACAGGAGGCCGTCGACTTTCGCTCGAGCCACATTGCGATCGGAAAAGTTGGCAGGCGCCAAACCCATTAAGGCGTTGACCGACCCCGTATCGCCAGCGGCGGAAAGCCGCTCGACTCTTAATCCCAGGAGACTCGAGGCCGTCGCGTCACCTTCCGGAACACGCGCTCGGGTCAGCAGCAAACGACGTGCAAGTTCCTGCATCGCCGGTGACCCTGCCGCCACCGGCAGTTGCGGAAGCAGGCGTTCGACCAGAGGTCGAGGGATACCACGCCACATGTCAACCCCCAACCCACCCTCGGCATCATCGATTAGTCCTGCCGACGAGACATCGATCACGCTTAAAGATTTCACCTGAATAGCGCCGGTAGGCGCCTTAGCCACGCCCGAATCCGATATCGCTTCCTGAACCGGGGAGGGGTTAGTGATCTGCTTTTGACCCGTTGTGCGCGAGGTCGCTTGTGTATTCTGCTCTTTCTTGAGCAATTTTACGGGCGGCCCTACCTGGGTTTGTGCGAACGTGGGTACCGCTGGCGCATGCGCCACAAGCAAGGCCAATGCGAGAGCAAAAACGGCCAGCGCCATACGGGTGCTCGATAGTAGCTTTAGGTCCATTGAACCCCTGCGACGATATTGCCTACTTTGGGAACCGGTCGTTAGGAATAACTTTCTCCACCGGAGCTAAGGGTGGTGGAATATCCCAGGTCGAGAGGAAAGCGAAGCCGCCAGCGATGGCGATCAACACAACCAAAAGAATAACGATCGGTGTTCGAGACATGCGGGCCAGTGCCGAACTCATGCGCCGCGAAGAAACTATACGCCAGATGGTATGGTAGACTTCGTTTGTGGCGAAGTTGCGGCAGTCTAACGGCTCGACAAAAAGCTTTCAATCTCGCCCATTCCAACATACTTCATACGTTTTGAAATCGGACGATGGGATCAAAAAGTAAAGCGCTAAAAAAAACCTTAGTCCTCGTCGGATTAATGGGTGCAGGCAAGAGTTCGATCGGTCAGCGCTTGGCGGCGCGTATCGGGGCCGAGTTTATCGATGCCGACGAAGAGATAGTGAAAGCCGCAGGCTGTTCAATAGAAGATATCTTCACGCTGCACGGTGAAACGGCGTTCCGCGACGGAGAACGACGTGTGATCTCGCGTCTACTGAAGAAACCGCCCCACGTACTGGCAACCGGTGGCGGCGCATTCATGAACGATACGACTCGGTCGATGATCAAGGATCGCGCTTTTTCAATCTGGCTACGAGCCGATCTTGATGTTCTGCTGCGGAGAGTAAAGCGGCGCAACGATCGTCCGCTGCTAAAGGGCAGCGACCCGAAAGAAATACTCCAAAACTTGATTGCTGAACGCTACCCCATCTATGCCGAGTCCGACCTAATTGTGGACACCACCGACGCACCCCACTCAACGGTGGTCAATGAACTTCTAGAGAGAATTTACGCTCTACCCCACGCTGAGAAACCGTTCGACAGGGGATTGCTCACTAAAACTCCTGAAGTCGACTGAACGCTGCCGTCCATCATGAATAATCCGCCCCATCCCCCCATCGAGCAGGCTACGCTTGTCAACGTCAACCTTGGCGAACGAGCATACGACATTGTCATCGGCGGTGGACTAATCGAACGTACCGGCGAGCTCATGAAGCCGTTGCTGCAGCGCCCACGGACGGTTGTGGTAACCGATAACAATGTTGCTAACCATTATCTCGACAACCTCAGTACCAGCTTCGACACGGAGGGTATCGATCATCAAGCGATAGTCCTTGATCCGGGCGAGGCAACCAAAGACTTTGCACATTTCGAGGAGCTGGCGAAGCTACTTCTCGACACAGAGCTGGAACGTAGCGACATAATTGTCGCGCTTGGTGGTGGCGTGATTGGCGACCTGGTTGGATTCGTGGCCAGCGTATTCCGCCGCGGCATCCGATTTGTTCAGCTACCGACGACACTTCTTGCACAGGTCGATAGCGCTGTCGGCGGCAAGACAGGAATCAATACTCCACACGGGAAGAACCTTGTCGGGAGCTTCCATCAACCGTCTCTAGTCGTGGCCGATTGGTGCACGTTAGATACGTTGCCAGCACGCGAACTGTTGGCCGGCTATGCCGAAGTGGTCAAGTATGGGCTGCTGGGCGATGCAGCATTCTTCTCCTGGCTCGAAGCCAACGGATCCGCAGTGATCGAAGGCGACAGCGAAGCCCTAGGCGCAGCAATTGCACGTTCGTGTAAGGCCAAGGCGCTAATCGTAGCCGCCGATGAGCGCGAATCCGATCGTCGTGCGCTACTCAATCTGGGGCACACGTTCGCGCACGCAATCGAAGCAGAAGCCGGCTACGACACCACAGTGCTCCACGGCGAAGCGGTAGCTTTAGGAATGGTACTTGCGTTTTCGCTATCTGCACGCCTGGGTCTATGCGACGAACTTGAAGTGGAACGCGTCAGCTCACACCTCACAGCTGTAGGGTTACCTGCAACGCCCCAAGCCCTCGGAGTTGAGGACCTGGAGCCGCGTCGACTGCTCGAACGCATGCGCCAGGACAAGAAGGTATCAGGAGGCAAACCTTCCTTTGTGCTTGTGCGGGGAATCGGCGAGGCTTTCATCAACAGTAATGTCGATCCCGAAGCGCTGACCGCAACCCTGGAGGCAGCCTGGGCAACTAGCGCAGTAACGCGTTTGTAAGACCGGCATTTCAAGGCTCATAATGGACCCAATAGAGATGGACACAGCGCTCGTCATTTCGCTGCTCGCGATTCTCGCTCTCCTCCTGTTATCTGGTTTTTTTTCAGGATCGGAAACGGCGTTAACCGCCGTTTCACGTGCGCGCATTCACCACCTCGCACGCAAAGGAAACAAGCGGGCCAAGGCGGTGAACTGGCTGATCGATCGCCGTGAGCAGCTGATCGGTTCGATTCTTCTCGGAAACAATCTGGTAAACATTCTTGCTTCTGCCCTGGCAACAAGCGTGCTGATCACTATCGTAGGGTCAGCCGGAGTGGTTTATGCCACGGTGATCATGACCGTGCTAATCGTTGTGTTCGCTGAGATTCTCCCTAAAACATACGCGATTCGCCACCCTGACCGATTTGCTCTCGGCGTAGCGCCAGTCGCTCGCGCCATCGTCTGGCTGTTTGCTCCGATTGCCAGCGGCATGTTGATTTTCGTCCGGGGAATTTTGGCGCTCTTAAGGTTAGAACGTAAAGACCAAGACGCCGTAGTATCGGCCGCCGACGAGATTCGTGGCGCCATTTACCTTCACACCTCTCGAGGTGAGATCGTTAAACACGATCGCGACATGATCGAGAGCATCCTCGAACTCTCCGAGGTAGAGCTAGCCGACGTTATGGTTCACCGCCGCAATATGTTCACGATCGACGCCGGCGAGCCGGCGTCGATCATCGTTGAAGAAATCCTCGCCAGCCCACACACACGTATACCGATCTGGCGCGACGACTCCGACAACATCATCGGTGTCATTCACGTGCGCGACGTCCTAAAAGCTCTAAGCGACTCCGGCGGTGATGTTGAGAAGTTGAGAATCGATGACCTAGCGAGTGCACCGTGGTTCGTGCCTGAAACCACGACTTTGCGAGAGCAATTGGCAGCCTTTCGAAGGCGCCATGCTCATTTCGCACTCGTCGTCGACGAGTACGGGGTCCTGATGGGACTAGTGACGCTAGAAGACATTATCGAGGAAATCGTCGGTGATATCTCCGACGAATACGACGAGGAACAGATCGAGTTCCGCACCCTGCCAGATGGTCGTTGTGTGGTCGCAGGAACCGTCGCAGTGCGCGATCTCAACCGTGCTTTCGACTGGGAACTGCCCGAGGAGGACGCCACGACGGTTGCCGGGCTTGTCATTCACGAGGCCCAGGTTATACCCGTAGTTGGCGAGAGTTTCGATTTCTTCGGCTTCCGGTTCGAGGTTCTGCGCCGTCAGCGCAATCAAATAACCTCGCTTCGTATAACACCACCGCAGACGGTGGACGACCCGCTATCTTCCTAATACTCCTGCCCCGAACGACAGCCGAGGGCAGCCCGCTGACGAGCAAACACGAAGCGAGTCCTGAATGCTGGGCGAACTGTTAGCTATCATCGCGCCCCTGTTTATCTGTGCCAGTCTAGGTTTTCTTTGGGCAAAGCAGGAGTGGCCGTTCGATACCAGCATGGTGACACCTCTCGCCATGAACATCGCGGTGCCATGCCTTGCGTTTTCTTCGATCTCGACGTTGGAAGTCGACGCAGCAGCATTTGGAGAGTTGGCAGCCGCGATCGTCGTCGCGTTCGTGGGCTTCATGATCGTCGGCGGCGCAGTTCTGAAAACATTCGGATTGCCGATACGGACCTACCTCCCATCTCTGTCCTTTCCGAATGTCGGCAACATGGGACTTCCCCTTGCGCTGTTCGCATTTGGCGACACTGGGGTAGCGCTCGGCATGGCATGGTACGTGACTGCCAGCCTAGGTCACTTCACGATAGGCATCTGGATGGTGAGCGGCAGCTCTTCGCCAGCAGTTTTGCTCAAATCGCCAATCATTTACGCCCTTATCGCGGCATTTGCCTTCATGTTGACGGCAACGCCCCCGCCGAAATGGCTGCTCAATACTACGCAGCTGCTCGGCAATCTAGGTATTCCATTGATGCTCTTGACGTTAGGTGTGTCGCTCGCGCGCCTCCGCGTGGTCGGCCTCGCCCGAGGCATCGCACTGTCCGTGCTACGCTTAGTGATGGGGCTGGCAATCGGCCTACTCGTCGCCGAACTATTCGCTCTCGACGGGGTTGCGCGGGGCGTGTTCATCCTCGACTGCGCGATGCCAGTGGCTGTGTTCAACTACATTATGGCTGAACGGTTCGGACGCGGATCGAGCGACGTAGCAAGTATGGTTGTAATTTCGACTGCAATCTCGTTCGCAACGCTGCCACTTTTGCTGATGATTATTTTATAGATCCGCAGCGCCGGCCTCGTCGGGCGCAAGCGTTTTCAGCGCCAGCGCGTGAACGCCACCTGCAAGTTCTGCAGCCAGTATTTGGTATACAAGCCGCTGCCGTTCAACGCGCGTCTTGCTCACAAAAGCCTCTGTAACAATTGTTAGGCGGAAATGAGTTTCGCCCTCAGCTCGAGCGCCGACGTGACCAACGTGCTGGCCGGACTCATCGACAATATCAAGCCTGCTTGGCGCAAGTGCCGCCGTCAACTTCTCATGAATTCGGTCGGCCGTACGCATGAATAACTCTCGCATCCTCGCCGCATTTCGGTACAGGCTACCTCAGCCGGTCGGGATAGTAAGGGCCGAAGCGTTCCAACCCAAGCATCTCTTGGTCGAGGCTAGCATCACTTGCCAGCACTATAGAGGGTCACCATACTTTGGTGGTGAGCGCACAAAGATACTCAGACTTTGAATGGGACCTTGAGGATAAAAAACCGGTCGAGGCGCGCCGGTGTGAGCACGAGGACTGCGACAAGGAGGGTGAGCATCGTGCGCCCAAATCGCGCGGCTCGCTCAATGACTACTATTGGTTCTGTCTCGAACACGTTCGCGAATACAACGCAACTTGGGATTTCTTCGACGGAATGGATGAATCTGAGATCGAGAACTTCCGCGAGCGAGACATGACCTGGCACCGGCCGACCTGGCGACTCGGTAGCAACAACGCCGCAAACATGGAAATAGATGGGTTTCGTGATGATTTTGGCCTGGTGGGCAACCACAACCAACGCCAACAGGGCCCAAAGCGCGAAGAACGCGAGGTGCGCTGGAAGCTCGCACCGGACCGTAAGGCACTAGCCGTGCTTGACCTTTCCGTCTATTGCACTGTCGCTGAGATCAAGATTCGCTATAAGGAGCTGGTTAAACGCTTCCATCCCGATGCCAACGGGGGATCTAAGGAAGCAGAAGATCGTCTAAAGGACATTAACCAAGCCTATTCCTTTTTAATGTCCCGCGCCCGCGGATAGGGACCCTAGGCCAATCCAACCACCGCTCTGGTGAGGTAGTATGACGACAACAACCGAGTCGGCGACCGCAAGTGCCCAGGTGAAAGGCACACCGGATATTACAGTTTCGGTGCACCAACTGTTTGGTATCGAAAGTGAGCTTGAAGTTCCAGCTTTCTCGCAGTCGAGCCTGCATGTACCCGACATCGACGAGGCTTATCAATTCGACCACGATACCACCATGGCCATCCTTGCTGGATTCGCGCACAACCGCCGGGTGATGATTCAGGGCTATCACGGCACTGGTAAATCTACTCACATCGAGCAGGTAGCCGCGCGGCTCAACTGGCCATGTATTCGCGTCAATCTTGATAGCCATATCAGTCGCATCGATCTTATCGGCAAGGACGCTATCGTGCTTCGCGACGGTAAGCAGGTCACCGAGTTTCGAGAGGGCATCCTGCCGTGGGCTTACCGCTCGGCGACCGCCCTGGTGTTCGACGAATACGACGCAGCTCGCGCGGACGTGATGTTTGTAATACAGCGTGTACTAGAAGCCGAGGGCCGGTTGACATTGCTCGACCAAAACGAGGTCGTCCGGCCGCACGAATCGTTCCGGCTATTTTCGACGACCAACACAGTGGGGCTCGGTGATACCACCGGCCTCTATCACGGCACCCAGCAAATAAACCAAGGCCAGATGGACCGTTGGAACATAGTCGCAACACTCAACTACCTACCTCACGATGATGAGGTAAATATCGTTCTTGCTAAGACACCCCAGTACGATACGGAAGAACGACGCAAAATCATTAGCAACATGGTGGTCCTTGCAGAACTGACGCGTTCGGGCTTCATGAGCGGAGATATCTCAACGGTGATGTCGCCGCGCACAGTGATCACCTGGGCTGAAAACAGTGACATCTTCGGCAGCATTCCCCTCGCATTTCAGCTCACGTTCATGAACAAGTGCGACGAAGCGGAACGCTCGACGGTCGCCGAATATTATCAGCGCTGTTTCGACGAAGAACTTCCGGATTCGAGCGCTAACATCCGTATCAACTAATACCGGCAAACGTCGCACGTGGCCTCCTCGCGCAGCCCGCTCGAAGACCTCACCTTCGCCGTCGCAGCGGCGACACGCGCGATCGCGGATAAGCGCGACCTTACCGTGACGTACGGCCCGGATACGGCGCGGCTCAGCGGTGACCAGGTCTTTCTGCAACAGCCCTCGCGCGAACTGACAACTGGCGAAGTCGTAACCCTAAGAGGAACCGCAGACGCTTATGCACTGCGTTTGAGATATCACGATGCCAAAGTCCACGCAGCGCGGTTGCCCGACAGCGCCGAAGCGAAGGGCGTATATAACGCCGCGGAGTTGGCGCGTGTCGAAGCGCTCGGTTCCAAGCGCATGCGAGGCGTCGCCCACAATCTCAATGCCCTGCTTGAGGACCATTACAAGCTTGCTGGTTACAGCGAAATCGAAACCAAAGAGGACGTGCCCATAGGCGAAGCGGTTGCGCTAATGCTACGCGAGCGCATCACCGGCGAGCCGCCCCCAGAGTCAGCATGCAAGATTCTCGACCTATGGCGCGACTACATTCTCGAAAAAGGGGCTGAGGATCTCAACCTGCTAGCCGACGCTGCGCGCAATCAGGACGATTTTACCCGCGTTGCCCGCAAGCTCATTGCCGACCTCGGCCTTGAGGACGAAGAAGAAAATCAAGACCTGGAAGAGCAGGACGAAGGTAGCGAGGACGACGAACAAGAACAGCAAAGTGGCTCCGGTAACGATCCGGAGAAAGATCAGGACAGCAGCGACACCCTTTCCGCACCGGGCGAACAGGACGGAGAAGACGGGGACAGCGACGCAGAAGCAGCGGTCAATGCTGACATGCAACTTGATGCCGCGGGCGACGAGGAGCCCAGCGCCAACCAACGCACACCGCAGCCCGACAATCTGCCCCCCCATCCTGACGAGACTAACGCCTACAATGTTTTCTCCTCCAGCTACGATGAGACTGTCAGTGCCAAGGACCTGTGCGATGCCGAAGAACTGGCACGACTGCGACGCCATCTCGACCAGCAGCTAATCAGCCTTCAGACTTCTGTATCGCGGCTCGCCAATCGTCTGCAACGCCGCCTATTGGCCAAGCAGAACCGCTCCTGGGAATTCGATCTTGACGAAGGCCTGCTCGACGCCGCGCGCTTGGCACGTGTAGTTGTCAATCCCGAGCACCCACTTTCATATAAGGCCGAAAAGCAAACCGAATTTCGAGATACCGTCGTCAGCATGCTGATCGATAATTCAGGCTCGATGCGAGGCCGGCCAATTAGCGTAGCGGCAATGTGTGCGGACATCCTCGCGCGCACGCTGGAACGCTGCGGCGTCAACGTCGAGGTCCTCGGATTTACCACACGCGCGTGGAAGGGCGGACAGTCACGTGAAGAGTGGCTCGGTGCCGGAAAGACCGCCAACCCCGGACGCCTTAATGATTTGCGCCACATCGTCTACAAATCAGCCGATGAACCGTGGCGACGTGCGCGTAAGAACCTTGGTCTCATGCTGCGCGAGGGGTTGCTGAAAGAGAATATCGACGGAGAAGCGATACTTTGGGCACATCAGCGTTTGCTCTTTCGTCACGAGCAGCGCAAGATCTTGATGGTGATTTCAGATGGCGCTCCGGTGGACGACAGCACCTTGTCGGTCAACTCGGGCAACTATCTCGACCGCCACCTTCGGCAAGTGATTGACTGGATCGAAGCCCGTTCGCCAGTACAACTCATTGCAATTGGCATCGGCCACGATGTCACTCGCTACTACCGCCGAGCCGTCACGATCATCGATGCCGAACAGTTAGCTGGTGCCATGGTCGACCAATTGGCTTCCCTGTTCGAGGAAACCGAGAAAACACCGTTGCGATCGGGCCGACGGTCTGCGACATAGCGGCGCAAGTCGCCGATGCCGCAAGTTTCTCCCACTACCCACCAAACGGTCGTCCACATGCTCGCGGCGGCGGCTGAGGCCGCCCCCGACGACCTTGCTCTGATCGACGGCGAGCGAACCCTAACCTATCGAGAGTATGTGCGATGTGTTGGAGGGTTAGCACAGGAGCTCGTCGACGCCGGCGCGCGGCGCCGGCGTGTAGCATTACTGCTTGGCAACTCGCTGGAGATGGCCGTTGCTATGTTCGCCGTCCATGCGGCCGGCGCGCAGGCAGTCCCCATAAACCCGACCTATACCCAGCGCGAAATCAGTCACATCTTGCGCGACGCAGACCCACATATAGCGATCGCCAATCCCGCCTTAGGCGAAATGGTTGCCAGCGTCGCGACTGATACGACGATCGTCAACGTTCTCATTGCTGGCGGGAAGGATGGGCGCCGTTTTGATGTTTGGAACGACCACGCCGGTGTCGACCTGCCGCGTCCGCTGCCGACCGCCGACGAATGGGCGTCGCTGCAATATACCGGTGGTACGACCGGGGTGCCAAAGGGGGCTAACACCACACACCGCCAGATGTCTACTAACATAAGCCAAAGTGAAGTGCTGCTACCGCACCTCCCTAGAGGAGAGCGTATCCTGTGCGTCATGCCACTTTTTCACTGCTTTGCTGTCGCCACCTGCCTACACCCTGCGGCATACGCCCGTGGCACGTTGGTGATACTACCGCGCTATCACCCTGCCGAAGTCATCGCCGGAATCGAGCGGCACGCGATTACTCTTATGCCAGCGGGACCAACGGTTTTTATCGGCTTGATGAGCTTCGATGGTTTTTCTCAGGCCGATTTATCGAGTTTACGCTGTTGTATTTCCGGTTCGGCACCACTTGACGCTGAAACACTGGCTCGCTGGGAGGCGGCAACCGGCGCCCCTATCCTCGAGGGCTACGGTCAGACAGAAGCCGGACCAGTGATCTCCTTCAACTCGCTTGGAAAGGTCAAGCCCGGTTCGGTTGGCGTCGCACTCCCAAACACCGAGATCGAGATTGTCGATCTCGAAAGCGGCACACGGGTGATGGACACGGGCGAGCAGGGCGAAATTCGCGTGCGAGGCCCGCAGATTATGTTGGGCTATCACAACCGCCCGGAGGAGAACGCTATCGCGTTGCGTAACGGCTGGCTTTACACCGGCGATATCGGTGAGTTCGACGATGAAGGCTACCTCTTTATCCGCGATCGCAAGAAAGACATGGCGATCGTCGGCGGCTACAACGTCTATACCCGCGAAATAGACGAAGTGCTTCATAGCCATCCAGCGGTGCAGGAGGCGGGAGCAGTCGGTGTTGCCGACGACTATCGCGGCGAGGTGATCCACGCCTATGTAGTGCTCAAGCCCGGCACCGACGCTAGTACAGAAGATATCCTTGACCATTGTCGCCACAACTTAGCGAGCTACAAACACCCGAATGAGATCAAGTTTGTCGAGTCTCTCCCGAAAACCACCGTTGGTAAGATTAACAAGAACGCGCTGCGCGACCAGGGCGCCGGCTAGTCGCACTCCGCGCACCCAATATAGAGCACGTGCTACTCGCGGCCGGCGCTGTTTCGGGACGGCGGCAGCAATTCCCGCCAGCTCGCAGTTGTCGCTGCGGACCGCTGCTGATCGGGGGTACCCTGCCGGATGGCATGAGAGGGAAAATTGAAGATCCGCGCTTCCATCCTAGCCATTTCCTGCCTTTCGGTTTTTACGTACGGCTCTTACGTCGCTGCCGATTCTCTCGATATAAAGTCTCACCCCGTGCACCTACATCCGGACAAGCCGTCTGTAGATCGCGTCGGTGAACTGCTCTACCGCGGCGGACTGCGCCTGACGTCTGTCGATCGCCGTTTCGGCGGTCTGTCCGGGCTCACATTTGTCCCGCCGAACCGGCTGATTGCCGTTTCCGATCGCGGCTGGTGGATCACGTTTACTACCATCGAAAAGGACGGCAGGTTAGTGGGGGTAGGCAACGCGATGATCGATCCATTGCGCGATCCAAGCGGCAAGGCATTGTGGTCCCAAGGCGAAGGCGACGCCGAAGCAGTAGAAATGACTTCGGACGGCGCTCTTCTCGTCGCTTTCGAGAGGCGTCACCGTCTTTGGAAGTACCCGGCTCCGCCAGCGCATCCGAAAGCGGCCGCCATGCAACTAGCAATGAAGGGAGCCTGGTCAACACTCCCCATCAACAGCGGATTCGAGGCGATCGCCGCGCTTGCGGACGGACGGCTGTTATTAGTCGCCGAGCATCTAAGTTCCGGAACGATGGAGCATCCGGGCTGGCTATCATCGGGTGGGAATCAGCACACCCTCTCCTATTCGGGCAACGGATACTTCGCTCCCGCCGACTTTGCTCCACTCGACGGTGGCGACGTACTCGCTCTTGAGCGCCGTTTCACAACAATCGGCGGTTTCGCAAGTCGCTTGCGCGTTATCCGCGGCTCAACGATTCGCCCGGGTGCTCGTCTTGTGGGCCGCGAAATCGCGCGCCTAGAACGACCACTCCTGATCGAAAACTTCGAGGGCCTAGCGGTCCGCGGTAGGACTGAGGGAAGAACGCTCATCTATCTCGTATCGGATAACAACTACAACTTCTTGCAGCGCACCCTGTTGCTCGCGTTCGAGATCTCAGCATCGTAGTAGGCTCTACAGATGCTGCCATGCTCCATGCGACGGCGATTGGCTAATCGATACTCGCGTTTGTGCAACCGACCGACTAACTTCCTGCCTTCGAGCGCTAGAGTATGAGCGATACCCCACCTGCCGTAAGCACACCGATTTCCCGCCACTACGTAATAATTGTGGCGGTGTTCGTCGCGTGCCTCATCACCTCGAACATAATCGCTGTCAAGCTGATTAGCGTCTATGGGCTGCTGCTCACAGCCGCGATAGTTATCTTCCCAGTGAGCTACATCATCGGCGACGTTGTCACTGAGGTTTATGGTTACGCGCGGGCACGACAGGTCATTTGGCTCGGGTTCCTAGGCAACGCGATCGCGGTGATCGCGATCTGGCTCGGTGGCCTGCTGCCGGCAGCAGCGTTCTGGGAGCAGCAAGACTCCTACGAGGCCATACTCGGCGCTACACCCCGCATTCTGCTCGCTTCATTTTTGGCCTATCTCGTCGGAGAGTTCGCCAACGCCTACGTACTCGCCAAAATGAAAATCTCCATGGCCGGCCGCATGTTATGGGCGCGGACAATCGCATCAACCCTGGTAGGTCAGGGTCTGGATTCGGTTGTGTTTGTGCTTATCGCGTTCACAGGCTTAATACCGACCGAAGCGCTAGTCCTAACAATAGTTACCCAGTGGCTGGTAAAATCCGCCTACGAGGCCCTCGCAACACCAGTAACCTACATCGTTGTCCACTACCTCAAGCGCAAGGATGCAAGCGATGTTTATGACACAGATACCAGCTTCAATCCGCTGCCAATGTCAGGTCCTGAATGACGGTGAGTCTAGCTGTACCTAGGCGCTGGCTTGACGAGCTTCGATCGCCTTCTTAACACTCTTCTTGATACGCCTCGCCTTGATTGACAGCTCTGTTTCCCGAGACTTCATTAGGAACGCATCGAGGCCGCCATTATGTTCAACAGACCGCAGAGCGTGGGCGGACACCGATAACCGAAAACCACGCTGAAGCGCGTCCGAAAGCAAGGTGATGGTTTGTATGTTAGGCAGGAACCGCCGACGTGTGCGGTTGTTGGCATGACTGACGTTGTTCCCAGTCAGCACGCCCTTGCCCGTGAGCTCACAGCGTCGCGCCATGACCTGTCCTTTGTCTCGACCACAGTAAATCGGCGGCGACTAATACGTGACCCGCTCGGAGGCGTCAACCCTGGCGAGGTGAGCGAAACGCTGCAATTAGTCCGGCGGCTGCCTCTGCCGGCGCTAGCTCATTGGCGACAACCTGCTTCTCGAGGTTTGATGCCAAAGTCTGGGTCGTGGGATCATCCCGCAAATGCTCGATGATGCTTTCATTGACCCCCCGCCACAGCCAGCTGCGCGCCTGGTTGCGGCGCCTCGCTGCAAGCTCTCCACTGTCAACAAGCGCTGAACGATGACGGCTAACTGCCTGCCAGATTTCGTCGATACATCTGCGTTCCAATGCCGAACACATAAGGACTTCCGTCATCCATACCGCCGACAGCGGCCGCAGGAGTGACAGTGCATTCTGGTATTCGGCTGCGAGCCTACCAGCCGCGCCCTTGAGATCTCCATCGGCCTTGTTGACGATCAGGAGCTCAGTGAGCTCGACTACGCCGCGCTTCAAGCCCTGCAACTCGTCGCCGGCGCCAGGCGCCAAAATCAAAGCAAATAGATCAACCATTTCAGCAACCGCGGTTTCTGACTGCCCAACACCAACGGTTTCGACAATGACGACGTCATAGCCAGCCGCTTCACAAAGCAGCATGGCTTCACGAGTGCGCCGCGCCGTACCACCCAAGGTTCCACGCGAGGGCGAGGGTCTAATGTAAGCCTTGGGATGTCGGGCGAGATCAGCCATGCGCGTCTTGTCGCCGAGAATTGAGCCACCTGATCGACTCGACGAAGGGTCAACTGCAAGCACGGCGAGAGATTGACCGTGTTCGGCTAGGTGCAAACCGAAAGCCTCAATAAACGTAGACTTGCCTGCCCCGGGCGCGCCGGTAATACCAATTCGCAAGGCCTTGCCCGTTTCCGGCAGTATCGAGGAGATCAACATCGCGGCTCGACGTAGATCGTCTGGCTTAGCAGATTCAATCAACGTGATTGCACGTGCCAGCGCGCGCCGATCGCCGGCGAGCACCCCAGTTGAGAGAGGGTCTTCTTCGATGGGAATTCTGCTCACTCGCTCGCGTCCATACAACACATCCTGAGCGAGTTACTCTTTCCCCTGAGCGAGATGCCGGGCCAGGGCATCACTCAATCTCTTGCGAGAACTCGCGGGGATACGTTCGAGAATTTTAGCACGGTGGTCCATCGCCTGGTTAATAAGTATTAAGCGCTCCGCAGTCAGCGGTATGTCCGGACGGTCGAGCGCCGCGCGGATACCTTCCTCGATACGCAGTTCCCGAACATCCTCGTCAACGCGCTCAGAAGCGCCGACTTTACGTTTTAGATCTTTGATTGGATTTGCGGAACGGGCCTTTTCCGCAGCCGTATCTGTATCTGTAAGTTGATTACCAGCCGCAGATTGCTTTCTGGCAGGTTCGGTCAGCAGGTTGCGCAGAAAGCGCTTAATCATGCAAAAACAACTACGTCACTACGTTGCGGGAATTGTACCTTGTCACGAGAATCATCGCCATCACTGCCTTTTGAACCACCTATGACCCAGCTCGACGACGTAATCTCTGAATTCCAAGGCCATGAAAGCCCCGATGACCGTGGCGGTATGGCTCGGGTAGGTATCAACGTGGACAACGCCCTTGGCATTTCGGTCGGCACACTTCGACACATTGCTAAGCCAATCGGGCACAATCACAAGCTGTCGCTTGCGCTCTGGCAAAGCGGGATCCACGAGGTGCGCATACTAGCGTCGATCATCGCGGATTCGGCCATGTTTAAGTTGAGCCACGCAGAGTCCTCGGCACGCGACTTCAATTCCTGGAATCTGTGCGATTAGTGTTGCCCGAACCTTTTTTGGCGTATCAACGGCGCTCTCGACCTAGCACTATGCTGGACCCGTAGCCGTCAAGACTTCACAAAACGTGCGGGCTAAACGATTCTCGCTTTGCTTGTCTTCAAGGCCCCTGGCCTCGACGACCAGATGCTTGCAGCATTCCTGCCCTTTCTTGAGGCCGGCGCCCATGATGACCGCAACAGCGTCAAGAAGTCCGTGAATCGGGCGCTGCGCCAGATTTGTAAGCGTAACCTCGCCCTCAATCGACAGGCCATTGAGTCCGCCAAACGACTGATTGCGCGCTACGACTGCAGCGCACATTGGATCGGTCAAGACGCACTCCGCGAGTTGGTGAGCGACTCAGTTCAAAGGCGCCTTCGCAAGCCCCCTATCCAGAAAAACACACCTGAATGATCAAAGTCGGAGTGTGACCGGCACGACACTCGATTCGGTAACCGCCGGTAGCCAGCCTAACGTCCGATATTGGAGGGCCGGCATGAGTGCCGTGGCGCTATCGACGCGTATAAGCAGATGTTTGCGGTGACGGACAGGCGGAGGGCACTCGATTAGGTCCCGTCCAATAACGCGATGGCATCTGCCAAAGCTCTAGCGAAATCGGAGAAGTTGATTTGTTTGTTAACACGAACAGAAATCGTGAACGCACAAGACCTCTGACGGCAACCCCTACTCCGCAGCTTCGCGTGGACCGCTGAGATGCCGGAGAATATCCAGAGCTGCCGCCTGAACATTCGTTCCAGGTCCGTAAATCCCAGCAACCCCAGCCCGGTACAAGAAATCGTAATCCTTAGGCGGAACCACGCCGCCACACACAACCAGAATATCGCCGACACCGTCGGTTCGAAGCGCCTCTATAAGCTCCGGCACCAAAGTCTTGTGACCCGCAGCTTGGGTCGAGACCCCTACCACGTGGACGTCGTTCTCTAGGGCCTCAGTCGCCGCTTCCTTCGGCGTCTGGAACAGCGGTCCGATGTCGACGTCAAAGCCAATGTCAGCAAACGCCGAGGCTATAATCTTGGCACCACGATCATGGCCATCCTGGCCTAGTTTGCATACCAGGATACGTGGCCGCCGGCCCTCGACTTGGGCAAAGCCATTAATCGCTTCCTGCACCTGCTGGAACCCTTCGTCGTCGGCGAAAGCACCACCGTAGATCCCAACAACGCCCTGTGTGGCTGCACGGTGACGGCCAAACACCACTTCCATGGCGTCGGAAACCTCACCAACAGTGGCGCGAGCCCTTATAGCTTCAACCGACAAAGCGAGCAGGTTTGCATCGGCGGCCGCACCATCACGCAGCGCCTGCAGCGCAGCCTGGCACGCGGTCTCATCGCGGTCTGCGCGCACTTTATCGAGGCGGGCAATTTGCTGTTCGCGCACACGGGTGTTGTCTATATCGAGGATGTCGACATCATCAGTTTCGTCGGCACGGTACTTGTTGACCCCGACGATCACCTCTTCGCCGCGGTCGACACGGGCCTGGCGCCTCGCCGCACTTTCCTCGATGCACAGCTTTGGCATACCCTGCTCAACCGCTTTGGTCATGCCCCCGATTTCCTCAACTTCCTGGATCAGATCCCAGGCGGCAACGGCGAGGCTATGGGTGAGATGTTCAACGTAGTAGCTGCCGGCGAGTGGATCGACGACGTGATGCACGCCTGTCTCCTCGGCAAGAATAAGCTGCGTGTTGCGGGCAACCTTAGCTGAGAAATCCGTGGGTAACGCCAGAGCCTCGTCAAAGGCATTTGTATGCAGCGATTGTGTGCCCCCCAGCACCCCAGCCATAGCTTCGTAAGCTGTCCGGACGATATTGTTGTAGGG
>MDTE01103704.1_pt1 | contig 21834 bp, 9 predicted proteins | sample 811231 | NCBI WGS metagenome assembly MDTE01 (sample SAMN05326651, study PRJNA326480) | marine metagenome | isolation source: seawater | place: Indian Ocean: Red Sea | collected 2010 | reverse complement strand
CCCGCCCTTAAGGTAATATGGAACCAAAGAAAAATAAAAATCAAATAAGAAATCCAACCAATTCTAACATCTATTAATATATGACAAATAAAGAAGAAGAAACCTAGGAATGTAAATCCTAATGTCCTACTCATATTAGAAAATCCGCCGCCAAACCAAATCCATTTCAACATTTTAAAACCTTCACCACCGGGCATTTCCGAGGCTATTCTAAATGGCTGTAAATGTAATAAAACAAATGAACTAAGAAACAACACAGAAACAATATTCTGGTTGGACATTGAATCATCGGAGAATATTAAGGGGAATATAGTAGCAAAAAGCAAGCCAATAGACCATGCAGGAGCATAAACAAAACGTTGTGCCATTGGCTTCAAACGCTGGCGTTTCCACCCATCCCATAACGAACTAGGTTCAATTTCCAAACCTACCAAATCAGAACTAGCTAAACCTTCAATATGTGGCCACCAACTAGGATCTCCCACAAGCCAATCTGAATCGCGGGTCGCCTCCATGTGTGTGGCAAGGAGTTCTTCCTTATGCTATTGTCCAATAGAAAATGATTAAATTAAATCATCAATTAAATCGCCAATCGTGAATTCATCACTTTTTTCTTTCTTATCTCTATTTCCACCAAAATCTATTGACTCGCCTACAATTGATTGACTAGGATTCACTGATTGACTTAAATCAAGATCACTAACATCAACTGAGGGCCTAGTTGACATCGACATATCAAGAGAATGTACTTCTGCGTAAGGTGTAGGATCAACTTGATTTTTCTTCTTCACTTTACTTGATTTTATAGCACTGGAATCCCACCCACTACCTCCTTTTTGCCAACCGGATGCCATTTTTCTGTCTTTCATACGCCCACTAATTGCTGATATTCCAAGATATACGATTAGCCCCCACAATACAAACATCAAACCATATAACAAATTATTTGATTTTATTCCGAATAAAGTATCAAACCCATTACTCCCATCAGTACTGAGCAGTAATTGTTTTTCCATCATATTATTTGTTTCATCTGACTCCAATATTTCTTCTTCAGCATCAATTGATAAGACGATGTAATCTAAAGGATCGGTAATTCTAATTGCAATAATATTAGTTGTAGGTGAATTACCATTAGCTGCTTCAATATATGACACTCTTACTTCTGCAACTGCATCACTACGCGAACAACCCGTAATTTCAGCACGCTCAAGCCTCATATCACAAACCCTTAATAGAATATTTTCTACTGGAACATTACCAATATTAGATACCTCAATCTGCAATACTAACTCATCACCATCGAGATCCTCTGAAACTGCATTAACATACACATCAGGGATTTTTACATTCAATTCAATTAATTGCTCGTTAGAATCAAGTGGAGACCATTTGTCGTCCGCATCAATATCTCCTCCATCAATTGCATATCCATTATCTGAATTTATTCGCACACCCAATTGATCATTAAACCATCCAGAATAATAGTCAACCATGGTTATTCGTAAAACAATTGATCTTTCCTGACCCGGCTCAATTAAAGAGATCCTAAACCTACCTGCAGAATCGGAAGAAATTTCATCGAGGACAGAAAGAAGTGTTCCAGCATTTTCCACCTCAAACCATGTTGCATTGATTCCCGGCAAACCATCCATCCTAGGGATTTCAGATAAAACCCCACTAGCACCTGTTGTGTAATTATCAAGCCAAGGATTTTCAGCAATATTCCCATTATTGATAATAGTGAAATGTATGTCAATAGTTTGGCCAGGGCTAATATCAAAATCATTACTTTGGGTGTCTGAACTTAATATTACTAAATCTGTACGAGACAATACCTCAATTGAACCCGAGGCAAAACCAAGTTGTATTGGTGGGCCATTCACCATTGATAAAAATTCCAACTCAATTTGGGTATTTCCTGCTAATGCATCAATTGGCACATTAACAATTGCAACCATCATTAATTCATCACCCACATCAATCAAATCAGGAGTCCCATTAACCCAACTAACTGACCAATCATCATCTTGAGATGATATGCTAGGGCTAATTGAAATAGGCATATTACCATCATTTTCAACATCAATAGTTACTTCAAATGCTTGTCCTGGATTAATTTCAGTAGGGGCATCGTGCCAGTTAGTCAAAACAGAAAATTTTGGAAGAACTGTGGCCTGCATAGAAATTATATCATAGGCTAAAGAATCTACAAATAATTCTGCTCTTAATTGTACTTCCCCTACATCTCCTGCACCGGCCTTAAATGGAGAACATAATTCAATGAAAATTGTCCTAGATAGACCATTCGTGAAAAACCGCTTCGCATCTGGCTCTACTAAATTACCACCAGGTAAAGCCGAGTAATCAATATTCAAAATCCAATGAGTCTCTCTCCAAACTTCCAAGGAGACTGACTCCGGTCTTTCTTCAGGCCCATCAACGACTGAAATCACAACATTATCATCCCCAAAATGCTTAGTAATATCAACACTGAAATATCCACAATCACCTGGCATTAATTCTTCAAAAGAATCATAAAGTTCAAAGATTATGTTTCCTACTCTCTTACGAATAACATGGACGGTCAAATCATAAGTTGCTACAGCACCGGGCTCACCCTGTTGTGAAACCTTGTGTGATGTTGCAACAACTGTTAGATTTGTTGCCCCTGGAAGTTGATCATCAGGTATGTAAATCCGTAACATTTTCGAGGTTGTTGAATTATCAATTAAATCAATTCTATTAACAAAATCAATGTTCCATCCATACGGTAATCCCCATGCCAACTGTCCTGCTAAAGTGGTGCTATCCGGGAAAAAGATATCTTCTACTATATTCCCATAATTTGAGATATCAATAGTCAAAATTCCTGAATTTCCTTGTTCAATCTGGATAGAATTTTGCGGTGCTGAAACAACTAAATTATGTCTTACATCTAAATTAATTTCCAAATTAGTAAATGCCCCGCCGCCGCTATTAACTGGGACTATTCCTATCACTGGATTATTTTGCTCAGAATTAATTGCCAGAAATTTTGAAGGAGCAGATATCGTTAATGAAAGTGGTACTGTCCCTCCAGATGGAATTTGCCACGTGGAGTTTAATTGATTCAATACATTCATCCCTTGACCCAAATCAATTTCTGCATAAACACCCCAATCCGACGGTAAACCAGACCAATCTAATTCTACATCGATAGGGTTAGATAAAGGAGAACCCATATGATCAATTGTAAAATTAATGGTCACTTGTTCACTTGGCTCAAGAGTATAGGACACATTAGATGAAACTGGTACAATAGAAAACATACTACGCCTAATTCTCTTAATACATAGATACTCATCACTACCAGTTGAATTATATAATCCACATGGCTCACTATCAACCCAAACAACAGCACCACTTTTACCCCCTCCTTTAGTGACGGCTATTGAAGGCTCATCACCATCATTTTCATCAGTATTAATTAGGACATTTCTATCACCAGCCCCATTCTTTTTACTATCCCAATCAGATAAAGGATATGTGGGAGTTGAACAAGGGCTACCTGAAATATTAGAATTACAATTAACATACCATGGATTGGGCAAGAACTGGGTGGGGCTTGTTGTTGCATTGATTGAACGCCTGTAAGAAATGTTTGTCCCTAAACCAGAATCATGTTCTACCCATGCAACATGCATTACATCGCTATCATCAATAATTAAACTAGGCTGAGAACTATGTGATTCTACATCCCTACTTCCCGCTAATCCAACACCTTCAACTGGAGATAACGAAGAAGCATTGGATACTGCATTTTGGATACTATAAATATCAATCCCATTTGCTTGACCATTAAAATCCCATGCACTAAGATCTACATTTTGCCAATATATTTCATGAGAATCAGAAGCACTATTTCCTACTACATCTCTACTATCAGACCAAACATATTGAAACAAACCATCAGAACTTATGGCTACATTAGGCTTCGATGACCAATCGTCAAGAGAAGAAATTCTCGTATCATTTACTACGACAAAGTGATTCCCAAATAAACCACCCCAGCCAATGTCTTCGTAATAATTCCCTCCAGATTGAATATAAGCAGGATTACCTCTCTGAAATGTAGCGTCGCTCAATTTCGCATAGGGGTCTAAAATTGTAGTCCAAACACTTGTAGATGCTGAACTGATGATTTCATTAATCAACAAGCTAGCCGATGATTGTGAAAATGAATTGAAAGAATATGCTTTGCCACCAGCATCTGTAGTGCGGATTACAGACCCGGTAGAAGCAGGACATGTTCTTGACCCAGTTGATATCTGCCCACCGGGACACATTGCTAAATCAATTGCAGCAGAAACCACACCACTATTACTGCCGGAATATAATGGCATTGGTTTAACTCCTGCCAAAACACATGCATCATGCGCTTCATTGATACTAGCTGTGTCACTACTATCAATTGGGTCGCCCCCGTAAGGACCCTCATCAGAAATTGGTAACACTATCTTCACTGCATTAGGATTCCACTTGTGGTCCCATTGAGTAGGAGGGTTTCCTGGAACATTACTGTTAGAATCTCTCCATGAACTACAAGCCCAAGTTGTAGCAGGACCCCAAAATTCACCATAATAACCGCCGCCACTAGAAATATTAATTGCAGCGCCATTATACACAACTTCACCAGTAAAACGCAACCCTCCTGAATGGTCATTTGACACTAATCCAAGAGGGGAATTTCTTGGACCCCCACCACCAGTGGAAATACCACATGACATAGTACTCGGAATACTAGATAACATGTAGATAGTTTCATACAATTCTAAACTAGAATTATGCAATAGTTGTTTTAGCCCAGCAAAATTACCACCTGAACTCATACTACCACCATACAATAGTGTACACAAATACCCCCATTGGTTATTCATAGAACCAGATGTGTCAACTAAAAATACCAACTCAATTTTACTACTTCTGGTGTCCTGCCATGTAACAACTACCTCATCTTCATCAGTAATGTCTAATTTTGGATGAGTTGATTCACTCACTCCTGGAGTTAGCATGGTATCAAAAATGGGGCTATCTGGTGTATGAGTGGTCCAATTAGCCTCCATCATAGCATAACGAATTCCAAATAGGCCATACCTATTATTCAAAGGGTCATCAATATCTTGCCATACTATATGTGCAGAGCCTTGAGAATCAACAGCAATGTCAGGATTAGACATTTTGAAACTATTACTTTTACAAACAACACTTCCATAAGAATGTGTAATCGGATTAAACCATAAATCACCTATTGCATCAGTACTAGAATCAACAGCAACATATCTCAAACAGGTGTTACCATTACTTTTAGACAAAAACGAGTAGTGTAAATTATCATTTTCATCTACTGCTACGGTAGTAGAATACTTGACGTTGTTTAAGTCAAAGTTTTGAATTAAGGGGCCATGCGTAATATTGCCACTAGGCCCCACACGAGCATACATTAGACTGGTCAAATTTTCAATCCAAATAATATGGAAGTTTCCTTGTGAATCACTAACTACTGAGGGATCATCAATATTACCAATTCCCAATAATTGAATATCTAAGGGTAACGCTGTCCCATCATCGGGTGCTGACATTTCATTTTCCCAAATTAGAATTGATGACTGCGGCAGTAACAACATTAACAAAACCATAAACAAGCAAGAAAGCAAGCGAAAATTCATGATGCCACCATTAGTTTATTGCCGCGACGTAAACAAAAGGGGTAATTGAAGTAAACCCCTACGCGTTAGTTATCCAAGGGGTGCCTCAAAACCAAATTCCTAGCAGCCCACACCTCATCTACTCGACCAACATCAGTATTATGTGGGGCGGTCATAACCAAGTCAGAATCTTCAGATAATATTTTCAAGAAGTCATCTGCAAACTTATCAAGTACTTCTTTGCTCTCTGTTTCTGTTGGCTCAATCATGAGACATTCTGGAACGATCATAGGGAAATACAGGGTCGGCGCCATATAACCATAATCCAACAAGCGTTTTGCTACATCCTTACCTGTGACTCCAGTTTTATCTTTTACAGGACTCATACTCAGTGTAAATTCATGTTTCACTACTTTAGTTGGCGCTCCATCAATAGGCATAGCTGGAATTTTATCAGCCAAATCATTTGACGGATTCAATATTTTATGACGCAAATAATTTGCATTTAGAACTGCATGCTCACTCATTTTTTCTAATTCACGCCCGTAGCGACGATAGAAAGCCCATGATCGTACAACAGCACCAGCATTACCATGCCATTGTTGCACTTTACCAATACTATTTTCTGGATCTCTCCAAAAATATTTCCAACCATCAATACCATTAGAATCTTCTTTCCTATCAACCAAAGGCTTAGGTAAAAATTCAGCTAAATGACTTTTTACTCCGATTGGACCTGAACCAGGACCCCCACCACCATGAGGTTGCGAGAAAGTTTTGTGAAGGTTGTAATGTACTGCATCAAATCCCATTAAACCAGGTGAAGTTTTTCCTAAAATAGCATTGAAATTAGCCCCGTCATAATACATTTGTCCTCCAGCCGCGTGTACAATTTCTGAAGCTTTAGCAATTTCAGGCTCAAAAACTCCTAATGTGCTAGGATTGGTTACCATCATTGCCGCAGTATCCTGACCAACGACTGATTTTAGTGCATCCAAATCCAAACGACCCTCGTCATTACTTGGGATTTCAATAATTTCGTACCCACACATTGCTGCAGAAGCAGGATTCGTGCCATGTGCAGAGTCAGGAACTATAACCTTATTACGACCTGATTCGCCATTTTTCTTATGAAATTCTTGAATGCACCGTATGGCAGCAAATTCACCCTGAGCACCAGCAACTGGCTGTAATGTTACTTCATCCATACCAGAACAATGAGCTAGCATCTCTTGCATCTCGTAAAAGATAGCCATCAAACCTTGCAAATGAGATTCAGGTGCTAATGGATGCAAATCATTTACTTCGGATAATTGAACAATCTTTTCATTTACTCTAGGGTTATGTTTCATAGTGCATGATCCAAGGGGATAAAAGCCATTATCAATACCAAAATTACGCCGAGACAACCATGTGTAATGCCGAACCAATTCTGGTTCACTGGCTCTAGGCCACCTAGGCAAATTTACTCTTCTCAAAGATGATGGGATTGCATTAAAAACCTCATCACCTGAAATTAGTGGTTCTGGTTGAGCATATCCAGCAGATAAGTCACCATTGAAAGCAAAAACATCACTCAAGCACTCACCTCCTTTAATGTCTCCAACCAAGACTCTAGACCATCAACTAATTTTGAAATATCAGCCATAGTCGTCTGATCAGTTGCTGTAATATGTAACCAATTTGATTCAGCATTTTTTGTAGTTTCTTCCAATGCCAATCCCCCTGTAACTCCAAGTGAATCTAAATACGAAAGGGCACTCATTGCAGATTGGGGTAATATAATAGTAAATTCGTTGTAAGAACAAGTATTTGGATATAACAATTCAATTCCCTCAATAGAACAAACTGCTTCCTTAGTGGCTTGGCAAGAAGCAGCATTCCTAATAGATAATTTTTCCAATCCATACGGCCCAAGTAAAGACATGTGAATACTACCCATTAAAGCTATCAGAGTTTCATTAGAGCAAATATTACTTGTTGCTTTATGGCGCCGAATATGTTGTTCACGTGTTGAAAGCGTCAAAGTGTAAGCATCATTTCCTTTGTCATCTATTGTTTTTCCTACTATCCTACCTGGCATTTGCCTCAGATACTTTTCATTACAAGCAAATATTCCGTATATAGGGCCACCTGCTGTCGCCCCAATCCCAAATGGTTGTCCTTCACCTACAACAATATCTGCACCCCAATTACCTGGGGCCTCGATTAACCCAAGCGAAGTGGCATTAACTCCAACTATAAGTGCAGTATTTTCGCCAACTATCTCCTTTAATTTAGGTAAATTTTCATCAATTACTCCAAATGGGTTTGGTTGTTCCACATATACGGCACAACAACCACTTGCTTCTTTAGCAAAATCCAAATCAATCATACCATTTTCATCCCATTCTAAAGTACGTATTTCAATACCCCCACCAACAGTATAATTTTCTATTACTGATAATCTGTAATCTGGAAGCCATTTAGACACATAAACAATATTTTTTTGCTCGGCCTTCCTATTATGCACCCTAACCGCACAAGTCAATGCCTCTGCCGCTGCAGTTGAAGCATCATACACACTAACATTTGAAACTGGGAGTGATACTAATTCAGAAATCATTGTCTGAAACTCCCATAATGCTTGCAACATTCCTTGACTTACCTCTGGTTGATAAGGTGTATAAGAAGTAAGAAATTCACCCCTAGTAGCCATTGCAGCAACCATGGAAGGTACAAAATTCTCATATAATCCAGCACCCAAGAAGTTAGGGCGGGAATTCATTGGGATATTAGCAGATAAAAGTCTTTGAGCATCTGCCCAAATTTCTTCTTCCGTTTGAGGTCCCGGTAAATCTAAAGGAGTGTCACGAGTTACATCTTGAGGAATGTCGGAAAATAAGTCGTCAATTGAAGAAAAACCCATTGCTTGAAGCATCTCAAATTCGCGACCTAAATTCGGAAGATGGTCTACCATGATAACTCACCGCGAGCAGGGCTGAGAATAACAAGACCAAGAACCTTCACACTCAAGAAGGTGATTATCAAAGAGGTGCACCAAGAAGATAAACCTCCCAACCTAATTTTTCTAGCATATCAGAATCTAAAACTCTCCTCCCATCATAAATTAATGGATGATTTGCTAAATTAGATAATTTAGTCCAATCTAATCCAATGATTTCATCATGGGCAGTAACCAGCAAAGCAATGTCAAAGGGCTTTATTTCGGATTCATCACGGACCAAAGTTGCTAACCCCTCGGGGAAAAAACGACCATCAACTAAGGGATCAAATGCTTGGACCTCACAACCAAATTCAACCAATGCCTCTGCTAATGGCTCAGCGGGAGTCTCCCTAGGGTCTCCAATTCCTGGTTTGTAAGACCAACCAAGCATCAAAACATTAGAAGAAGAAAGATTGATTTCATTTTTCTTTAATATTTCAGCAACATCATGGGCTACATTCTTTGGCATCGCACTGTTTACTGCCCTAGCAGAAGTAATCAATTCAACTGGAGCCCCTGCCGCCTTAGCCTTTTGAATTAGATAATATGGGTCTACAGGGATACAATGACCACCTACTCCGACACCGGGACTGTAACGATGAAAATTCCATTTGGTTGCTGCTGCATTTAACACATCTTCAACATCGATTCCTAACACTGGAAAAATTCTAGCTAACTCGTTAACTAATGCAATATTTAGGTCTCTCTGAACATTTTCTACAACCTTAGCAGCCTCAGCCACCTCAATGTCACCAACATAAGTCACGCCACCAGAAGTTAGGGTATCATACAAATCTCGCAAATCTAAGCCAATCTTTTGATCTCCAGCACCTACCACTCGAGCTACTTGCCTTACACCGTGTTCTTCATCACCAGGAACAAATCTTTCTGGACAATATGCTAGGTGTACATCTTGACCCTCAACTAATCCTAATTTTTCAACTAAGGGAGACCAAATCTCTCTAGTTACGCCAGGATAAACTGTTGACTCAAGAACAACAATAGTCCCACTATTGGCCCCAATAGATGAAAATACTGCTTCACCCGCTAAAGAAACGTAAGATAAATCGGGTAGTCGTTCTTCATTTACGGGAGTAGGAACTGTTACCAGAACTACATCGCAATCAGGGACCATTTCTGAAGTAGAGGTAGAAATTTTCCAATTTTCTCCCTGCTTAGAAGGAATTAAATCATCATGTTGTGGGTCATCTCCGGGATTCTCACCCAAAGATAATGCATCAATAACTTGTTTATTAACATCAACACCCCTAACCCTAAATCCAGCATCAAGAAAACCTAGTGCTGTAGGTAAACCAACATAACCTAACCCTATAACCCCTATAGTCAAATCACGGCCAACAAGGCGACGGGAAAACGTATCGTCCCAACCCATACCATTACGACCACCGATTAGGCACTTGAACCCTACTAATCATCATTCACAATTACATTGTATTTTGAATGAAAAATTATACCTTCATAACCGACATAATGATAGATGTCCCCAACAATCATACGAACCGGGAGAGAACATGCGAGTAGCAATTAGCGGTGATGATGGCTTCATTGCACACTACCTTAACGAAGAATTGGGCGATGATTGCCAAGTTTTGACGAATGAAATGATCAATGATGAAAATATATTGCCTGCCATCCTAGCTTCATGTAACACTATCATTCACTTTAATGGTCATCCTCCAGACCAAAAGATGGATCGTTCAAACCAAGATGTTCTTAGATTAATGCGCAATAATGCTAAAATAATACTAAAATCAGTTCAAGAACATCAAGGTATACATTTGGTACTAGTTGGATCATTAAGAGTTCACCCAAATCCAAGAGGTGAAGAAGAATATTATTCTTCAGAATCACCATTATCTCCAAGAGATGTTGCTGCTGAAGGACAGTTATGGGTTGAAGAATATGCTTTAGAATACGCAATGGACACACACCCGGTAACGATCATTCGTACCGCAAATGTCCAAGGCATACCTCCAGATGGTGGTGAGGGGCATGGAGTTGTGCACGAACTTTGTCGTGAAGCTTGTTTTGGATTTTTCAGTGTGCCCGGAACAGGAGAAGAAGTAAAAGACATGATTCATGTTTCTGATGTAGCGCGTATGATTGCTTCAATCATCCAAAAACCTCCACCCACAAGAGAAACCGTAGCAATAGGTTGTGGACAAGGTGTAAGAATGAATGATTTGGCTCAAATTATTTCAGAAGCCACAGGCTCATCAGCACAATACAATAGTAACCCCGGTGATGAAGTATGGGGAATTGTAGACGGATGGGAAATGTCTCAACGCGTTGAGGTCAAGCCAGAAATTTCTATTCAAGAAATTATCCAGGAAGCCATGGCAAATATTTGAATCTAAAATTATTTAGATTTTCTAATTTTTAATGAAAGATCCATCGCCTTGCATAGCCCATTGCCCACCATCTGGAGCGTTGTACCAAGTCCCACCTGCAGCATCAGTAACGTAATTTCCACCAGGTGGAAGTTCAGCATAAGAACTTACACTTTGAGGGACTGCTTGAACTACTGGCATAGGTGGAGCGGGGGCCACTGGTTGACCAGCAACATAACCCCCTGACGCAAGTTGTGATGAGTGGGCATCCCATGCATCCATACTCCTCCCACCTTTACGGCGACCTAACATAATTAGCATCCCAACAATAAGAAGTAATAAGAAACCTCCAATACCTCCTACAATCAAACCATATTCCTTAGTCATTGCACCTAAATCACCCGCAGCTAAACGTTGTTCATGAGAACAACCTGTTACCTCGATTGTAGTATCATCCGAGCCAGTATTAGCACAGGTGTCCTCACCATCTACTACACCGTCCCCATCAGCATCTTTCTGCCAGTCAGTACAACCATCAGAATCTACAGAACGACCTAAGTTAACCTTGCTCCCTGGACATTTATCTATGCCATTGAGAACATTGTCATTATCATCATCGTTTTCTTCCCAAGCACAGCCTAAAGTGCCATTTGACACATTCCAAATCCATTCACTAGGTGTTGCAGGACAATAATCTGAATTTAATTGACCAAGGTTATCACCCCATCCATCGCCATCTGCATCAAGTTGTTGGGTTGCGTCATTAGGGAAAGCGTCTACATCATCAAAGGTACCATCACCATCTGTATCATCAATGCATCCATCGCCATCTGCATCATAACCAGTAGAATCCTCATCCACACAATCATCAGCGGCATCATAGTACCCATCCCCATCTGAATCAACTTGAGTGGAAAGACCACAACCGTCGCCATTGATTTGCTCACCTAATGGAGTCTCAGGACACACATCGGGGCCCGCGGAACAAACATTGTTAGTGGAAGTTGCACCATCACATATCCCATCATTATCATCATCATTATCCTCTGATTCATCACGGCAGCCATCGCCATCAAAATCAGTTTCAGTCCACCCAATTTCTCCTTTTTCACAATCGTCATTCGCATCGTAAACAGGATCATTGTCATCATTATCATCTTCATCCATATCGCGACAACCATCGCCATCATAATCTGTTAATGGGCTAGATGTCCAACCAACTTGGACAAAGCAATTATCAGATGTATCTATAATTCCATCTCCGTCAGTATCGTCATCTTCATCGATATCTCGGCATCCATCGCCATCCCTATCTGTAGATTCACTAGAAAGCCATCCTTTAGCCCCTTTAGGACACTTATCAAGAACAGAATTAGAGGTGTCTAAATCATTTACTCCATCATTATCATCATCCCAATCTTCATCAGAATCCCTACAACCATCTAAATCATAATCCAAAGACAACTCACTGATCCAATTCATCATCCCCTTTGAACACCTATCTAGAATTGCACCTTGATTATCCAAATCATTTACCTCATCGTTATCATCATCTGCATCCTCGGATTCATCTTCACATCCATCTGAATCATAATCTGCAGAAGCATTTTGAGTGTGCCCTCCATTTCCATCAGGTAATCCCCAGTTAGTTAAGCCACGTGGACAATCATCTCCAGCAGTGTCATCAATCCCATCATTGTCATCGTCACTATCTTCCTCATTATCATGGCAACCATCCATGTCGATATCATTAACAACACTAGAAGTCCAATTCAATTTGAAAGCTGTTCCTGTACATGGATCATTCACATCTAGTATACCATCAGCATCATCATCATCATCCTCATCAATATCTCTACAACCATCCATGTCGATGTCGTTAGCCCAAACTGATGAGTCCCAGTTAACTGCAGGACCATCACAACCATCATCATCGTTAAGGATTCCATCTTCATCAATATCTGGATCACAAGCATCACCAATTGAATCTGAATCAATATCATCTTGATTTACATTAGATACTAGAGGGCAATTATCTGAAGAATCTCCTATTCCATCACCATCTGCATCAGATGCTTGTTTCCAAACCACAACAGAGGGAGGGAGCCCAACTTGAGTACTCCATGCCCCGGGAGTTACTGTAACTTGATTAGAACCAAATGTTGCAGTACAAGCACTACCCATGCCTTGACAAATATGTCCTGAAGCTATGACATCACCAGCTGGCGACCAACCAACACCTGGTTGCCCGTAATTATAGTAACCATCATCCCCAGCACTACCACCACCTTTAGCCCAAAGCCAACTTCCTGATGAATCAATAACTCCTGCAAAAATTTCAGAATAGTCACCAGTAAGTGTATCAGACCCTATAGTAATAGTTGAAGTAGAACTGGATTGAGTGGCACTAGTGTATCCTCCAGCAAAGGCTATACCACTTGAACTTGCATCTATGGAACCAATGTAATTCAATCCAGTACTGTTTGATGCTTTTGCCCATTGCCATGCTCCAGAACCATCAATCTTGGCAATAAACAGATTATTAGACTGGGCGGCAGAAGTAATTGATTGTGAAGCAAAATTTGCAGTCCCTGAAAATAAACCACCCACATACGAATCAGTGCCTTCAGTATCGATTCCACCCCATGGTAAAATCATACCACTTGGAGCACCAGCTGTTTTTGTCCAAACCCACGAACCTGTGCTAGATATTTTTGAAACATAAATATCTGGAGAACCTGTTGCTTGGAATGATGATGAGCCAAACTGCGCACCTTGAGTACTACCCCCTTCAAATGTACCTACAACCCTTAAATCACCAGCATTATCGACTGATACGCCGTCTGCGGAGTCATAACCCGGTCCACCGCCAGTAAGAACCCAATCCCATGAACCGCTAGAACTAATATGAGAAATGAAAGCATCATCGTAACCATTTGTGCCATAGCTATTAACGCCCCATGAGCCACTAATATTGAAGGACCCTACAACGTATGCTCCTCCATTTCCATCAGATACAATTCCCTCTCCAGCGTCTCTATCATATGATCCGCCTGCTGACTTAGCCCAGAGCCAGTTACCAGAACTACTCATTTTTGCAACGAAAATATCTGTACTATCATCTCCATTAATATCTGCTTGACTTCTTAGTTGGTTATTTCCAAAAGAGATGTTTCCAGCGAAATGGCCGGTGATGAAAATATTTCCAGATGAATCTGTTGTGATATCATTGCCCCAAGAATATCCACCGCCAGCATATTGATCTGCTGACTCTAAAATTTGCCAATTACCATTTGTGTCAATCTTTGCAATAAAAGCGTCCTGTGAGGAACTTTTTGTTAAAGAACCAAATTTGACATCCCCTATCAAAAACCCTGTAAGAAAAGTATTGCCACTAGAATCTGTGTGTGATGTAGATGTTGTTGCAGAACCACCATTAGTAGCTGATGAGTCAGTCCCACCTATCTTTGCCCAATCACCTGCAGCCTTTGCGCTAGAAAAACTTGGAGAGTCTACAAATTCAATCTCTGAATTTTCATAGTTGTCAATACTCGAAGCAAAAAAGGAAGTAAAAAAGATCATTACTACAATCAAAACTAATCCTGCGGAATAAGGCCTAACATCGTTCACTGTCTGATTCATGGCCCACCTACGATTAAGCCTCCCTATTGAATGCTACCTTTATTGGGACATCTCGTATTGAATATCTAATTATCAATTATTCTTCAAAAATAGCCCAATCATCCATACTGACTGAACGATACCACCAAACACCAGATTCATCTTGCCACCACTCAGTACCATCTTCATCAACAGTAATCTCACCATTATTGCCATCTGAATCTTGACTATCTTGTTCACCAACCCATTCATCGTTAGCGGCATCACTAACTTCTATCACTTTGTCAATACTGTCGTCACGGTCATTAACACCATCAAATCTGTTCAATAAAAAGAAAGCTGCGCCGCCGCCTACAACTATTATCACAACTAGGGAAAGTAAACCTATTACAAGGAAATTAACCCCTGAATCGCCACCAGAATTATACGACAATTGTTCTTTTGAACACCCTGAACCAGCCATCTCTGCTCCTTGTTTTGTATCAGGACACATGTCATCTAAATCAGATGTACCGTCATTATCACTATCTATTTGAGATGGACCACACCCAAAAATATTAATTTTGTCTGTTTCATTCTTTGGAGTTGATGTACAATTTGAGTCTTCATCCCCATTTAACAAGCCATCTTGATCGTCATCAAATTCTTCCCAAGCACACCCTAACGTTGTTTTAGCACTTTCAACCCATTGTAAAGGAGTGTTAGGACAGGCATCGCCATTAATTCCACTTAGATTGTCTCCATAGCCATCACCATCACTATCTAATTGCTGAGTAGAATCATTAGGGAAGGCATCTACGTCATCTAAGAATCCATCTTGGTCAATATCATCAGTACATCCATTCTGGTCGCGGTCAAGCCCTTCAGCAGCAGCAACATCTGGACACTCGTCATTGATATTCTGAACTCCATCGCCATCATCATCTGCCTGTGATGGACTACATCCAAAATTATCAATAAATTGTTTTTCTGACAAAGGTGTCCCGGGGCATTGATCAATCACATTTCCTTGAATATCAAATTCCCATAAACCGTCGCCATCATCATCCCAATCTTCATCTGAATCACGACAACCATCACGATCCGCATCTAATTCAAATGTAGAAATCCAGCCAGTTACTCCGCTATAACAACCATCATCTAAGTCTAGAATTAAATCATTATCATCATCTAAATCTTCTCCAGAATCACGGCAACCATCCCCATCATTATCAGTAATATTTGCTGAAATCCATCCAATTGAACCACGCGGGCAGCCATCTTCAGAATCTGGCACACCATCGCCATCATCATCATCATCTTCATCGACATCACGACAACCATCGTTGTCCAAGTCTTGAACACCACTTGAATCCCAATTAATTGCCATCTGAGAGCATGCGTCATCAAAGTCATTAATTCCATCACCATCATCATCGGTGTCTTCACTACTATCTAAACAGCCATCTGAATCAAAGTCAACAGTATTGTTACTAATCCAATTTAAATCTCCCTTAACGCAGGAATCATCAACATCTAAAATTCCATCATTATCATCGTCATCATCTTCATCACCATCATCACGGCAACCATCGCTATCATAATCAGTAGAAGAATTAGATGTCCAATTTCTATCTGATGGGGCATAAGCACAGCCATCAATGGAATCAAAAATACCATCACCATCATCATCATCATCTTCATGAGTGTCATGGCATCCATCACGGTCGTAATCGTTAGCATCATTCGCAGTCCAATTCTTGTAAGTAGTTAAATCAGAACAGGCGTCAATTAAATCAACTACCCCATCATTATCATCGTCATCATCTTCATCTGAGTCACGACACCCATCAGAATCTGAATCTATTGACCAATCTGAAGAATCCCAATTAAATGCAGGTCCTGAAAAACACCCATCAAGTGAGTCATCTAATCCATCACCATCCATATCTGAATCACAAAGATTACCATATGAATCACCATCAAAATTTTCTTGATTCGTATTAGAAACTAATGGACAATTATCATTCAAATCTGAAACATCATCCATATCAGAATCCGTACTCAATGAAAACACAAAGCCGCTACCACGATAAATTGATGATGACGTATAATTAGTACTACCTATTCTAGCAGTACAAACAGACATGTCATTGTCAACACAATACCTACCCGCTACAAATAATCTCCCAGTTTCAACGAACAAAGCACCTGAACCTGTATCAAATTCCATCCCGCCGCCCGTTTCAGCCCATAACCACTGTCCAGTAGGTGATACACCAGCATAAAATTGAGCATAAGGAGCCGATTTTAAATTGATGTTTCCAAAAGATGCATTTGCAATATAGGCATGATCCATATCAAACCAACCAACAGCGACAACGCCACCTAGTGGGTTAATTGTAATGTCACTAATATGTTGAGTATGCCCATCTGAATTTAGATGCCATGACCAACTACCTGTTTTGTTCATTTTAGCAACAAATGAATTTTGAACAGTAGCATTGGCCCACCAATATGTGCCATCCAAATCAATTAATCCTACAACGTCACCACCTATAAAAATGCTATTTGAATTTACTTCTATCGCATACGGAATAATTCCACCATAGACTGCTTTTGCTTCATTAGCCCATTGCCAGTTTCCTTGTGAATCAATTTCAGCAATAAATGTACTAAGTGCACCTGCGTTAGAAACTTGAAATGAACCAAAGTTAATGTTTCCTGAATAATATCCAGTAACAAAAATCCTTCCTGTATTATCGATTGTAATAGCTGTGATATTGTCATCATAATTACCACCAACTATTTCGACCCATTCAAATGTTCCATTGGTTTGATTTACTTTAGTTACAAAACCATCTAAGCCCTTCAGAATATTGTAACTAGTGTTATCAAAATATGTATGGTCTTCAAAAACACCTACCACATAACCATCGCCATTTGAATCTACTACCAAATCATGCATGCTATCGTAATTTGAAGTGCCTCCCATCTTAGTGCCCCAATCCCAAACTCCTGATGGAGACATAGTTGAAACAAAACCATCTATACCTCCCGCATCTGATAATTCCCAATCAGAGCCCCATTCAATTTCACCCCAAAATGAACCTGACATCCAAATCTTTCCATTGGGAGCAACAGCAATATCGCCAACCACAGAACCACCTGAATTACCCGTGGGAACTGCTGTCGTGGTAACCCAATTCCAGGCCCCTGACTTAGTTAATGAAGCAACAAATGCTCTGGAATCTGGTTGATATGTTGGCTGAATACTATCAAACTGGACACTACCAATTAGAGTACCGCCAACTAAGACATTTGTATTTGTATGATCCATTACGAATTTATGAAAATGAACGCCATTGATATTGTAAATATCATTGTAAGAGCTAGATGATGGAATCGCAGTCTTTACCCAATTCACCGCACCACTTCTACCTGAAGCCCTTTCTAATGCCTCTTTTTGGGCTAGATTAAGAGTAACTTCATCAGGATCATTTTCATCATATTCCTCAACAATTTCAAATGAATACTCAGATAATCCAAGTTGAATTGAGATTGTTGACAATATCATCAATGATACCAAAAAAAAGGCAAGAGTGGACCTCTGTGACTTTACTCCCATGACTCACCCTAAAGGCAGCCTTTCTTCAATATCACCCTAACATGACCTTTCAAACAAATGGTGGACTAACAACAATGGCGGGTACTTGTTTTCTAGGATTAGGTGCAATTAGAACTTCATCACCCTCAGAAACATTCGTAATATATCCTATTCCAATACCAACTTTTCCTAATGATGGAGAAGGGCCACCCGAAGTAATCATTCCAATTTGAACACCTTGGGAATTTAGTACTAAAGAACCAGTACGAGGAAAAGGCCCTTTACTGGTATATTTCACACCCCACCAACGCTCCGTTGTATTTTCACGACTAGAAAGTATTCTGTGCTTCCCAATAAATTCATGATCTAAGTGTAATCCAAATGGCACATTGGTTTCCCATGAATCGCGGGCTAGGAAGTTAACATCAATGCCCATTTCTATATCATTTAATCCAGGCCAAAGAAAATCTTGACCAGATAAAAGGAAACCTTTCTCCATTCGAAGTGTATCTCTAGCCCCCAATCCTACAGGACAAATACCAAATGTTTCACCCTCAGCCAGCAATGCTTCCCACAATTGTTCAGCCTGTGAATTAGGAATAAATATCTCAAATCCTCTCTCACCAGTATAACCAGTACCTTGAATCCATCCCGTAATTCCATAGTTATTACTTGAAATTGCCTTACCACGAAAATGTTTGACAACATTTTCCACACCCAATACTGCCTCTATTATTGAGGGCGATTTGGGGCCTTGAAGTGCTAAAATAGATGTCTCTTGAGATAAATCATCCAAAATTATTGAACCATCACTAGGTAGATGTGAATCAAACCAGGTTTTCATTACTGATATCATACTAGCATTTGGTACTCCCAAAATTACTAAATCCGAGATATTGGGACAATCTCTCATTTTTGTATCCGAAATTGTTTGAGAATCTGCAACTGCAAAAATCATGTCATCAATGATTAAACCATTATCATCTAGAAAATGAGTGTAAGCACAACGACCAGAATCAAGGTGTTCAACTCTCTGAGTTGCAATAGATTGTAACCATTCTCTTACACCATTTCCTGAAAATCTGAAAAAGCCCATGTGCGAAACATCGAAAAGACCTGCGTTTTCACGAGTATTAATGTGCTCTTCCATCATTGAAGTATACCAAATAGGTAGCTCAAAGCCGTGGAAATCAACAATATTGCCACCCCATCTTTGGTGTGCCTCGTAAAGAGCTGTCCTGACAAGATTACCCGACATAATACTGCGGAGTAAACACTTGTTTTCAAGACTCCCTCTAGAAATCATGAATTATAATGCTAAAGATTCGCGAGGTAATCATCAAAGAGTGCCCATGATAGGGGTGCAACATGACAAGCCAACCAGTCAATGAGCCAATACTTGGATATGCACCTGGAAGTAAAGAAAGAACTGCTCTTCAAGCTGAACTTGACAAACAAATGAATGAAGTAATTGAAATTCCTTGTATTATTAATGGAGAGAAGGTTTTCACAGGGAATACAGTTACTCAAGTCATCCCACATAATCACAGACATGTTTTAGCAAATGTCCATATTGCTAGTAAGACTGAAATTGCCGCCGCTTGTGATGCAGCAGTAGCAGCACAAAAGAAGTGGATCGATATTGGATTAGAAGCACGTTGTGAAATATTTGAAAAATGTGCGGAATTATTGACAGGAGAATGGCGAATGAAGGTAAATGCTGCCACTATGTTAAATCAAAGCAAAACTTGTTTCCAAGCCGAAATAGATTCAGCTTGTGAATTAATCGACTTCTGGAACTTCAACTGCCACTATGCACGAGGATTCCACGAACTATACCAACCCCTAGTTTCACCTAAAGGTGTCAAAAACTCAACTGAAATAAGGCCACTTGAAGGATTTGTCTTAGCAATTACACCATTCAATTTCTCCAGTATTTCTGCAAATCTCCCAAGTGCCCCAGCACTTGTAGGAAATACAGCAGTATGGAAACCATCGAGGAATTCATACCTTTCAAACTATGTCTTGATGGAATTAATGATGGAAGCAGGATTACCCGCTGGAGTCATTAACTTCGTACCATCATCAGGACCAGACATTTCAGATGTCTGCCTATCTCATTCTGACTTTTCTGGAGTACACTTTACAGGCTCAACATCAACTTTCCAAACTCTTTGGCAGCGCATAGGAGAGAATTTACCCCGCTACAAATCATACCCTCGTATTGTTGGAGAAACTGGAGGAAAAGACTTCGTTGTCGCTCACCCTGATTGTGATGAGCAAGGATTACTCGTAGCACTTCTGCGTGGTTCTTTCGAATATCAAGGCCAAAAATGTTCAGCCGCCAGCCGAGCCTATATTCCTAAATCAGTCTGGGCAAGAATGGGACAAGGACTAATAGAAGAAGTCGGGAAAATTACGATGGGTGATGCTCGTGACTTCACTAATTTCATGACTGCTGTGATTGACCAAAGATCATTTGACAAAATTAGTGGATACATCCAGAGAGCTTCATCAAATCCTTCTTGCGAAATAATTGTTGGCGGCAGGTGTGATGATAGTGTTGGCTGGTTCATTGAACCAACCATAATTGTAACGACTGATCCAAAATCAGAGACCATGGTTGAGGAAATATTTGGACCCGTACTAACTGTTTACCTATATGATGATGAAGATTTCATGGATATTTTAACTATATGTGACGAATCAAGCCCTTATGCCCTTACAGGTTCAATCTTTGCGAACAAAGAAGAAGACATACAAACTGCATTCAATGCACTTAGGTTTACTGCGGGTAATTTCTACATAAACGACAAACCCACTGGGGCTGTAGTAGCTCAACAACCATTTGGAGGGGCTAGAGCAAGTGGAACTAATGACAAGGCTGGCGGCCCACTCAACCTTCTAAGGTGGATTAGCCCGCGCTCGATAAAACATACACTAGAGACTCCACAAGAATGGACTTATTCTTTCATGCAGAAAGATTGACCTGCCAAAGTTAATGAATCGCTGACTGAACCAATAAGCACTGGGGAGCATTTGCTGAGAGGTTGCTTCGGCAACGACCCACGGACCTGATCTGGGTAATACCAGCGGAGGAAGAAAAATGGAAACAAATTTCGCATATGGACTGATGTTAGCGACACTTGGTTTCTTCGGCTATGTCGGATATCAAGCAGCTACCGAAAAGGAATTAGATACCGATGAATATCTATCGGCTAGAGGCACGCAAAGTTGGCAGAAGATTGGACTCAGCCTATTTGCCTCTGGCATGGGGATTTGGATTCTCTTCGGACCCAGTGAGAATGGATATTATGGTGGGTTTTGGGATGTTGTAGGATATGCCGTGTCGGCTTCAACTCCGTTCATATTACTCGCCTACGTAGGCCCAATGGTACGTGAAAAATTACCAGATGGAGTTACGTTGGCGGACTATGTTCGAATGAGAATAGGTAGACCAATGCAAATCTATGTTGGCGTTATTTCTGTCATCTATATGTTCACTTTCTTGTTTGCAGAATTCACCGCAATTGGGAAGGCAATGAAAGTGCTCTCAGGCATGAATCCCCTTATCCCCATGATTGCGGTTGGTGCGGTCACTGT
>MDTE01068022.1_pt1 | contig 21834 bp, 22 predicted proteins | sample 811231 | NCBI WGS metagenome assembly MDTE01 (sample SAMN05326651, study PRJNA326480) | marine metagenome | isolation source: seawater | place: Indian Ocean: Red Sea | collected 2010 | reverse complement strand
GATATGCCAAATAAGTATTTATTTAATCCTTGGGAGGCACCTAAAGATGTCTTAGATTCAGCAAATGTTAAACTTGGTAAAAATTATCCAATGCCAATTGTCGAGATTGGTTCCTCCAGACAAAAAGCTTTGGAAGCGTTCGCTACTACTAAAAGTTAATTACTAAATCAATTTTTATAAATCGATCTAAGCAAAGTTTTTGCCACAAAAGTATAATAATGTATAGTCTGTATTTATGAACGCAGAAACAATAATAATTATAGTACAAATGGTTGCAGCATTTGGAGTTGTTGTTTCAGTTATATATTTAGGCATTCAAATTCATCAACAAAACGAAATCACAAAAGCACAGTTTGGACATTCTTTAACACATAGAATGTATGAGAGGTATTTTAATACATCAAAAGATAGGGAATTTAGCAACTTTCTATCAAAAGATTGGGCAGCAGGCGAACTAGACAACGCAGATAAATGGAGAGTAGCGGTATATGTAAACGCTTTATTAGTGGATATTTTTGATACATATGAAAAAGTTGAAAAAGGTTTTGTTGATGAAGCACATTTAAAAATGAGAATGCATATGTTGAAATTAGGCACCATGAAGGCGCCCATCGCACAATCAACTTGGAAATATTGGAGGGGGATTAAATCTAAAGAATTTGTTGAATGGTTTGAATCTGAAATTTATGGTGATCGAGCAACCTTTAAAGAGGGTTATCAAGAGGAAATAATCCCAAATGTGAGAAGAGATTAAATAATGGAGATAATAAAGTGAGAAGAATTATTACGGGGCATAATGAAAATGGCAAATCTGTAATTAAGATTGATGGTCCACCGGCACGTTCTATTGGAGAAGAAATTGGAGGTCTATTTGAGATATGGAATGAAGATGGAAATGCTATTGACACAAAAAGCAATAAGGATCGAGCTGATAGTGATATAATTTTATCACCTCCTCAAGAAGGTTCTAAATTTAGATACTTTCAAATAATGCCAACTCCTAAAGGTGTTTCGGTTGATGCACTAAATAAAATGGCTGAGGAGGCATTTAATCGTATTGGTGCAGCACATCATAGAGTCGATACAACAAAACATCCAGCAATGCACAAAACTAAAACCATAGATTACATCGTTCTTTTAAAAGGAGAAGTAACTTTAATTTTAGATGAAGAAGAAGTGAAAATTAAACCGCATGATGTTGTAGTGCAAAGAGGTACCAATCATGCATGGGTAAATAATGGCTCTGATCCTGCACTTTTAATAGCCGTGTTGATAGATACTGAACTAGCGGATTAGTTTCACAACATAGCTTTTCCTAGAATTTTTCTGATTTATAAAGTATAAACCGACTTTATGCGAAGAAAATCAGCTAATGACATAAGATCACTAAAGGGAAAAATTCCAATTGTTTGTCTTACGGCTTACACAGCACCCATTGCTCGAGCAGTAGACGAAAATGTTGATCTAATGTTGGTTGGAGACTCATTGGGCATGGTACTTTATGAATATGAAAATACACTTCAAGTCACGCTTGAACAAATGATAAATCATGCAAAATCTGTTGTAAGCGCATCGAGTAAATCATGTGTAATTGTTGATATGCCTTTTGGTACTTATGAAGAGTCGGCTGACAAAGCATTTTTGAACTCGGCTCGCGTAATGAAAGAAACAAATTGCAATGGCGTAAAGCTCGAAGGTGGACAGAAAATAGCAAAGACAATTGAACATCTCACAAAAAGTTCAATCCCAGTTATGGGCCATATTGGTTTACAGCCACAAAGTGTACTAATTGATGGAGGGTACAAAGTTAAAGGTAAAGTAATGTCTGAATGGCAAAAATATATAGAAGATGCAATTGCAGTTCAAGAAGCTGGTGCTTTTGCAGTAGTCCTCGAGGGAATGGCAGAGCCTTTAGCTGCGGAAATAACTTCAATTCTTAATATTCCAACTATTGGAATAGGAGCTTCACCGAAATGTGATGGGCAAATATTGGTAACAGAAGATATCTTAGGATTATCAAATGTAGCTCCTAAGTTTGTAAAAAAATATATTGATTTAAATAATGTTATCAAATCTGCAGTGAATAAGTTTTCAAATGAAGTTAAAAATAGAAGTTTTCCCTCATCAGATCATATTTATAATATGAAACCCCAAATTGTACGTAATAATGGTAAATAAGAATGAGTGATATTTTAAGACAAGTAGATGAAGACCTCAGAAATGAAAGAATTTCTAATCTTTGGAAGAAGTATGGATTATATTTAATATCATTTATTATAATTATAGTTGTTTTAATCATTGGTTTTCAGTTAAAAATTTCTTTTGATAAATCAGGTAATGAGAAACTTGTAGAAATATACCTTAAAGCTGCAAATGGCGAAAATAAAAATCAACAACTTTTATTACTTGAAGAACTTAATGACTCAGAAAATGTCTTGCTATCAGGTTTTGCAGACTTAAAAATTGCTAACTTACAAATAGAAGTTGGTAATATTGAAGAGGGTATATTAATACTAAAAAAAACAATTAATGACACTCGAAATGAACTAATAATTAGAGATTTAGCTTTATACTTCTTACTAATGACAAAAATCAATGAATACAGCGAGGATGATTTTCGAAAATATTTAGATAATAAAAAGATGCAAAACAGCAAATTCTTTCATTTATTCAAAGAACTTATTTCAATTAAATTACTTCTTGATGGGAAAACTGAAAAAAGTAAAAAAGAGTTTCAAGAATTAATTGATCTTCCTGATACTCCTGCAGAAATAAAACTTAGAGCAAGAAAATTTCTCGAAATTGCAAGGTAGTATGTTAAAGAATTTTATTTTGATAATTACTATATGCTTATTTATTATTTCTTGTTCTAATAAGGAAACTAATGATACAGAAAATACAGGATTTTCTGTGTTAAGTTATAGCGCAGAAATATCTGAGACATTAAACCTTGATCCAAGCAATATCAACATTGATCAACCAAAGGAAAGCAGCTCCTGGAGACAGCATTTTCTAAATCCACATAATAATTTAAACAATATTTATACTAAGGCTTCATTTAAGAAAAAATCTAAAGTAATCTCAGGAAAAAAGGGACCAGTAAATATCATTCAACCAATTTTTTTCAATGATACGATTTGTCATGTTTTAAATAGTGGTTTTATTGAGTGCTATAATACTGTTTCTAGAAAAATAATATTTAAAATAGATATAAAAGTAGAGGGATTAAAAAAGTATGAAATTGTAAGAGGAGGTATAGCCTATTTTGATGATCAATTAGTTTTTGTTGATGGATATGGCCAAATAAAACTGTTTAATGCAAAAGACGGAAGTGAAATATGGTCAACCCAGATTGATTATCCTATTTTATCGCCCCCGCTTATATATAGAGGCTATATTAATTTTATTTCAGCAGATAATAGAATTTTCTCAATCGATATTTTAGATGGAGGAATAAATTGGTCTTTTCAAACCATTTCAGAGAATAAAAAGAACCTCTTCACCTCGTCACCTGTAGCATTTGAGAACACAATAATAGCCCCTTTTAGTAATGGTGAACTGGTTGCATTTATATATGATACAGGACAACCTATTTGGTCCGAAAATGTATCAAAAATATCGATGGTAAGTAATTTTGATATTAAAGATATTTCAGCTAGTCCTGTAATCTATGGTAATAAGGTATATTCATTAAGCTCAAATGGAAAGTTAGTATCTGTAAACGCAACAAATGGAAAGCGAGATTGGGCAATTGATTTATCTGGCTATAGAACACCTATTGTCTCAGGTAATCAAATTTACATTATTAATGAAGATGCAAAATTAATTTGTATTGATAGAGTAAGTTCAGAAATCTACTGGATTACCGATTTATCAAAATATAGAAAAGGACAAAGTGTAGAAAATTTGAATCTTTGGCTTGGCCCTTATCTTTTAAACAACCTTCTTTATAACATCTCATATTTTGGCGAATTAAAAATAGTTTCTCCTATCTCTGGGGATATGCTTTCCTCAGAGACAATTGGAATAAAGGGAGCATTAGTCCCACCATTAATTGTTTCCGAGTCAATTTATTTATCTGATGAAAACTCAAATGTTTATGAGTTTAAATAAGGTTAATTTAGGGATCATTGGTAAGCCCAACTCTGGAAAGTCAACGTTATTTAATACGTTGCTAGGAGATTACATTTCTCCTGTCGGAGATGAGTATGGATTGACTAAATCATTGCATAAAAAGAGCTTTATGCACAAAAACTTCGAATTCTCGATAGTTGATACACCAGGTTTGCGTCGAAAAAATAAAGTTACTGAAAAATTTGAGCTAGTAAGGAATTCTGAGGTCATAAGAATAATAAGCAATGTAGAAGTAGTGATTCTTTTAATTGACTCATTAGAATATATTACTAAGCAAGACTTTCGTTTAGCAGATCTTGCTATAGAGAAAAATAAGGTTTTATTTTTCTTATTAAATAAAATTGATATAGTTGGAGATAAAAAAAAATTTCAATCTGACTTAAAAAAATTTTTTAGAAATAATTATAGTAAATATAAGATTATAAATATTGACTTTATTTCTGCTAAAAAAAATATAAGAATTGCTGGAGTATTAAATCAGATTCTTGCAAAGAAAAAACTTTTAGCCATAAAAATTCCAAAAAAGAAGTTAAATAAATTTTTAGATTATTTAAATAAAAAAGCTAATTATCCAAAAGTTAATAAGGTAGAAATCAAGCCAAAATATATTGTTCAAATAGACTTTAAATTTCCAAAATTTAAAGTCTTCATAAATACACAAAAGAAAATTCCCCAAATATTTCAAAAGTACTTTGATAATTCCTTTAGAGATTACTTTAAACTAAATGGAATACCAATTAATTACGAGTTTAGAAACTCAAAAAATCCTTATGTCAGTCAATATTAATTATCTTACCTGTATTAGTTGAATTTAATAAATGATTGACAATTATTCTTGCAACTTCTCTTGAACTACTTATTTTACTTTTATCTTCACCTGGCATAGCAGTATCTCTTAATTCGGTATTTACTGCTTTAGGGCAAAATATATTTGCCATTATCTTTGTATTTTTATTTTCTTTAGCGTAAGTTAAGAATAATTCATTTAATCCAGTCATAGTGGGCTGATATGCACCCCAGTAATACTCTTTTGACGTATCCATTATTGATGAAATAAGGGCGATTTTTCCATTTTTAGAGTTTTTAAGTAATGGGTGAAAACTTTTAATCATTCTAAAATTTGATGTGTAGTTAAGATTTAAGATTTCTTTGAACTTTTCTAAGATAATCGAGTCAACTGGTGAAAGATGACTTATAATACCGGCCGACAGAACTAACATGTCTAAAAATTTGTCTCTTTCGAAAATTTCTTTTGCAAGATTCTCAATGCCATTTTCATTAGTCAGATCTAGGGGGACGATAATACATTCACAATTATTTCTGACTACTTGATCATGAGTTTCTTCAAGTTTCTGTACATTTCGAGAAATAATATAGATTCGTTTAGCAAATTTTGATAGCTCAATTGAAATCTGTTTTCCAATACCGGAAGATGCACCGGTAACAAGACAATTTAAATTTTTCATTATAAATATTCAAACACTAAAATATCAAGTTTCATTAACACTTCTTGGCATTTGCTCTAAAAGTTCAACGCCATAAATCACTATCTCATAAAAGGCTCCATTTTTAGTAAAATCTGTAACAGGACTATAAGAAAAATTGTTATTTATAAAAAAGACTAAAAGAACAAAAATAATATAGCCTCTAAAGATGCCAAATACCCCTCCGATGATCACATTAATAGTTATTGATTGTTTTGGTTGTAATATGCCATAAATAATTCGATTAAGAAATGTAATTAAAATATAAGCAACAACTAAAGTAGTAAAAAATATCAATATATCGGAAAGAGTTTGATTGTTAATATAAGGATCAAAAATAGGTCTCAATATAATGAAACAATTTTTTATTGTGTAAAATATTAATATCCATTTAGTAACATTTAAAAAACTTTTAATTAATCCATTTTTTACTCCAAATATAAATGAAATTAAAATTACAATCAGAAAAATAATATCAAAAGTATTTAAGAATTGATTGAAATCTAGACTCATTTTTTAGTGAATTGTAAGTTTCTTCAGTAAAATAGGTAACAATGTTAAACTTCCTAAAAGTGCGACAAACATAGATAATGCGGTGAATATGCCAAAATAAATAGTGGGGTAAAAGTTTGAAAATATTAATATCGAAAAACCTGCAATAATTGTAATGGAAGTATTTTTTATTGCTACACCTACAGTTTTGTTACAATATATTAATGTCTCATCATGATTTTTTGTGAAGGAATAATATTCTTGATAACGATATATGTAATGAATGCAATTATCTACTGCTATTCCTATAGTAATTGCTGCAATAGTAATTGTCATAAGATCAAGAGGAATAGACAATAGTCCCATTGTACCAAGTATAACAAAACAAGCAATTATGTTTGGGGTTATTGCGGCCAATGCATTAGTTAAAGATCTAAATAAAAAAACAAGCATTAAAAAGATACCAAATAATACAATAGATAATGTTTTTATTTGTGAACTAAAAAGACTTTGCAGCATGTTATTATATAAAATTAAAATTCCTGTTGACGATACATTTATTGAGCCTGTTGAGTAATTATTATTTATATATTCATTTAAATCTGAAATAAAATCAGCTCTAACTAATTCAGGATGTGTATCAATAATCCTCATAGTTATTCTTGCCTGATCCTTATTTATTAATACATAAGGTCGAATGATTTGATCTTTTAAGTCTCCAGGTAGCTTTTTATATAGAACTGATAATTCGAGCGTATCAAATTCATCATTTGAATTAAGTTTTTCAGCAGTTCGAACAATAGATGCAAGAGATAAAACTTTGCCCATAAAAGGATATGTCTCTAAGTGATCATGGATTTTTTTTATATTATTAATTTTTTCCTGGGTAAACCAATAATCTTCTGGATTATAATCTATTCCAAAATCTTCAAAATCATCATCAATATCATATTCAAAATTGTCATTATTATTTGGATTGAAATCAATTATGATATCTAAGGGTGTTGTGCCCCCTAATTTATCATCAATTAATTTCATTCCTTTATAAATCTCTGTATTTTTTTTAAAATAATCTACAAAGCTATTTTCAACTTTAAGCTTAGTTGCTCCGTATAAGCCTATACAAAAAATAATTGCAAAAGAGATTAATATAGTATGAGGATAGTTTAAGGAAATCGAATTAAATAAACTTCTTTTATTCTGGTTATCATTAGTACTTGTTTTATTTAATCTAAGAAAAGTAATTAGCGACGGTAAAAAAGAAAAGCTAGTAATGTAAGTTATAATTAGCCCAATACACATCATGAGGCCAAAATCCATAACAGGCTTTATGCCACTAGTATAAAGTGAAGCAAAGGCAAAAATTGTTGTTAAAGCAGTATAAAGACAAGGCTTATACATATTCTTAATAGTAAGAATAAGTGGCGGTTCAAATGATGATTCATCGCTTTGAGATAGGAATTGTTTATATCTAACTACTATATGCACTGTCATAGATAAGGATAAAATTAGAATTAACATAATAAAGTTTGAAGAGATTACCGTAACTTTCCAGCCCATCAGGGATACAGTTCCTATCATTATTATTAGCGAAGCTAAACAGTTTGAAATACATACAAACATCCACAATGGATTTTTAAAAACAAAAAAAAGTACGATTAAGATAAATATAAATGCACCGAGTCCAAAAACAATTATATCATTTTTTACAAATGTTATTGTATCATCAGCAATCATAGATACTCCTCCTAAATGCATTTCTAAATTGTTTGCTGAAAAAATGTTTATTATATCTCTTATCTCATTTATATTTTTATGACGTTTTTTATCAAAATTCTTTTTACTTGCTTCATACTCTAAATTAATAGTATCTAACTCGATTAGTTCATCTTTTGAAGGTTGATTTATACTTTTCAGTCTATCTCTTTCATTTATAAGGAAATCATATCTCTCATCTTTTTTAAAATTTATTATTACTCCGGTACTAGTAGCATCTTCGCTTAAAATTAAATTTTTAAATATTGGACTATTCAATAATTCTTTTTCAGCTTCGTCCAAATTTACACCCGGTGACTTAATAGTTAATATCTCATCAATAAGATCGGTAAGTTTTTGATTATTTACTTCTAATAAAGGCACATCAAATACAGATTGGATACTTTCAACCCAGTTAAGCTGATTAGCCTTATTTATAAATAATTCTATTTGATTTAGATTATCTTCAGTAATAATTTTTTTCTTGTCGGTAAAAGTAACAATTAAAAAGTCATTTGATCCATAATCATTAATTATTTTTCTGTACTTTTTAAGATCTTCATCTTGCTCTAAAATCAATGTATCAGATGAAGCATCAAGTTGAAAATTTTTACTACTGTAAGCAAAAAAACAAATAATAATGATTAATAAAATTAAGAAAATACTTGTATATTTTTTGAACAAAGATAAATACAGTTTTTCCATTTATATAGAAATATATCTTCTTTGATATCTTTTGCCTAGATTAGTTAGAATTTCATAAGGTACTGTATTAATTAAGCTTGCGATATAATTTATAGAAAATTGACTTCCTATAATTTCAAATTCTTTATTCATTAAATCTTCTTTACTATTCAAATTAGTCAAGTCTACAGTGGTTAAATCCATTGAAACTCTTCCAATAATATCAATGCGCTTCTTATTAAGAAGAATTTTATAGTTGTTTGAAAAAAGTCTATTAAAGCCATCCGCATAACCAAAACCAAGAGTGCCAACTTTCATTCTTTTTTTTGCCTTATATGTAGCGCCGTATCCAATTGTATCTCCTTTATAAATTTCTCTTATTTGTATTAGTTTTGCTTTCAAAGAAATTACATCATTATATATTTTTTTCTCATTCATCTGACAGTGACCCCCATATAGCGATATACCTGGTCTGACCATGTCCAAATGGTACTTTTTACCGAGTAATATTCCAGCAGAGTTCGCAAGGCTATGTAAGGATTTGGGAAAGAAAGATCTAATTGAATTAAATTGATTTAATTGAATTTTATTAAGCTTTGAATTTGAGTTATCTGCACAAGAAAGATGACTCATCACTAATAATATTTTTGATTTTTGAATTAATCTTGATTTGTTGTTTATAAGCTCTTTAGTTTCATTTTTGTCAAAACCTAGACGTGACATTCCAGTATCAAAATGAAGAGAAATATTAAGGGTAATTTTTTTTTGTTTTTGGTAATGCTCTATTTTTTTTAATTGAGACAAACTATTAATAACTGGTATTAAATTATATTTATGTATTAAATTCAATTCTTTAGTAATAAGCCCGTTTAATATAAAAATTTTTATTTTTTTATTTATTTTTCTCAATTGAATTGCTTCATTTGTTGTAGCAACAAAAAAAAATTTACAACCAATTCTTGTCAGACTTGGAACAATTTTTTTTACACCCAAACCATAAGCATTAGCTTTTACAGTAGCTGCTACAATACAATTCTTACCAACTTTATTTTCGATGATTTTATAATTTCCACTAATAGATTTTAGATTTATATTAAGGAAAGTATTTTTATCAACATTGTTCATAAACGAAAATTCTAATCATAATTATTTAAATGATCTTTGCTAATAAAATTTCCGAACCTTGTGTATTTTGCATCAAAGCTAAGCTTTACATTTCCTGTAGGACCATGCCTCTGCTTCATAATAAGTAAATCAGCCTGGCCATGTATTTCATCCATTTTTTGTTGCCATTCTATAAATTCGCCTGTACCAGGTGAAGGGGCATTTTTTTCAAGATAATATTCTTCTCTATAAATAAATATGACCACATCTGAGTCTTGTTCAATCGAACCAGACTCTCGCAAATCTGAAAGCTGGGGTTTTTTGTCTTCTCTTTGCTCAACTTGCCTAGATAATTGAGATAAAGCAATGATTGGTATATTTAATTCTTTAGCAAGAGCTTTGAGCCCTTGAGTAATTTCAGAAATTTCTAATACCCTTGACTCATTTCTCGAATTTTTGCTAGGTCTGAGTAATTGTAAATAGTCTACTACGATAGCTCCAAGTCCATTTTTTCTTTTAAGTCTTCTTGCCCTTGATGACAAAGTTCCAATATTTACTGCTGGTGTATCATCAATGAAAAGTGGTATTTCTAGAATATCCTTAGAAACAGATACTAAGTTATCCAAATCATTTTCTGATAGATTGCCCCTCCTGATATCATTAGAGCTAATTTTTGCTTGTTCTGACAAAATTCTTCTAGCTAATTGTTCTGAAGACATCTCAAGTGAGAAGAATAATACACTTGAGTCCATATCTTTTGACATATGTGCATTTTTAGCAATATTAAAGGCAATATTTGTTGCCAATGATGTTTTACCCATAGAGGGTCTTCCAGCAATTATAATTAAATCAGAAGGATGAAAACCCCCTAACTTTGAGTCAAGGTCGGTAAACTCAGAAGAGATTCCAACAACACTACTGTCTTTTTCAAATGCTTTTTTTGCCAGTTCAATCGCTTCCTCTACTGAACTCTGAAAAGTACGTACATTATTTTTTGGTATACCGACTTCGGAAATTTGATATAAGTTTTTTTCAGTTTCTTCAATTAAGTCCTCTGGCTTAGTTTCAATATCACTTTCAATAGCATCGTGTTGAACTTTACCACCTAACTCGAATAAACCTCTTCTAACGGCTAGATTATAAATAATTTCTGCATAGTTTCTTGCATAATCAAGAGAAACAGCAGAATTGGCCAGTCTTACCAAATAGTTTGATCCTCCAATTTCTTCTAAATTTTTTTCAACCTCAAAAAAACTTTTAAGTGTAATAGGTGTGGCGATCTGTCCTTTGGCAATCTTTTTACCCAATACATTAAATATTAGCTTATGAATTGGCTCATAAAAATGATCTGCATTAATTTTTTCAGAAATGTCGTAATAAATTTCATTATTTAATAATATTGCACCAATAATTCCTTGTTCAGCTTCTATATTGTGAGGTAATTCTTTTGAATTTATACTTTTATTTTGTAACTGAAATGATGTAGACATTATTCAGCATACATAATATTAATTTAATAGACATGTCAGCATGTTTATTGAAAAAGATATTAACAGATATTTTATACTGTTAATATTAAAACTAAGATCAAGTAATTGGGTAAAAATACGTTTTAAATATATGATATATCCGGTTATTAAACTTAAATTTTTTTTGTTATTTCAAGATTAAGTGTGGCTGAAATGTCATCGTAAAGTCTAACTGTGAATACGTGACTTCCTAGTGTTTTTATATTTGAAACAATTATATTTCCTGAATTAAGCTCTACAGAGTGCTCTTCATTCAACTTATCGCATATTTGGCGTGGCCCTAGAGTACCATAGAGGTTGCCGTCCTCGTTTGCCTCCATCTCATAGATTATTTCCTTTCCTTCTAATTTTGATTTTAATTCATTTGCTTCTTTAATCTTTTTTTCATTATTTTCATTGATTTGAGACATTTTAGAATTCAGATTTTCTATATTTTTTTTATTTGCAATTATTGCTTTTTTTTGAGGAATGAGGAAGTTATTTGCAAAGCCATCTTTAACGGAGACAATTTCACCAGCCTTTCCAAGCTTATTCAGTGTTTCTAGTAAAATTATTTGCATCTTATTTTCCAGTATAGGGTAAGAGAGCTAGATACCTCGCCCTTTTTATTGCGTTTGAAAGATCCTTTTGTTTTTTTATTGAAATATAACTTATTCTTCTTGGTGTTATTTTTCCTTTTTCTGAAATAAATTTCCTTAGACTAGAAATGTCTTTATAATCAAAAACGGCATCAGATTTTTTAAAATTTTTTTCCACTTTATTAACTAATCTTTAGATTTAGACATTATAGTTGGCGTTTCACAGAACTCTTTTACCTTAATTGATAAATAACGAATTATTTTATCATTTAAGTTAAGTTTAGCATTTAACTCGTCAATTTTATCTTGAGGAATTTCAACATTCATAAACTCATAAAAAGCTTTTTTATTTTCTTTTATAGGATAGGCAAGACTTCTTAGGCCCCAACTCTCTTTATATACCACATTGCCTTGTAATTCGCTTAGAGTTTGTTCATGTGAATTTAATGTATCTTCTAGATCTGAGGAGCTTAAATCTTGTCTCAGCATAATAATATGTTCAAATAGTGCCATTAATAATTTCTATTTATTGTTAAATGTGGAATAAATATTCTATAATTATCTTTTAAGCAAGTATTCTTTTTTAATGAAAACGGCATTAATTTTTCCAGGTCAAGGCTCACAATTTATTGGAATGGGTCATGATTTTTACATGAAATACGACGTTTCTCGAGATATATATGATAGATTAGATCTTGTAACTAATAGAAATTTATCAAGGATTATTTTTTCTGGTAAAGAAGAAGATCTTATGCAAACCCAAAATTCTCAACCAGCTATTATGGCTACTAGCATAGCCATATTTGAAGCAATTAAACATGAAAATTTGTTAAAAGAAGAGTCTTTTAATTGTGTAGCAGGGCACTCTTTAGGCGAATATAGTGCGTTAGTTGTTAATAAAAGTTTGACTTTCGACGAGTCTGTAAATCTTCTAAAATTTAGATCTAAAGTAATGCAGGAAAGCATGCCAATTGGTACTGGTGGCATGGTTGCACTTATAGGTTGTACAAATGAAATTATTGAAAATACGATTATAAATGCAGAGAAGTATGGCCAAGTTTTTGTATCTAATGATAATGCTCTGGGGCAGAGTGTTTTAAGTGGTGAAATAGGTGCAATTGATTATATTGTGTCGAATTCAAAAAGTTTAAATATTAAGAGAGCAATAAGGCTTCCTGTTAGTGCGCCATTTCATTGTAAATTAATCAACAATGCTTCTATAAAGATGAAAAATGAAATTTCTAATTATATATTTAAACCTTTTATAAAGCCTCTTTATTCTAATGTAGATGCAAAAATATGTAATGAAAAAACTATTGCAAATTTATTAGTCAATCAAATAGTATCAAAGGTAAAATGGCGTGAAATAGTTGAAAACATGATCGCGGATGGCATTACAAGCTTTATAGAAATTGGACCTGGCAATGTATTAACAAATTTAGTTAAACGCATCTCAAAAGAGGTAACAGCTGTTTCAATAAGTAGGTTGGAAGACCTGGAAAAATTAGATATTATAAAAATATGAAAAATGTTCTGATCACTGGAGCAACTGGGGGAATTGGACAATCATTAGTAAAAATTTTCCATAAACAAGGTTATTGTGTTTGTGGCACTGGAACAAATGTTGAAAAACTAAACCATTTAACAGAGCTCTATAAAGAGAGATTCATGGCAATAAAGTGTGATCTCGCAGAAACAGAGCAAATTGAAGAATTGGTTGTACAATCAAATAATTTTTATGGAAGTACAAATATTTTAATAAATAATGCGGGTATAACAAAAGATAATCTTTTTATAAGAATGAAAGATAGTGAATGGAACGATGTGATAAATCTAAATTTAAATTCAAACTATAAATTAACTAAATCTATTATTAAGGATATGATTAAGGAAAAATGGGGAAGAATAATAAATATTACTTCAGATGCTGCAAAAATAGGTAATCCGGGACAGTCAAATTATGTTGCAGCAAAAGCAGCGATTGAGGGAATGACAAGATCAATAGCAAACGAAGTTGCCTCAAGAGGAATAACAGCGAATTGTGTAGCTCCTGGTTTTGTTGACACTGAAATTCTAGATGGGATAGATAAAAATAGACTTAGCTTAATGAAGGATAAGATACCAATGGGAAGAATTGGTATAGCTGATGAAATTGCGTTTGTAGTTTATTTTCTTTCTTCCAAAGAATCATCGTATATTACAGGGCAAGTGCTTCATGTAAATGGTGGCTTGACAATGTGATGCATATCGTAATAATTTGAACAAAATACTTAGGAGTATATATGAGTGATGTTGCTGAAAAGGTTAAGAATATTATTGCCGAACATCTTGGCATTGATGATATGGAAAAAATTACTGAAGATGCAAAATTTATTGATGACCTTGGTGCAGATAGCCTAGATACAGTTGAATTAGTAATGGCATTTGAAGAAGCTTTTGATGTTGAAATTCCCGATGAGAAAGCGGAAACTATACTTACAGTAGGTGATGCTATTTCACACTTAGAGTCATAATAATTTACAAAAATGAAAAGAGTTGTTGTTACTGGCATAGGGTTGGTGACTCCTCTTGGTTGTGGAACAGATATAAACTGGAACAACTTAATTTCAGGAGTATCAGGAGCTGCAAAAATTAAGAAATTCGACGCGTCAGAATATAAGTGTCAAGTTTCTTGTGAAGTTCCACAAGGCAATCAATATGAAGGATCATTTGTTGCAGAAGATTGGATTGATAAAAAAGAAATAAAAAAAATAGATGAGTTTATAAAGTTCTCCCTAGCAGCCGGTGAAGAAGCTTTTCGGCAGAGTAAATTAGTAAAAATTAATGATCCAGATTCATATCGAGCAGGATGCATCATTGGATCAGGTATGGGTGGACTTCCTGGTATTGAAGAAACATCTGTATCTTTTAACAATGGAAAAAAAATAAGCCCTTTCTTCATCACAGGCAGGATTATAAATATGTCATCTGGATACCTTTCCATTAAATATAATTTGAAAGGTCCTAATTACTCAACAGTTTCAGCCTGCGCTTCATCAGCTCATGCAATTGGAGAGTCCTACAGACTCATTCAGCATGGCCAAGCAGATATCATGATTACGGGAGGCTCAGAAGCCACTATAAGCCCAGTAGGAATAGAGGGTTTTACGGCATGTAAGGCGCTAAGTACTAAATTTAATAATATCCCTGAACACGCCTCTAGACCATTTGACGAGGCAAGAGATGGTTTTGTAATGGGTGAAGGTGCAGCAATTCTAATTTTAGAGGAAATGGGTCATGCCATTAGCCGCGATGCAAATATTTTAGCTGAAATTGCTGGTTATGGCATGTCATCCGATGCTTACCATTATACTTTGCCTGAGCCGTCAGGTGATGGGGCGTATAGAGCTATGATAAATGCGTTAAACGATGCAAAGATTGGCTCACAAGAAGTCGATTATATAAACGCACATGGAACCTCGACACCTTCTGGTGATCAAGTTGAGGCTCTAGCAATAGATTATCTTTTTAAAAATAATAAGAGTAAGGTAAACGTATCATCAACAAAGTCTCAAATTGGACATTTATTAGGTGCTGCAGGAGGTGTTGAAGCTGCATATTCTATTATGTGTTTAAATAACAAAAAGGCGCCCTACAATTTAAATCTAGAAAATGAAATAGAAACTAAAAATATCAATTTTATAAAAGGTAAAGCTTTAGATTTGGATCTCAAATATATTTTGTCTAATTCATTTGGGTTTGGAGGAACAAACGTTTCTCTTGTCTTAAAAAAGTTTGATGAAAGAAATTTATAAAGAAAGAATCATAATTGTTATTTCTTCCCCTTCAGGGGCCGGGAAAACCACTGTATGTCAAAAATTAATCGAGAGAGATAAAAAAATAGCTTTATCAATTTCAGATACAACAAGACCAGCAAGAGATAATGAAAGAAATGGTATTGACTATAATTTTATAAGTAAAATTGAATTTATAAAGCGTATAGATAACGGCTCATATATTGAACATGCAAATGTTTTTGGAAATTTTTATGGATCACAGTTTAAGAATATAATTAAAAATTTTGATGATAATAGAGATGTTTTATTTGATATTGATTGGCAAGGCGCGTCACAATTAAAAAAGTCATCTTATTCAAATATTATTTCTATATTTATTATTCCACCTTCTAAAGATGCAATTTATGAGAGACTTAAATTACGAGCTAAAACATCAGGTGACGATACGAATGCGATTAATGAAAGAATGAAAAAGTATGAAACGGAAATGAGCCATCAAGATGACTACGATTATGTAGTAATTAATAAAGATCTAGAAAAGTGTATAAAAGATATTGAGTTTATAATTGATCAGCACCGAAAAAGATTGATTAATTAATTAATTTGACTAAATCGCAATAGTCTTTGACCGAAAGATTTTCTGGTCTTGAATTTTCATCTATTTTTAGCTTTTGCAATTGTTCCTGATAGTCTTTCAAAGTATTTTTTACTTTCTTTCTTCTACTATTAAATGATTTCTCTAATACTTTTCCAAGTAATGAAAAATCTACGTCTCTATATTTCTCTATTGGTTTAAACTGTAAAACTGCACCATCTACTTTAGGTTTTGGTCTAAATATTGACGAAGGAGCATCCAACAATTTTTTAACCTCACATCTTGATTGTACAAGAACTGATAGACGTCCATACAATTTATTATTAGGTTTTGCAAGAATTCTATCAGCAACTTCTTTTTGAAACATTAAAATCATTTTATCAAAAAAAGATGGCCATACATTAACATTTAACCAAAGAGTTAGGAGCTTTGTCGAAATATTAAATGGAAGGTTACCATATATTATGACTTTATTTTTTTCATTTTTTAAATAATTATATTTATGCACTAATGCATCATCGTGAAATATTTTAATTTTTTTGTTTCCTCCATATTTTATATTTAATTCAGCTGCTAAATTATTGTCTTTCTCAATAAGATATAAATTCTTAAATCTCTTTTCAGATAGATATTTTGTTAAAGCTCCTTTTCCAGGGCCAATCTCAAGAATTATATTATCATTAGATGAGTCAATAAAGTTCTTCATCTTAAGGAGGAAATTGTTATCAACAATAAAATTTTGACCTAAAGACTTTTTGGCAAACTTATCACCTATATTCAATTGTTGCCTCGTTCATAATATCTCGTAACAATTTGCTACTTTGTAAATCTAATTGTCTTTGAGTAACTAAACTTTGAGCTTGTTCATTAGTAATATTAGGATTTTTACTGATTATTTCGTCAATTTCTATCTGACTAACAGAAGTAAGTCTTAAGTATAAACCACTTATTAATTTACCCCACGACAGTTCTTTCATCAATAACCCTCTTAATTCTTGGTAATCAATATTATTTTCTTTAAGCAATGAAAGTATTTTAGATTGATCAATATTATTTCTTAAAAAGAAATTTGACTCAAATGAAAGATATTCTTCTTCATCCACTTTAATATTGTATTCATTTATTTTTTCTAGTTTTACTTTTTCTTGTATTAATTCATCAACTGCATTGTTTATCATTAATTGATTATTTTGATTATTCAGATTTATACCTTGTAAAATCGCAGTAAGTTTAAGTCTTTGAATAATATCGTATGAAGTTATTACATCTTCATTCACTAAAACTGCAATTTTATGTTCAATCTTGTTATCAGCTTTCAGACTCGATAAATTCATTAGAGCATTAAGAAAAAGAAAATAAACTATTAAATTTTTAATCATGTCAGTCTATTATCGGTCCAAATACTTTACTTTTTCCGTAACTTCTTGTTGATCCGAATGGCTTAAGTACAATTGTAAAGCTATATCCGTCACTTTCTTTAATATCTCTATCAATTGTTTTATCTCTGTAGTAATTTAAATCAATTCCTAGACAGTTATCTTCATATAGCAATCCATACTGATAACCTATGTTAGTGTTTGTATCTACATCTTTAGTACCAGTAAATTTCAAATAAAAATTTTTCTTAAAGTTATATTCTCCACCTACAGCAATTTGTTCATTTATAGAAGAATATTTGCCAGATGTATAATCATAGTCAATTTTAAATTTAAAATCATATATTTTTGAATAGGTATTCATGCTGATAGATTTAACATCAATATCTTTTCTATCTAATACTATTGTATTGTTTATAAAGTTATCGTTTATGGTTGCATCAGATGAAAAATAGTAATCTGAGAGTTCTTCTATTGAATCTGAGTCTCTTTTATTAAGCCTAAAACTTTGACCAAAAGTAAACTTCACACTTTTATCTTCATTATTATCTATAAACCACTCTAGTCCATAGTTTACTCGTGGGCCGCTTTCCCATTCCTTGATCGAAATTGCTCTGTTTGGAGAAAAAAGATTACTATTAGATATAGTCTGTGCGCTCGTATAATTGTTATAGGGCGCAAGTATTGGCATAATTATGGGTGTAATTGTTTGATTAGTTTGCTTGGAAGATTTTATTAATGGATAGCTTATAAGGCTATTAATTTGTGGGTAAAATCTTATATTGTCTGTGTCTTTAACGCTTTTACTATCTATTGAAATTGATACGACTCTTAAATTGGCCTTATTTTCGAAGACTAGCCCATTTTTATTATTAATAATATTTTTATTCCAATTAATCTGAGAAGAAGCTAATGATGTGTAATCGTCATTTAATTCTTTATTAAAATCAAACTGGTTATTAATTGACACATTTCCGTCAAAAATTTGATCCTTGATGTTATCAATATTGTAGATCAATCGAGGATAAACATATTCCCATTGTTCACCACTTTGAATAGACAAATGTTTATAGGCAACTGTGTCAATTGCAAAGTAACGGCTCTCATCTGTCATTTCAAAATTTAAGCCAGATTTTAGCACAGTTAATTTATTAATTTTATTTTTTCGCATGTAAGTATCGTTATTACTTGTTTGCAAATAAGTATTGAGGGTGCCGTATGGGTTATTCAAGTTTCCTTCAAAGAACAAATGATTACTAGTACCACTGCCATCATTATTATCATCGATGCTTGCGTCAATGTTAAAAAGTCCTCTGTTATTTAATTGTCTATAATTAATTGAATAGAAATCATTGCTTTTAGATTGTATGGTTGGCGTAAATGTCAGATCTAGATTCCCTTTTATGTTATAAAAAATTGGAATAGAAAAGGAGTCTCCAAGATTTTGATCAGTTTCGACTGTAGGCATTAAAAAGCCAGATCTTTTATTTACTGATGGATCAGGGTGAGAAAAATAAGGAACGTAGAAAAGCGGCACATTAAACAAATGAATCCTTGCATGATCATAATAAATTGTCTTTTTTGTGCTATCTTGAAATATATTTTTCGCTTTTAATTTCCAACCAGGACAATTTTCAATTAAGTAATCGTTCTCAAGGCAAGGAGTATATTCAGTATTTTCAAGGGCAGTAACTTCATTTTTTCTTATTAATTTTGATCCAACAATTCTTGATCCATCTTCTAACCTTGCTCGAATTTCAACACCTTTTAAATTTTGAATTTCATCATCAGTTTGAAGGTTTTCTAGAAAATACGTATTTCCATCTACGTCATTTAAAATAATATTTCCATCTGCATTGATAATAGAATCTTTCTCACTGTATATAATTACATCAGACTTAATTTTAGATCCATTTTGATCAACGGCAATTGCATTACCTGTTGCTTTTATTATTCCCTCATCTTGATCAACAGATATCTCATCTGCAATAATTTTAATTTTTTGATCAGCAGAAATTTTATTCGTTGTGACAACAGTTATTGAAATAAAAGTAAAGAAAATAATATAAAAATATTTAAATTTTAGTAATTCAGTCATGATAGGTACAATTTTTTAAGTTTATCTGATTGATATATTAAAATTGACAGAAATGTAATAATTAATGGCATCAAACCTTTTGATGCAATGGGACTTAATTGAGAAGTCGAACCGAGTGCATTTAATAGGTTCGAAGCAAAATAAATGAAAAATATAATTATCAATGCATAAATGATTGTTTTTGCAAATTTATCATTTTGTTTTAGATTTTTGACTAAAGACGACGCAAGAAGAGCTAAAGATGCCATTAGAAATGGAAGAAAAACTAAATCATAAAAATGCAATTTGAAGTCAACTGCAGAATAGCCAAGTCCCTCTAAAAAATTAATAAAAGTTACTAGCCTCCATATCGAAATATTTGATGGTGAAGATAGGCTATCAGTAATATCTTCGGGTTTAATATTTGTTTTATATGTATAAGTTTGTTCAAATTTAGCAGATCCAAATTTTGGGGTGATTTGAGTATTATCCATTTCCCAATACCCCTCATTTAAAACTGCATATTCTCCATCTAGCCTGCCTTGAAAAGATCCATTGTTATCGTACTCTAATATCATGAAGTCGAAAATATAAGTGCCTTGCTGCTTTATTCTTTTAGCATAAAGAACACTTGAGAAACCACTTTCGTCATTTTCTTGTTTTAGCCAAAGACCATTTTTTGTGATGGAAGCAAATTTATCAACTCTATCAATATATTTATATTCTAATTCACTGTATCTTTCGTCAAGCAAAGCTGTAAGAGGATTAATGATGGTAATAAAAAAAATACCTAAACAAACATATAAGACCATAATTGGGATAGCAATTTTGAAATTTGAAATACCAACTGCATTAATAATTATTTTTTCTGAACCCTTGATTAGATTAAGGAACGTAACTATTGATGCAGTGAATACAGTCAAAGGTAATGTGAAATATATAAGACTTAAAAAATTATATAAGGTTAGTTGAAAAATAATATTTAGCGCAATACCCTTTCCAGTTGACTTTCTAAACTGCTCTACAAAATCACCAATAAATAAAATTACTGCAATGGCTAAAAAGGTTAGTATAAAAATATTAAAAAATTTTTTTAAAATATATAAATTAAGTTTATTAAGCATTTTTGATTAGTGTAAATTTTGAATTATCTAAAATAACTAGAGCAACAATAATAGAAAGAAATACAATCGGTAAAATGTAATTAGCAAATACTAGGTTGCTATTATCAATTGTTATATTTGAAATAGTTATTTGAATTATTTGAAATAAAAATGCAAAAACCGAAACTATAGTAATTGGTAGAAAATGATTATCTCCAGGTTTTTTTGAAAACTTTAATGTTATAAGAGATATAAAAGCAAAGGAGAAGATATAAAGAGGGCTAGCAAACCTGGTATGCAATTCAGCGAACTGTTCTTTTTCATACTTATTAAATTCATGCATCTGTTTTCCCTTTAAATTAGAGATTATTTGACTTGTAAAGAGCTCATCAGAATAAATATGAGTACTTTCCTTTTTACTGTAAGGTGTTAAATTTAAATCGTAAGTTTCAAATTCAATTTCAGAAATTTTATTTTCATTACTCTCAAAAATTTGAATATTACCATTAAATAACCTAAGTATCTTTCTGCTATTTTCCTCAATAAATTCTCCAGTTTCTGCAATATATGTTTGTGGGTTATCTGGGTTTTTTACGTCATGGATTAGTAACCCCTTAATCATATTATCATTTCTTTCTTGAAGGAAAATTGTCAGAGTATTAACTGGAGAAATAAATTTTTTTTCTTTCAAAATAGATGAGTGAATTCCAGATGATCTTATGTCGATTATTTTATGTCTAATTTCATTAAGTGACAAAGGGGTAATGTAAACACTTAAAATTGTGGAAAAAAAATATATAAGCAAAGCAAAAAAGAAGATAGGTCTTAATAAACTTTGAAATTCAGATTTTCCCGATGACCACATTATTATTAATTCACTGTCATTTCTTAATCTGTTGATACTCAGCAGAACAGATAAGAAAAGGCAAATAGGGATAGTAATTAGTAAAATCTTAGGCAAAAGTAATAATATGTAAGATAGATACGATGCAAATGAAACATTGTCCGAGGTTAATAATTCAATGTGCCTTAAACCCTGCCCAAGCCATAGAATGGAACTTAATAAAATGATAAATAATAAAAAACTTGAAGAGATTTCTTTAATCGCATATGTTGTAAATCTTGACATTTTCTCAATTATATCAAT
>MDTE01137708.1_pt1 | contig 21837 bp, 19 predicted proteins | sample 811231 | NCBI WGS metagenome assembly MDTE01 (sample SAMN05326651, study PRJNA326480) | marine metagenome | isolation source: seawater | place: Indian Ocean: Red Sea | collected 2010 | reverse complement strand
CTTCAATTACGAGAATTTTAAAACCATATTCTTTAACTTTTTTGAAAAATTTTACGTAATTTGAAAAAGCCCCCCCTGATAGATAAAAGCCAGGAGGGAACATCTTTAAAGTATTATTCAATATACTTTTTTGTCCGATTATTATTTTATATCCTTTCTTTGCGGCTCTAGTAGCTAAAAATATTTTCGCAACTAACTCTCTAACCTCGACTTCAATTGGCAAATAAATAATCTTTTTATTTTTACTTTTTATAACCATATAAAAGTTTTAGTAACTATTTCTCTTTTGAATAGAAATATCTAAATTCTTAATTACTCTTATTATCTTTTCTGCACTTTGCCCATTACCATAAAGATAGTTTGGAGTATAGTTTCTATTCTTTATTTGCTCATTAATAGCTTCTTTAATTTCATTCGCATTATTATCAACATCAATAACATTATCTCCTCTCTCCCTTCCTTGCTGCCTAGTACCAATATTAACTGTGGGAGTTCCCAAAAATGCTGCTTCTCTTATACCACTAGAAGAGTTCCCTATCAAACAAAGAGTATTTTTCAAGAGAGGGCCATAATACTCGATTGGTAATGCTTTAAAGAAATGCGTTTTTTTTGAAAATTCACTTTCTCTGTACTTTCTTATTGACTTATTTATAAAATCAGCCCCTCCATCCATATTTGGCATAATCCAAATTTTAGGTATATCAAAAGAATTTAACGCTTTAATAGTTTCCTCCATATACTTCTCATTATGTTGATATTCTGTAGTAACAGGATGTTGCAGAATAGTTATGAAATTTTTTTTCTCTACCTGAAAAATTGGACCACTGCCCCAATTAATAATATATTCATTAATTTTTTCAATATCATCTAAATCACATCTTGATAACATATCCATACTTGACGAGCCAACTTTAAAAATAGAAGATCGATCTTCACCCATTTTTTCAATTCTTTCTGCAGCTTCATCAGATGAAGGGAAATGGACATGAGCTATTTTTGTAATAGCATGCCTAATTGATTCATCAATTGAACCAGTAATTTCTCCTCCTTCAACATGAGCAACAGGAATATTCATATATGACGCTGCAATTGCTATTGGTAAGCATTCAAACCGATCTGCAATTACGAAAACGATATCAGGTTTTAATTCTTCAAAAGCGGTAGAAAATTCCAATAATGCTACGCCAGAAGACTTTGCCATTGTGGATAGGGTCTCGCCCTCGATAACAAAATTAATAGTTCTGATTGTGCAATCCAAGTTCTCTAGCTGAGTAAAAATTCTGCCATATTTTGTAAGAACAGCCATCCCACCAATGGCTAACTGAAGTTCTAGATCTGGATCTTGCGAGATAGAATCAATTAAAGATTTTAACTTTGCGTAATTACCTCTTGTAGTAATAGTAAGACAAACTTTTTTTTTCATTCCTTTTTGAAATACTCATACTTTAGCATTTTATTTTTTGGTATATTTATCAATGCTTTTTTACCCAATAAAGTTTCTATTTTATCTGGAGTTATTCCACTTCCAGGTCTCATAAATGAAATCATTTCATTGGATAAAAATTCCCCTTTTTTTATATCCCTTACCGAAACTATACTTTTAGTTGCCCAGTATTTACTTTTTATTTCACTTTCATTAATCTCAATTTGCTTCACTTTTAAAATCTCTTCAATATCTCTAACTTCTTTGACGAAAGAAGTGAAATTGTCTGGGCCACAAGATACCTTCCAATCCTGAGCATTTGGAATATTGTAATCTAAAGTTATATGTTTCTCTATAATTTTCGCACCTAAAGCAACTGCTGCTATAGGGATATGGTATCCCTCTGTATGATCAGAATATCCAGTTACACATTGGAATTCATTATAAATAGATTGCATACGTTTTATATATATTTCTGAAGGAGAGGCAGGATAATTGGTCACGCAATGTAAAATAGCTAGCTTTGAATTTCTCTCTGAATTAAATTGATCTACTGCTAATTTGATTTCCTCATCTCTATACATACCTGTAGAGAGAATTACTGGTTTTTGCAAACTTGCAATTTTCCTGATGAATTGCCAATTACCAAGCTCACCTGATCCTATTTTGTAAATTGGAACATTTAAATCTATGAGAAAATTCAGGGATGGGATGTCATGAGCTGTTGCAAAAAAAATTATATTTTTAGATTTGCAATAGTTTTGTATCTTTTCAAAATCAGAATATGGCAGTTGTCTAGGTCCAAGTCTTTCTTTCCATTCCAACAAATCGTTAGAAATAAGATGATCGACATCAAAAATTTGAAATTTAACAGCATCTGCATTCGCTTCAACAGCCAAATCCACAAGTTGATAAGCCTTCTTTAAATCACCAAAATGAGAAATACCAGCTTCAGCGATAATAAAGCATGGATTATTTTTACCTATTATTTTATCTTCTACATTAATTTCTAAATCTAAATTGTATTTATTATCAATTTTCATATAAGAAATCTTTTAATAAAAATTACTCCGAAAAATAGTATAACTTGTCGAATCTTTATTTATTACTTTTATTAAATTGTAATAAGGCATATAGATCTCAATATTATTAATATATTTTTTGTTAATGATTAAAGCAATATATTCCGATCTGCGTGACAATAATTTTATGAAGTCGACATAATTTTCATGATGAAAAATATGGTTTAGATAACTGTTCATATAAATAATATCAACTTTTTGTGGTATAAATTGATCCAACTTATCAATATCTAAAGCAGACATATTTTTTAAAAAAATCTTATTCTTAGAACCCCCTTTAAAAAATTTTGCAATATTAATGCAGGGCTTATAACTATCAATTCCATATACAGAACAATCATAATTAGTATTTAAATATATTAGATGTTTTCCTGTCCCACATCCTGGTTCAAAAACAACTTTATTTTTTAAATCAATATAATTTTTTATTAAATTATCTATTAGAAATCTTAAATCATTAGTAGGTCTAAATAAATAAAATTGTAAAAAAGTAGAAACTTCGCCTTCAATAAATCTTTTTTTGGATATCGAAAAATTAAACAATAATAAACTATATTCTCTTTCTCCCCTAGCATTACCAATATTTTTTTTTCTTTTAATATCACTTTTCTTAAGTTCGTACTTGTTAGATAGATAGCTTACTTTTACTCTTAAGAATGGTATTATTTTAGTTAAAATAAAGTAAATTAAAGGAACAAAAGTGGTAGGGTATATAAACATAAATCTTAAAACTCTTAATTGAGTTTTTAATTTTAAATATATATTTTTCATAAAAATAAATTATTGTTAATCATATATTTAAGTAAATCATGATTATTTGAGAAATTAAATTTTTCCTTAATGGACCACTCTTTATTATCCTTATTTCGAATGCACGCAAAATCTATTTTAAAATTTTCAGCGCATTGTTTATCTAAAAGGCCATCGCCTACAAATAAGATATGACTTCTATCTTTTTCTATTAATAGAATATCCTGCATATTCTTTATTTTAGAATTTGGTTTGCCATATATATTTTTATCTAAGACCTTGATTCCTCTTATTCTTATTGTTTTTTTTAGCTCTAAAATAGGTGTCGCAGAATTTATATAAATATTCATTCTATTTTTATTGGCAATATTAATTATTTCCGAACTGCCTTTTATCTCTTTTGCATTATAAATTTGCTCAGAGACCAACAAATTATAGGAGTTAATTATATTTTCAATTTCCTTACTTGGAATATTTACTTGCAGACCAAATTCCCTAATAATATCGTATCTATCAAAATTAATATTATTTGAAATTATTTTATTAAGTTTCTTATGATGCTCCTTATAATTTGTTGTACTTAAAAAAAAACATTTATGTTTGATTTGATTAGAATCTACTAAGGTTCCATCAAAATCAAAAACTATTGTATTTTTTTTAAGCATTAATAGTAAATCTTCCCCAATTAGTAGCAGTAGTTTTTCTATCCTCTCTTTTCATATCATTTATCTTCTTGTCGTTATAGATAGAGTCATTATTATAATGAGTAGTACTTACTTCTTCGAAAACGCAACCATTTTCAGACCAAAAACAATGCCAAACCCCTGGTTGTATTAAAAGAGTTTGTCCAGGATGCAAAGTTCTTCTTTGACCATCAGTAATTGTTTCCAAACATCCATATAGAACTTGAAAAGTTTCTTCTTTTTTTAAGTGATAATGAAGAGGATGTTTTTGGGAAGGTAATTGAACCAAGATTTTTTTACAATAATCTCTGTTTATACAATTAACTATAAAAGTACCGACTTTAAAAAATTCTTCTTTTCCATAATGATGGGAAAATTCAATATCAAATTCTGAATTCAAAACTATTGATGCCTCATTCAAAAGAGCCTTAATCTCATGAATTGCTTCTTTCAGTATCCTGTTACCTTTGTTATTATCTTGAGTTTTTATTATTTTTTTTAAAATAGGATCATTAGTTTTTAAAGCTTTCTTTACCGTTATATTCTCATTCCAAGCTCCTGAATCTAATTGATTTTCTTGAAGTGGCATTGCGAAAAAGACCTTATCTTTTGTTAAGCATTGGCCACTCTCAATATCATCTTTAAGATATACTCCTCTTTTTAAAATTTCTAAGGAATGTTGTTCATTATCGGGATGTGCCCTTTTCAACCCATTTCCACACATTTTTGAAGCACTTTTATAGGAATCAATCCATTTCCCAGCCTGTTCTGGAGTAGATGAATAAAGATTTAAAGAAATTTCTTCAGTATTAATTCCAACATGTCTTTCAAAAAGAGAGGCTCCTTTTGATTTAGCTATTGCCACTGCTGTTGTATTGTAAGGATGTTCATGAGTGGACCATCCTATAGGTACATTTGAGTATCTCTTTTTAAATAGATCTATTTGATTTAATGATAATTCATTATCCTCTGAAGGATAAACAGAAACACAATGCATTAATGCGAAATCATTACCTTTATGTTGAAAGAAACTTACTAAATTATCAATTTCTTTGATTTGTAAACCTCCTGTAGAAATTACAGTTGGCATAAAAGCTTCTGAAATTTTTTTTAATAATGGCCAATCAGTTGCACAACAACTAGCAACTTTAATATAATCAAACCCCATACTTGTTATCCTATCAACGGATTTCTCATCAAAAGGGGTGCACATTGATGCTAATCCTTGATTCTTAACTTCATCCAGTAAAATTTTATAGTCCTCAATTTCGAGTTTTGTACTCGTAAATCTTTTTATATGTTTATTTTCTGTTGAATTTATAAACTCAGGATGAATTAAAGTAGATAGATCCCTAAATTGAAATTTAAAAATACATTTTACATCTTTTTCTTTAGCTACTTTTCCAAACTCTTTTATTATATTTATTCCATGATCTACAGAGCCTTGATGGTTATTAGCAATGTCGAAAACAAAGAGGTCATTTAAGAAAGGAGAAAACATTAATTTTCATTTTATCTTTTTATTTTAGCGCATCCAGTCTATAACCTGAATCATATTTGATCTTTACAACTTTATTTTCTTTTGCTGATTTGTGAGCAGCAGCAATTACCAGCATTGTCTCTATGCCCCTATCTATATCAATTGGTGAACTTTTTCCACTATTAATGACACTTTCAATATGGCTAAGTTCCCTTACAAAATCATCAGGCCTTGTTTTCTTGAAATCCTTTTGAATTAATTTGCCTTCGTAATCTATTGTATCTACCTGATCTTTACCTTTTCCTACAGCACAATTCCAATTAACTCTCCCTTTTTCATAAATTAGATCAGCCGTTTTAATCGGAGGAAAAGTTATTACATCTTGCACTAACCTACCAACTAAACCTGTCTCTGTTTGAAAATTTATTAATGATAATTCATCATAATTCATCTCATCAAGAAGCTTATAATTTATAACTGCAGAAACATACTCTATTCTTCCATTACCTGTTATGTGAGAAAAATACTGCCATAAATTTATTCCATGAGAATGTTCTCCTAGAGATCCTCCGCCTCTTTTCCAAAATCCTAAATAAGAATCTTTTGGACCAGAAAGCCAAGGGTGTGCATTAAAAATACCTCCCCAATGCTCCCTAAAACTTACATCTATTGTTTTTAAAGGCCCAAAATCTAACTTTTGATTTAATTCTTTGACGTACTCGGTACCCAAGCCTACAACATGATCAAATCCAATAAATAAGCGAACTTTGTTTTTTTTAGCTTTCTCAACAAGTTCATCTAATCCTTTTAAGTCAGGAGTAGATAATGGTTTTTCAATAAGTATTGCTATAGGTTTTTCTTCAATAGCCTTTAGAGCTATCCCGATATGAGTATCTGGAGGTGTCCCCACAATTATCAAATCATACGATTTATTTAATTTCTGTTTCGTATTAAATAAATTTATATTTTCGTCCCAATTTCCATATCTACTGGGATAAATCATATTTTTTGTTCTATCAAGTGCGTCATCACTTATATCGTAAATATCCACTTCCCAATCTAATTTTCTTGAGGCATTAGCAAGATGATTTCCAATAGAACCTGCTCCGAAAATCTTTACTTTCAAAATAAAACTCCTTAATACACAAACTCTACCACTTAACTCTTGGCAAAATAGAATCCTTCCTTATATTATTTTTATACTTTTCAACTGTTTGAAACAAATCTTTAATTGCTATTTCATCTAAGAAATGAGGTTCCACTCCAATATCAATTAAACCTTGATATGTTGGATTATAGTAATGACTCTCCAACTCTTTTCTAGGATTTTCAATATTATTTATTTCCACATCATATCCAATTTTATTTCCTACATAATTTATTTTCTCCGCAATCTCATTTACTGTGAAAGTTTCCATGATTTGATTGAAAATCCTTAAATCACCCTTTTGAGCTGGAAACTTTATCGCTTGGTGAATGCATTGTAAAGTGTCTTTGATATTTAGATATCCTCTAGTTTGTCCTCCTTTTCCATAAACTGTTAATGGGATACCACAAACAGCCTGAACTACGAACCTATTTATAACAGTTCCAAAAATATCATCATAATTAAATATAGTATTAAGCCTTTCATCTATTTCAGATTCTTCTGTTTTATAACCATAAACCGGTCCTTGCATGAGATCAGTCACAGTTATTCCCCACATTCTTACTGCGTACCATAAAAGATCAGTATCCATAATCTTTGAGGTATGGTAAATACTTCCTGCTTGGCGAGGATATAGAAATTTATCTGACCTTCCTTTGTAATTTATCTCTAACCATCCCTCTTCAATATCTATATTTGGAGTTCCATATTCCCCCATTGTTCCAAGTTTTATTATTTGAGTTTGTTTAGAAAACTCTTTTACAGACCATATTAAATTATGAGTTACTTTTAAGTTATTAATAAGTGTAAATTCAGAATTTCTTTGGGAAATAAGTGAATAAGGGGCCGAAGGTTGCTCTGCATAATGAATAACTGATTCAGGAACTTCACTATATTTTGAATTAATACACCAACTATATTTAACTTCCCCATTAAATAAGCTATTCATAATTTCAGGTTCATTTAGGTCTCCTAAAACTACCTTTATCTCTTTACCAGTGATTTTGTACCAAAGTTTTGCTCTTTCTATTAAATTTAGACTTTGATATAAAGTATCAATATTTAACTCTAAGCAACATTTTCTCCGAAAATAATTGTCAACAACAGTTACTTCATAACCCTTTTGTGAAAGATACATTGCTGTTGGCCAACCAAGATAACCATCTCCTCCAAGGATTAGAATGTTTGTCATAACTTAAGAATATTTGGAATTTTTTAGATTAAGTGTTTTAATACAAAATAACATTCATATAATCTTACCCTAAAAAGAAAATATTCCTAATAAACACTTTAAATTCCTTACTAAGTTGATAAATGAGGGTACTTTTATATTTGGGTCCATCCCCATTAATTAAACCCAAAGCAAATCTTATTCAATCTTTATGTCAATTTTATTATCTCAGTAATGAATTTGAATCATCCTATTATCTAACTATTTCTTTTAAGGACTTAAAAAAGACATCTAGATTAATTAAGTCTCTTTCTCCTATAAAAGATAAACCTAAAGGAATATTTATTTCAAGATTTAAAGTATTTAACAAAAATATATTTTTAGTTAATGCAATTTATCAATCTTTATTTGTAGTTATAACTTACTTTAAATTTCTTTTCCTAAATTTATTCAAAAAAGAAAAAGTTGAACTTTATATTTATTCAAGGTCACTAATTGCAAGTTGGATAATATCACTTATTAAGTGTTTAAATCATATTTTTGAAGTTCATGGCAAAGAAAATAATAATCTTCTGCAAAAAATACAGCAAAAAATAATCTCCTTATATGTAATAAAAAAAGTTTATATTTCTAATGCTCTTAAAAATTTATATGGTGATAAAAATAAGAAATCAATTGTTCTTCATGATTCTTCCCCATATTATGAATTATCAAATTTGCCTTTGTTGATTTTAAAAAAGTTTAAAAAAGCTAGAAATTTGAATTCTTATACTTGTGTTTATTCTGGTTCTAGTGGAGAAGGAAGGGGTCTTGATTTGATTTATGAAATAGCTAAATATGTCCCAAAGTGTAGCTTCTTAATTTTTTCAGATAAATTTAATAAGAATTGTCCTGATAATGTTTTTCATTTTGGTTTTATAGAACATAAGCATGCAATTGCATTACTAAATAATTGTGACTTTGCTCTTATGCCCTACCAAAAAAATTTAATTATGGGTAAAGATAAAATTAATAGTTTAGAGTGGATGTCTCCATTAAAAATGTTCGATTATATGAATACAAATACAACAATTATTTCAAGTTACTTTCCTGTATTAGAAGAAGTAATCACTCATAAAATTACGGGATATTTTATTAGGAATTTTGATAATCCCAAAGATTGGGCAAACTTAATAAATTTAGAAATTAATTCAAACCAAAAAAATTATAAAGAAATTGCTACTAACGCAAAGATATTATTTGAAGAAAAATATTCTTACATAATTAGATCAAAGAGAATAATAAAATTATTTAAATAATTATTTATCCAACAATTGATAAATTAACTTATTAGCTCTTAATCCAGAGTAACCATCTGGAGGTCCAACTTTCTCTTCTAAAAACTTTTGATCAAATTCAATATGTTTGCTTTTATTGCATAAGTTAAAAATTACTTTTTTTATCATTTCAGCATTTTCAACTCTAAAAATAATATCTTTTGAATCATGAAAAATATCGTATATTCCAAATTCCTCAAAGTTTGGAGTCAAAACATATCTTTTTGCGATTAATGATTGAAGCAATGTGGTGGAATTAAAGCCAATTACAAATTTAGATTCCTTTATTAATTCTTCAACAGATTCTGAATTTGTTATGGTTATATTTTTAGGGATAAGCTTATAATTAGCTAAGATAAGATTTTTAACGTATCTAAAAAATTTCGGATTAGATTTTGTTTTTATAGTTATTTTTATATTTGGATTGGAAATCGCAAAATCTACAACTTCAAGATGGAATTTATCAGCTTTTTCTGAAATTTCATTTCTAACTTTTTGATTATGATTTAAAAATTCTGACTTCGAATCAATAGAAAAAGAAAAAAATACTATCTTATTAGAATCAAAATATTTATCCTTACTTATTTTTGTATAATTATCAAATCTTGGAATACCAGAAACCTCAACTTTACATAGACTTGGATCAGCAATATTTGACTCCAGAAATGCTTGTTTAACTGTTTTATTATAAACGAGTAAAAGATTTGCGTTCAAATTAAAGTTTGTATATTTTAATAGCATTGATTTCATAGAATCAAGCCTGTTTTTGCTTTTTGTGGTTAAGGGAGCTATCCCTTCTTTAAAAAGGATAATCTTTTTTATATTTTCTTCACTACATACATCATAAATTTCTTGCTGCCAAGAATAATTATAATTTGCACTAATTATTGCATCAATAGAAAGTATTCTTAATACATGCTTTACAAGTTTTCTATATTTTTTAAGATTTTTTTTATATAAATTATTTTTCTTTGATAAATAATATTCAGCATGCTTGAGCATTAAATCAGGACAATAATATTTAAAGGTTTTTGTGAAAAAATATTTATCAATACGTAAATAATTTATTGGCAGATTCGATTTAAAATTAGATTCAGCGATTTGCCTAATATCTTCATCAAAAATTGTTCTCCCCAAAGATAAAACCCTATAATTCTTTTGGAATGAAGTTTTATTTATATTTAAAGTAAAAATTTTTGATAGAAAAGCAATTAAATTAATTGCCTTTATTCTTAACAAAAAATCTAGAATATTAAAATTAACCAAAAAACTAAACAACGTTTTTTTTAGAAAATTATCTCTCATAAAATTAAATTTTCAAAAGACTCTTCATATGATCTAATTCAATATGCTTTTTCAAAATTAAAGTTTCTGCTAAATCAGCTTGCCATTTAAAATCTATATCCCATGCATCAATTTCATCTGTTTGTAAATAACCCATATTATTACCAAAACGATTACCTAATTTTAATACTTCTGATCTTACTGCAATAAGATTAGAAAATTTAAAAAATTTAGGTTTTGATAATCTTGTTTTTTTTTCATTTCTCTCATTTAAGAAAATATGCTCCCACTTTATTGGACTTATCGGTTTGCCCAAATTATATGGATGATGTCTATGATCTAATTCACTTACTGTAGTTACAGAATCAAATTGTTTATTATTTTTTAATAACTTAAGGGCCTTATTAATATTTTCAGGTTTTACGAAAGGTGAAGTAGGTTGAATTATAACGATATTTTCTAGATTATTTTCTTTTTCAAGCTTATTAATATGATCAGCACAAACTTCATCAACTGTAGTAAAATCATCGCTAAGATTATTAGGTCTTAAAAATGGAATTGAGGCACCATACTTAATTCCTATATTTGCTATTTCTTTTGAATCAGTTGAAATGAATACTTCGTCAATTAATTCTGCATTTAAAGCAGCTGTAATAGAGTAGGCTATAAGAGGAATTCCGCATAAGGGTGAAATATTTTTTTTAAGAAATCTTTTTGATCCAGATCTGGCAGGAATGATAACAATGTTTTTTGGCATTTAAATTATTCTAAAAGATCATTTAAATCATTTGTTTTCAAATAATTATCATAGCTTTTTACTACTTTTCTAGATACTTCTTTGTCATTATCATTTAGACCTACCCATGGTGAGGCAACTTTATCTTCACAAATATTTTGCAATTTTAATATGTACTTTACTTCTGCTGCTGATTCTCCATTTTCCTTATAAGCATTTTTAGGTATTCTTTTAAGAAATGCTGCTACTTTACTATTTAAATCTCTAGCTTTATTTAGATCACCACTATTTATTACATTGTAAAGAAGAATAAAAATTTCAGGAAAGCAAATTGCAGCACTTGATGAACTAGCTTTTAATCCATGCGCTAAAAAAGAAAACATTTGAATATCAGCCGAACCAAATACTTGAAAATCCTCTCTATTTAGATCTATAAAAGATTGATTGAAACGCAAGTCAAATCCAGCCAACTTCATTCCATGAATATTTGAATGTTTTGATAATGATTTTACTATTTCTAATGGTATGGCTTTTGTCCTTGTTGGGTTTTGATAAATCCAAACAGGAATAGGAGAATTATCTGCTACATCTCTAATTAATCTTTCAGAAATATTTGGACTTACTTTACCGTCATAAGGTATGAGATGAACTCCATCAATTTTTTCACTTTTAATTTCATTTATAAAATTTAAAATATCTCTAGTTCCATAACCCCCACAACCCACTAGCAGAGGAAGTCTTCCATTATTAGTTCTACCAAAAGAGATAGCTGCATTAATTCTTTCAGAATAGGTAAGATTCATGGCTTCTCCAGCAGATCCAAGACAGAACATCGGCATATTATATTGGACCAATCTTTCTACCAATAAGTCTAAAGAATCTAAGTCAATAGTTTCATCTTCTTTCAAAGGCGTAGGCACAACTGATATAACACCTTCTATTTTTTTAATCATAAAATTTATAAAATAAGATGAGATTTATTTTTGAAATTTGAAAAATCTTAGTAATTATAACTTATAGAATTGAATAAGAAAAATTGTTAATTGAACTTAATTATAATCAGTTAAAAAATACTCTAAAATAAATTAAACTTTAAATTATTTTTTCTTTTTTCATAAAACTCATGAAGTCTTTAAAAATATATTCTTTATTGGCAAAATCTGTTAAGTGACTACCATCAATAAATAAAGGACGATTTTCAGAATCCATCATAGAACATTTACCATTAGGGCATAAAACTTCCGAAGGATAATATATAGAAATTTCTTTTGGAAGATTTTTTAATAATTTATAGATAAAATTTCTTTTATTTAAAAACTCATTTTTTGAAATGTAGCATTCTTTATTTTGTATAGGTTGGAACCAATTATTTTTACAGAGAGAAATATTCCTTACTTTAAAAATAGGCAATGGTCCAAATAAAACAACTTTTCCTTTTTTATTTTCTATTTTTCTTGAGAATAATTCAATATTTTGAAAATGAATAGATAACAGATCATAATTTCTTTGACTTTTTTCAATTGGGAAATTATTTGAAATAACTACGATATCGCCTTTTTTTATATTATTCAAAATTATATTCTCTTGTGATTTTTGAAAATCTCCACATTCCTTTTGAAATTGATTTTGTGGAAAAAGACAACCGCTTATACTTATTCCGTTGATAGAAATTTTTTGTTGATTAGAAATTAAGTAATGCGTCTCTCTTAAATGATCTGTATATGAATTACCGACAAAGTAAATTTTTCTACTGTTTTCTTTTTTAATAGAACATTTATTAAAATTCATTATTTGATCATAATTAGTTCTTTCAGGAAAATGACAATTTAACCCATTGTATTCAAAGCTTTGATCTGTTCCGGTTATATTTATTTTGTTTTTTTTGTAAATCCTTGAACGGGAAACCAATACATCATATTTATAGTCGCCTGCGTATAGAATGCCATTTAAAGGTTTTAATAAAAAGAATAGAAAAAATGATGTAGAAAATAAAGCTATTGAACCCTTGAATATTGTGTTTAATCGTCTTAATGACCACTGTTTGTTTCTAAAAGGTGTTTCGACCCATTTATGAGAGGTAAAAGCAAAAAAATAAATCAATAAAATCTGTAATGGCGCAGTTACCAAATTAATACCAATAGTCAATCTACTAATGCACAATACTGTCCAATGCCAAAGATAGAGCGAATAAGAAATCTTTCCAATATGGATAATAAATTTATTAGTTAATAAAGTAAATAATTTATCTTGTTTGGATAAGGCATAAATTAATAAAGAAGTTAAAAAAACTATAAGAATAGTTGCTTCTAAAGATAAAGATTCTGGCAGAAAGAAAATTATAAATATAAAAAAAAATAAATAATATGTTTTTGCTTTAAAAAATTTTTTTTCAAGAAAGTTTTTTAAAAAACTAGAAGATTTTGTTCTAAAAGTTCTTTTTTTTTCGAATAACAAAAAAGTTATACAGCCTGCAGCCATTTCCCACAATCTATAAGGCGTTAAAAAATATGCCGCACTTTCATTTATTTGATAAACATATATATAGGCCCCAAGAGAAATAAAAATCAGTATAAAATTTGCTAAGAAAAGGGTTTTGGTTCGATTCTTATTTTTAAAGGCAAAGCCTGTTAACCATATTAAAATTGGATAAAAAAGATAAAATTGTTTCTCTAAATTTAATGACCATGTATGAGCAAATGCATTGAGTTGAGTTGAATCTGCAAAGTAGTTAGTTGAAATACTAAATAGATAAATATTCGACAGCCCAAATAATGATGTAATACCAGTCTTAAGAGATATCGCGGGTTCGGAATTAAAAAAACAAATAAGTATTCCTGTAAATATAGTAAATGGAATTAATGCTGGGATAAGTCTTTTAAATCTTCTTTCATAAAAATTAGTTATAAATTTCGAGAAATTTTCACTTTTTTTATTTAATAAAGAAGAGGTAATAACATAACCAGAAATTACAAAAAATATATCAACTCCTAAATATCCACTTGGAAGGATTTCTTTATTGAAATGATTAATTATTACGGCTATAACAGCAATTGCTCTTAAACCATCAATTTCAGGTCTGTATATATTTTTTTTCGTTTCGGTTATAAATTTTTTATTCACTATTTTATCTGAATATAAAAGTAAATTAATTTTAAATATTTCTATATTTTATAAACATTAAATTACCCTATAGGTAAAAATAAAAATATTCGCAATTATTTATAAATATTTGTTATGGGGATATTACTCAGAAGATAAACAAATTGCATTAGTTGAAGATAATTAAAAAAATCTTTTTAAATTTAATAAGTTTAACTATAAGTTAATTATATATTTCTATATACATAGAATCACCAAGCCTTTTAAAATTTTTATATTTTACAAATGAACTTAAATTAGATTGTAAGAAATTAATAAAAAGTTCATTATTTGGAAAAAAATTTACATGATAGTTCATTCCCCATTTATATTCTTTCTCCAATGGACAAATTATAATTAATTGATTTTTTGTGATTCTTCTTAAATGCAATAATAAATTCTGAGGATTTATTATATGCTCAAGCACATGAGTACAAAAAACTATATCAAAGGAATTATCATCAATCTCTAATAAAGAATTATTTATATCGCCTGAAATATAATTAATCTTATTTTTATTATTTATTGATTTATGAGATTTTCTTATAGGGGCATTAAAATCCATTCCAACTAATTTACTTGAGGAGACATTTAAGCTTATCCTTTCAAGTAGGAAGCCAGTCCCACATCCAACATCAAGAATATTTATTTTTTTATTTTTATTAATTATTTTATCAATTATAGATAAGTGCTTAGAATTTATATCTGTATTTTTTGAAGCTCTTTCTAAAGTAAAGTTATTAGTTTTTTTATAGAAAGCATTAAGATCTTTAATCAGACCATTTTTATATCTTTTTCGAAATCCATATAATTCTTCTGGAACTTTAAAAATGATTTTTGCTAATTTAAAAAGAATTTTGCTATCCCTAATGAATTTAGGTAATGCATCGAAAATAAGCCGAAGTATACAAACTATATCGCGAGGAAGATTCATAAAATATAACCTAAAATTGAATAATTTAATTTATCAATATTTTTATGAAATTAAAAAAATCATAAAAAATTATTTAACAAATATTTTTTTGGTTAATCTGAATCCTAATTATATAAATGGAAAAGGGCAAGGAAAAGGCAAAAGAATAGTTTTTCATAATAGTTGAAGATAATTTTATAAATAAAATTACAAGATTTTTAGAAGAGTCAAAAATAAAGTGTTAAAAGTCATTTTATTTCTTTATTTTTTTTCCTGAAAGATCTTTTTCAATAAAGTCTCAAAAAAGAAAATTTTTATTTGCTAACTTGGTTAAATTTTTTCATAACTCTTTATCAACAAATATTATTTCAGTATATAAAAAAACATAATTAGGAAAATTACATTACTCTTCAAACAAATATTTTAACTATATATTTAGTAAATATTTCTTAAAATGATTCACAACTATAAAAATGCCTTAATAATTGCTCCTCATTCTGACGATGAGATCTTTACATTACCATTTATTTATTCTCCAGAAAATAATATTTCGAAAATTGATCTCTTATTAATCCAATATGATGATAGAAGATTAAAAGAGGCTTACAATTCATCAAAATTTCATAGTTTCAATCTCATAAGATTTCCTGAAAATATAAAAATAAAAGAATCATATTTTCATTTGCATTTTGAAGAACTCTCTCTTTACTTTAATAATATTTGGTTAAATTACGATTTGGTTCTATCTCCAGCTATAGAAGGTGGACATCAAGATCATGATTCAGTATCTGCCGCTCTAATACATAGCAAAGAAAAATTTAAAATAAAAACAAATATATTTTTGTATCCTACCTATAGAAGCGTAGATTGGTTTCCTTATTACTATACCTGTGGTCTTTCAAAGAAAATATCGAAAAGTTATATTAAATCATTAAAAATGCCATCTAATTGGTTAAAAATTTTTATCTCAACTATATTTTTATGTTATAAAAGTCAGTTAAAAAGTTGGATACTTCTTTTTATCCCAATGATAATTTCTTTTTTTAAGGGTAATTTAAATAAGTATGTAATTGCCAATAACTTAGACACTAAAGATATTGAATTATTTATTCCAAAAAGGCCTTTATATCAAATTTATCGTGGTTGTAATAAAGATGAATGGTTACAAGCTTATTCACTAATTTGTAAAAAAGATTTTTAGTAATAAAATTTTCATGAATATAACAAATTCAAATAGAGTCAATTAAAGCGCCGATACTAATAATGATGACTATTTGTAAATGTAAGTATTCTAGATATAAATAAATATCTAAACGTTATTTTAAAATTACTGTAATCTTTTAAAGGTATTAAAACTTTTATATGAAATGAATAAATTTCCAGATACACTTGTAATAGTTCCAGCTTACAATGAAGCAAAAAGAATAGAAAAAGTAATAAGTAAGTGTAGAAAATATTTTGATAATATTCTTATTATTAATGATGGAAGTTCTGATTCAACTTTAGAAGTATCGCTAAATTCGAAAGCAAACTTTATCATTAGTCACTCTATTAATTGTGGAACAGGAACTGCTATTAGAACTGGTATAAGGTATTTTCTTGATCAAACTGAATTTAAATATCTTATTACAATTGATGCTGACGATCAGCACTCACCACAGGATGCTGTAGATATGTTATTACATGCAGTTGAGATTGGAGCTGATTCGGTTTTTGGTAGTCGTTTGATTAATTCAAAATCAAGAAAGAATTTACCTATTCCTCGATTAATACTGATATATCTAGCAAGTACTTTCGAACAGATATTTTATAGAATTTACCTAACTGATTCTCATAATGGTCTAAGGGTTCTAAGCAGGAGAGCCTGCTCAAAGTTGAAAAATATTCAATCTTCTGCGATGGCTCATGCAACCGAAATAATTTTAGAATTGAGAAAATCAAATATAATGATTTATGAATTCCCTTGTAATGTAAAATATGGCTTTAATAATAAAAAAAGCCAATCATTTTTTTCAAGCCTTAATATTATTTCAGATTTATTTCAAAGAAAATGATCGAAGCAAAATTACTTTTCAGCTTTTTGGTTATAACTTTAGTTTTATCTTTACTAAAGCTGAAGTATACAAATCAACTTCGTCTTATTGAGAAATTGATTTTCTTAATTTTCGTTGTTTGCATTTTTATATTAATAATAAACCCATTTATCTTAGAAAAATTTTCTGCACCATTAAAAATAGAAAGAGGAAGAGATTTATTAATGTATCTATATATATTATTTAGTTCTTGGGGACTTATTCGTACTCATATAAGGATAAATTTATTAAGTTCCAGAATTAATACATTGGCAGGAGATCAGGCCTTAAATTCACCTAAAAGAGAATCTGCTGTTAAAAATAAAAATGATGTTTAAACTAGAAAACTATCTTCATTATTTTTATTTAGTAATATATACCTGCATCGCATTAATAGTAGTAAGTTTATATGATTATGAAGCTTATAATTTTACATCAGATTTTGATTACTACCATAACGCAGGGGTTTCATATTTAAGTAGTTTTGGGTTAAAAATTTCAGATTTTTCAAATCAATTTTGTACTAAATTTGATAATTGTTTTATTAAAGTGGATGAGTGGGATCATAATCCTCTTCCATTTTATCCGATTTTATTTCTTTCAAGTTTAACCATCTTCGGTAGTAAAATTCTATTTACTCTTCAAGGAATATTTATTGGAATAGCTAACTTATATTTATTAAACAAAATCGCGAAAAAATACCTATTCGCCTCTAAAGAAAATTATTTGCAAATAATATGGTCTTTATTATTAGTATTAAATCCAACTATTTTTCTTAATACGCTTGGATCCTCTCCAATGAGTGTATTATTGTTATTTATCCTTTTAGGGATTAACTCTAATAAATTATCTTTAAGATATTTTTTCTTTGGACTTGGAATAGTTTCTAGATCAACTTCTATTGTATATTTAATAGCCTATTTAATTTTAGTTCTTATTAATAAACCAGTTAACCTGAAAAAACACTTTTTTTACTCATTTATTTTATTTGTACTTTACTATTTATGTTATGAATTTGCGCATCAAAACTATCAACTATCTTTTTTAAGTAGCCTATTTATATATGAGGGTACATACTACTCTGATTGGCAATTATACATAAAATCATTTTTACAGAAATCCTTAGGGGTTGATTCAGTTATGAGATCAAATATGAGTTTTTCAGAATTCTTTAATTTAATTAAAGATTATAAATTTGAAACGATAAATTTACTAATCCAAAATTTCTTTTTGAAATTTAGTATTTTCATAGGATTCCAATATGATGGCCTAGCTAGAGGAGGCGATGAGAATGTATATGGGATAGCAAGGATTTGGAAAACTATATTACTTATTTTTGTTATGCTTCCTGGAATCTATAATATGGCTAAGTACACTCTTAATAGAGATATTAAAGCAAGTAATCTAATAAAGTTACTATTTATTTATTCTTTTATCGTGCTTACTTTTTCATCTATATTAATAGCTAATACAAGATATGTAATTCCTATAATCCCTTTAATTATTTATTCAGGAATTGACTTTTGGATCCCCAACAGATTATTTATTAAACATGCAAATTAATATTAGATATCTCCTTTGAAATTCAATATGCAATACTTTCCAAAAAATAATAGTTTTTATTTCACTAGCATTTATTCCTTCAAATTTTAATTTTATACATTTTATATGCGTTTATAATTTGGTTAATTAATTGGTTTCTTATCTATTTTATAAGCGTTTATTTTTATATAAATAAAAATATAAGTGCTATCTTAATTTTGCCTATGCTTATTTTATCATCATATTTTAGTTGAAAAGTATTTTTTTAAAGATAAAAATTAAATAATTATTTTGTAAAACTGAATTTAGATAATGGATTTTCTTTAAAAATAGTGAGCTTTTGAATTCAAAAAAAATCTATAATAAAATCTAATATCTACTCATTAATTTGATAAATAAGAATATCTGGCTTTAAAAATTTACAAAATTAATTTAACTAGATAATCAGAAGATGCTTAAAAGTCTTAATTAAAGTAAATTATGTAATTATTTATTATCTATTTAAGGTACATCATTCAATAGAAAGGATGGTTTTATGATAATTTCCTTGAAATTAAAGATATTATTCTGATCTAGTATGTACATTGGGAATTTTTTATTTTTTAAACTAAATTGCCACTTTTTTACTTTTCTAAAAGAATTAGCCGCCAGTATTGAGGGAATAAATAATCTCCAAATTTTTAATATATTATTTTTTGTAATTAATCTTGGTTTTAAAATAACGTTAAGATTATCAATTATCTGAATAGGAAATATTTTTTTTATTAACCACAAATTAAGAATATTCGAATCATACTTAAAAAATGATTCCCCAAAAGAAAAGAATCTAGGGTTTTTCTCAATGCCATTAAATTTCAATCTCAATTCCTTTTCTGTGACAGATAGATTATATTTTTGAAATATAATTGTAAGTACAGGACACAAATCAAAAACTGGTATTATTGAGTCTATATATTTCCACTTCAATAAAGAATTCCAAAGTTTTTCAATCTTTTGATTTGGGAAACCATATAGAAAACAATCCTGACCTAAATACTTACTGCAATAATCAATTAAACCCAAAACACTCTTTTTAATAAGAAATGGATTTACTTTTCCTAAATAAGGAAAGCAGGTATCTAACAATAACAATCCCACTATTTCTTTTTTTTTATATTTAAATACTTTTGGGAAAAACACGAAAGATCCAATAAGATTTTCTTCTGAATCAAAGAACAAGCAATGAAAAGAGAATTTAAGAAAACTTGAAGAATACTTCGACATAATATCTTTTTTAGTTGGTAACTTACCAAAAGAATCAAAAAATAAATATCTTATTTGATTTATTTTTTTATCACTTAATTCATTTGTCTTGATAATTTCCATAGTAACTCCAAATGTTTTAGGTTTAGGTATTCGAATTTTGATGAAATTTCCTCTCAGAAAGATCTAATTTTTTAACGAGGATTTATCCGAGTAATTAATTTTAAATTACCTAATCAAGCTTAATTAAATTTTTAAATTATGAGAATTTAATACTTATGAACTATTAGAAGCTTAGCTAATAGCAAAAACAAAATATCTGTACCCTATACAGTTTCTTGTAATTTATTTTCCCAGATCAGCATTGAAATATCCTGTAAGAATTGAAACTAGTGTATACTACTTTACCTATTTAGAAGGTTTACTACTCGCATAGAACACATACCAATACATATTTAAACAGTAACCATTATTTAAAATATCCTCCAGAATTTTACTTTTTATCTTTGATAAGTGATTTTAAAAAATCTATTTCTTTGACATTGAGATATAAATTAATAATCTAAAATTTCTAATATTAAATGGAAAGGATTTAATAAAATTTATTTTAAAGTATTTATTTAATAATCTAATAACTTTACTAGCAGTATTTACATGCTCATATTTCATGATGACACCATAGTCCAATCTATGTTTCAACCAAAAAGCAATTCCAGTTGTTAATCTCCATACAAGCCACCATAGTAATTCTCCCTCAGCGGGAATAGTTACTAAAAATTTTCCTTGAGGCGTAAGTTTATAAGATATTTTTTCAAGCACATAATCTAATTCTTCAATATGTTCTAGTACTCCGATAGATATTATTTTTTCATAAATTTTATTTTCAGGTAATTCCTTTATATCACTGTAAATATTAGTTATTTTATCTCTGTCAAGAGGATCAGAAGCATTTATAAGGAATTGTTTAGGCTCTATAACATCATAGTATTGAAATTTTTTTTCATATTTAACATGATTTAAATTACCAGCACCTAATTCTAATATTGATTGAGGATCAGGATAACTTTTATAAGTTAATAAGTGGCACCAACTTTCTAAAAAAGATGCAATTTTTCTAAAAAAACTATTATTCTGAGAATAATCAAGATAAAACTCTTCATATATTTCTAAATATTTATCAGGTAATTTCTTATTAGCTTTGAAACTCATTGGCAGTATCGACTTTTAAATAGACTTTAAAATCATTTTTATGTTAAACCATATGATGAAGCCATACTTTACATGTTAAAAATTAGTATTTATTTACTGATGGCAGATACTAATTTTCATGGCTTATCTTTATAACCAATTGGTTATAAAAGAGAAAAATCCTGATGGAGCAAAGCGAACTCGACCCGCTAACCCCCTGCTTGCAATGGAACAAGTAAATTCTCAGCAAATATAGAGAGAGTTAATTCCGCACTAGATTTTGCACTAATTGTATTAAATTATAATCCTCAAATCCCTGAAAATCCTGATGGAGCCAAGCGGACTCGAACCGCTGACCCCCTGCATGCCATGCAGGTGCTCTACCAGCTGAGCTATGGCCCCAAGACTTCAAATATACCAATTAAAACCTTGATATTTATATTTTTAATATATGAATTTACTTAAAATTAAACCTTTCGCCAGACAGCTAATAATTTTCCTTGAAAAACAACTTCATCTAAGTTTAATTCGATTGGTTCATACGCTGGATTTGCTGCTTCAAGAAATATTTTTCCTCCTTTCTTAACGAAATACTTTAAAGTTGTTCCTAAACCTGGAACCAATGCACTAACAATAGTTCCGTTTCTAAGAGAATATGAATCTGTAATTG